>Ga0255769_10005930_pt1 | contig 11265 bp, 9 predicted proteins | sample 041ome_9_FD_179637 | JGI IMG/M metagenome (GOLD analysis project Ga0255769, IMG submission 179637) | Coastal salt marsh microbial communities from the Groves Creek Marsh, Skidaway Island, Georgia - 041413US metaG (version 2) | ecosystem: Environmental > Aquatic > Marine > Intertidal zone > Salt... | reverse complement strand
TTTGCCCTATTAGTTGATGAGGTTTAATTAAATCCTCTACTTCTACAGGAGCTATATTCTTACCTGCAGATGTTATTAATATTTCTTTCTTTCTTCCTATTATTTTGACATATCCTTCGGAATCAATCTCAGCCAAATCCCCAGTATGTAACCATCCGTCAGAATCAAAGGTTTCTTTGGTCTGTTCGTCTGATTTGTAATATCCTTGAGCGACGTGATTACCTTTAATACACAATTCACCATCTTCCATCACCTTTACCTCGGTTCCGGGAATTGGAATACAACTTTGCCAATTGGATTTAATACACTAGGTACTTCTATTGAATCTGCCTTTAATCTTTTACTAAATGACTCAACCGCGTTACCTGGAACACCTATAGTTGCAGGACCAGTGTCTTCAGTCATTCCATATATCTCCGTAACATCTATACCAATAGCATGGAACCACCTATGTACATCCTTATTCATTGGAGCAGCTGCAGTGACAAAATACTCGGTATCTACAATACCTAGACCTTCCTTAAATTTTGAAAATACTAATTTTGAAAATACTTTATCTTTAAGTCCAACCATAAAAGGAACCGTCTCGCCTTTTTGTTCATAATCAACTCTTTCTAAACCATTTTTGATAGCTTTAGCAATAAGATCTTTTTTTGGATTTTCTTCAATTCTTGCTTCAAGACCTGCCTTAAATTTTTCCCATACTCTTGGAACTGCTAAAAATACAGAAGGTTTAATTGTTGGAAGAGCATCTCTCATATCTTCAAGAACTGGGACTGGAAAAATTTGTCCAATTCTGTAAATAGCTTGATAATGATCTCCAGCTCTTGCTGCAATATGGGCCATTGGTAAATAAGAAACTATCCTTGGGAATTTAGATGCAGGGATCATTTGACCAAATAAACTTTCTATAGTCCATAATACATTTTTATGGGATATCATTACTCCCTTTGGCTTACCAGTAGTACCAGAAGTAAATATCAAACAAGCTAAAGTCTCTGGAGTAATTGTTGCAATTGCTTCATCTAGTTTTGAAGAATCAGAACCATTAATCTCTTTTCCTTTTTCAATTAAGTCATGATAGCTATAAACATAATCCAGATCTTTTTTTTCTTCGTAGCCATCTATTAATACAATAGCTTTAAGATTTAGACAATCTTTTTTGGCTTTATTGACTTCTTCAAAGAGTTCAAGATCACCAACAATTGCAACCTTGGCTTCCATAAGGTTAGCTACGTATTCAACTTGGTTATATTTTAATTGTTTATAAAGAGTTGAAGGAGTTGCTCCACAATAAACTATTCCTAAATCAGAAATATTGTGTTCTTTAGTGTTGTTTGACATGATAAAAGCAGTATCTCCGGGGCTTAATCCAAGGTCAATGAGACCAGATGCTAAATTTTTTGCTGCATCTCTGTATTCAGACCAAGACATAGAATCCCAGGCAGAATATTCAGAATTAGCGGGTGTATTTAATGCAGGATAATCAGGATACTCTTCAGCATTTCTATCAATAAAATCTATTAATGTTTTCCCTTCAACTGATGAAGTAATTATTGATTCTTGAGATTTTAGATATTCATGTAGCTTTGACAAGTTTCCTCCTATAGAACTGATATATGAATTTTAATTTATTAATTAGAATTGGGCTAATAATTATAAAGATTTATCCCTTCACAGAACCTGCTGTTAATCCTCCTGTGATTTGTTTTTGAAAGAATATAAAAAGCATTGCTATCGGTGTCGCAGCTATTACAGAGGAAGCAGCTATTACTCCCCAGTCTGCATTAAAATCATCAACAAATACCGTATTTATACCAACGGCAACTGTCCATAAGTTTTTATCTTTTAAGAAAATTGCAGCAAGGATGTAGTCGGAATAAATTCCTATAAACGTTATGACAAATATCACTATCAATATTGGTCTTGTGAGTGGGGCAATAATTTTACTAAATATTTGAAATTCAGAAGCACCATCAACCTTTGCTGCCTCATCAAGAGAAGGAGAGATTGTGTCCATGAAGCCCTTAATTAACCATGAGTTAAAACCAATAGATCCGCCAAGATAAACAAGTATCAATCCAAAGTGAGTTCCTAGGCCCATTATTGGTATTACATCACTTATCTGAAAAAATAATAAGTAAATAGCCACAAATGCTAAAAACGAAGGAAACATTTGAACAATAACTAACGTCAACAAGCTTGCCCTGCGTCCTTTGAACTGAAGTCTTGAAAAAGCGTAAGCAGCTAATGTTCCAAGAAAAACATTAAAAAATGCTGCGATAATAGAAATTTTATAAGTGTTGTACAGCCAGTCGGAATATGGCACTAATGGATTTCCAGTTAGTAACTTATAGTGTTTAAGTGTTAAAGAATCTGGTATAAGTTTTGAATTAGTAAGGTTTGCAAAATCAGCAAATGAATTGGTTAATACATACAATATTGGATATATGGCAAATATAACAAAAATTATCGCAACCAGATGTCTCCATCCAAACTCTTTAAACCAGATATTAAATCTAAATGTTTCCATAAATTCTCTCTAATCGTTTAGTGTATCTGAACGATACTGCTGAAATTAAAAGAACGAGCGCGAAAATAATAATAGATACAGTAGATGCTAGTCCAAATAAATTGCCCCTACCTCCTGATATTGCAAGCTTGTAAGAAAAAGAGATTAAGATATCTGTCCACCCAACTGCTACTTCACTACCAATTACAGGAGGCCCTCCACCAGAAAGTAAAAATATTAAAGTGAAGTTATTGAAATTAAATGCAAATGAACCAATTAAAAGTGGAGAAATTGAAACCATAAGTAAAGGAAATGTTATTCTCCAAAATGTTTGTAAACTACTTGCGCCATCAACTTTGGCTGCTTCAATTAAATTTTTAGGAATTGATTGTAAAGCACCCGTTGTAATTAAAAACATGTATGGAAAACCAAGCCAGGTATTAACTAATAAAACTGCTGACCTCGCACTTTCCTTAGTTTTTAACCACTGTACGGGTTCAATCTCTAAAATTTCATATATTGGAGATAGCCAGGTGTTTATTACACCATAATCAGGATTTAATAAGCCTTTCCATACAAGAACGGAAACAAATGCAGGAATCGCATAAGGCAATATAAATATAGCACGATATATTCTCTGAAATTTTAAATTTTCTTTATTTAAAACCAAGCTTAAGAAAAGGCCTACTGAGAATGCAAGGAGAACTGTCACAAAAGCAAACTGAAATGTCCATTTGGTAACCAGAGTTAAAGGTCCTCTAATGCGTTGATTTGAAAATAATTTTTGGTAATTATCAAATCCAACAAAAACACGCCAACCGGGATCAATTTCTTTTCCATTGCATACAAAATTATCAATTTCAGCTAAGCAGGTTACATTTGTTGAATTATTAGTTAGTGAATCGGTAGATTCATCAAATGTATACAGTTGTGATGTTGACGATAGCAAACCAGTTGATGCACCAAAAACAGAGATTTTAAATAACTGGGCTCTTGTATTCTGATCAATAACTAGTGATAAATCTTGTAGAGTTGTTGAGTTTGCAATCTGGTCTTTACCAGTAAGCAAAGTAAAACCATCTGGAGGGACAATTTCTCCGTTTTGCATTAGAGAGGGTTCGTGCATAGCAAAATTAGTATTAAATATATTTTCACTAGTAACCGCTTTACCAAATAAAATATTTTGATCATCTATATCTGCTAAATAATAGAATTCAAGTTCTTGATTTTGGAAAACATATAAATCAAATTCTATACCTTGCTGATCTTCAGGCGTGAATGTTCTACTTTCCAATATATTTACAGCTTGAGATTTAGTTAATATATGACCTGTTGACCAATTTGTAAATGAAACAAAAGTATTGTAAACAGCTGGAAAAACTACAAATGAGATTAAGAAAATCATGCCTGGAAGAATCCATTTCATAGGAAGAAAACGATCAGAAAAGTAAACAATATTTACCAATAGTCCAATAATTAAAATTAGAGAAAGTAAAAACCAAGATTCAAATGTGATAGTTAGCGGAACAGCGTAGACAATAAATGAATTAAATATAGCTAAAAAGAAATAGCGAAGAACTGTTGATTTTTTCATACTTAAATATATCACTAAAAAAATTGGGGCTCAATCTGAGCCCCAATTTAGATAAGATTAATTAAAAATTAACCCCCAGCAATAGCAGTTCTAATTTGCTCAGCTGCTAATTTCATAGCATCTGTAGCAGAGTTAACTGTAACGCCTGTTTCTTCATTAGTTCCATAAGCTTGGTCTCTAATGATTAACAAAGCATCACCAAATGGTCCCCATACACTTCCCATTTCTGGAATATTTGGCATAGGAATGCCGTTTGATGCACTGGCTGCGAACGCTGCTGCAATTGGATCAGCTGCTTCGACTATTGCAAATAATGATTTAGTTGCAGGCAATCTAGGATCGGAATTATACATTGCTTCTTGTACTTCAACAGTAGCGAAGAAATCTAATATAAAACTTTCTGCTAATAGTTTCTTATCACTAAAAGAAGAAACCATAGCACCTCTTACTCCAACGAATGGAGTTGCAGGACTATCACTAAATGAAGGAATTAATCCAACATTGTAATTTACTGCACTTGCATCATTTCTTGCCCATGGACCAGTCATCCAGAAAAGTGATCTACCTTCTTGGAATGCTGACATAGATGCACCGTAATCGGTTGATGCAACAACACCTTCTTTGACTAATGTGTCAAGATACTCTGCAGATGCTAAAGCACCTTCATTATCTAGTCCAACGTCATTAGGATCAAATCCTCCTTGGACTTTAAAAACATATCCTCCTGCTGATGCTACGAATGGATGGTTATGGTAAGCATCTGCTCCTCCACCACCACCTGGTGCACCTACACAAAGCTCTGTACCAGCAGCATCACATGCAGCTTTTACATCGTCCCATGTAGTTGGAACTCCATCAGTTAAATCGGCATTATAATACATAGCAATTGCTTCAGTAGCATACGGAAATCCGTAGGACATACCGTCATAGCTAAATGCATTAATTCCAACTTCAAATAAGTCAGAAGCTACACTTGTTAAATTAATTGGCTGTATTACGCCATTTGCTGCCAATTCTCCAACCCAGTCATGAGCACCTAAGAATACATCTGGTCCTTCTCCTGCTGGTCCAGCAGTTTGAACATCAGTTCTTATTGCTCCAAAATCATAAACGACAACTTCAACATCAACACCAGCTGCAGCTTCATAAGCTCCAACAAGTGGGTCTAAAGCCGTTGCGACTTTTTCTTCAGCCCACACAACAATTACTTCTGGTGGTGGAGCTGTGGTTGCAGGAGCAGCTAATGTTTCCTTTGGAGCTTCAGTAACTTCAGGTGTTTCTGCTACATCTTCAGCAGTATCACCTCCACAAGCTACAGCTACCATAGAAAGCATTAATAAAATCACTATGAAGCGTGATTTATTAGTTTTCATATACTCTCCTTTTGTATATACATGTATACACTCTTTTAAGAATGTCACTAGCAATCTAACTTAAAAATAGAATAATCACCAACTAAAATATAAAAACTTTGCACATAATCACAAGGAACTTTAAGAATTTATTGTTCGTGAATAATTAGACCAATTTCACTGTTTTTATTTGTAATTTTTAATAAACCTTCATCGAGTTTTGCTTCACATTCACCAAATATAATATTTGCACTATGAGCATTAGAAATTACATTTATATCTTTATTTGACCTATCTCTGTTTACAATGCAAAGTAACGATTCATCTTTTAAAATTCTTCGAAAAACTACTATATCTTTATCATTTTGAACCAATTCAAATCTTCCATATTTGAATATAGAATTTGAGTTTTTAATATTCATTAAATCTTGCGTGTATTGTAAAATTTTTGTATTCCATAATTTGTTATTTTCCCAAGGAAATGCCGCTCTGTTAAATGGGTCGTCAGCACCCCCCAAGCCAATTTCGTCACCATAATATATACCTGCTATGCCTGGAAAAGTTGCTTGAAGGAATACGGCACCAAGAACTCCATCTTCGTTGTTACCACATCTATTTAGAAACCGCTTTACATCATGTGAACTAAGAAGGTTTTGGCAAGAGGATAATGCTTCAAAAGAATACATTGAATACAAATATGCTAGTGAATCCGAAAACTCTTTTGTATTAATCCTTTTAGTTGCAAAAAAATCCGTCATAGTTTCTCTAAAAGAATAATTCATAGTGCCATCAAATCTATCACCTTGCAACCACTGGGAAGTATCTCCAAATATTTCAGAAATCAATAGAACATCTTTTTTAGAATTTTGAGCTATATCTCTAAAGTCTTTCCAAAATGAAAAGTCCAATTCTTTTGCGACATCCATTCTCCACCCATCTATATCAAAGTTTTCTATCCAGTATTTTGTTACATCTAAAGCCCATTTTCTTGCTCCTTTATTTTCAAAATTTACTTTAGGCATATCAGGAACTCCCCACCAAGCTTTAAATGATGGTTCTACAATAGGTCCATCATCTTCTCTGATTTCAACAGGAACTTTTGTTTCTTTAAAAGTTTTATCTAAATATCTTTTGTATTCTTCTTCATTTCCATCCCAACCAACTTTATATGTATTTGAATAAAGGTGTGGTCTATGAATAAAGCGGACGGGGTAATCAAAAACTGTAAACCAATCTTTATATTTGGATTTTTCACCGTTTTCTACAATATCTTGAAATGCAAAATGTCTAGGATGAACATGATTCAATGAACAATCTAGAACAATTTTTATATTTCTATTATGACATTCCTCTATTAAATTCTTTAATGCAGCGTCTCCTCCAAGCACAGGATCAACTTTAAAGTGATCCCAAGCATCATATTTATGAGTGCTTGATGAAAGAAATATTGGATTTAAATAAATAATATTTACCCCAAGTGATTCAATATGACCTAGATTATTAATTACGCCATACAGATCACCACCTTGAAAATCTAATCTAGTTGGAGGTAACCCCCATTCAACAGTGCCCTCTGGATTAAGTGAATCATCAGAATTTGAAAACCTGTCTGGGAATATTTGATACATAACACCTCCATAAACCCAATCAGGAATGGTATGCCTGGGGAATGTTTTTGAGTTATAAATCCATTTTTCAGAGGGTGATATAAAATTTGCAACACCGCTTGATCCAACATAAATATTTAAATCATCTTCAGTAGTAGCTGCAAAGCTAAATTTAGCTATATCAGAGCGAAATTCAATCTGAGTACCCCAGAATATAAATCTTTCTGTTTTAGCATAGTTTCGAAGCTCAATTGGCCTAAAGTCTTCATCTTCTAACAAAACCCATAATTTTTTAATATTTGTTTGAGAGTGAACCCTGATTCTTCCAGTGCCGTCTTGGGATATTGAAAAGTATTTCTTATCATTAAAATCAAATCTAAAGTCATAATGACCTAAATGAACATCACCTTCAAAGAAATCTATCTTTTGCTTTTCGCCTTCATCTATAAATTCTGGAGCGTGTTTTTCTACCATAAGAGTTAAATTTACCTCAAAAATATTATTATATACTCTATATTTAGAGTGGTATGGAAATAAAACGAAGTAGTGGATTAATTTTTCACCCAACATCATTACCAAGTAATTTCGGTATTGGTGATTTGGGAGAGTCTAGCTACGAATTCATAGACTTATTATCAAACTCAGGAACTAAAGTTTGGCAAGTACTTCCGTTAGGCATAACAGATAATGTTGAGTATTCCCCTTATTCAAGCAAATCCTCTCTGCTCGGAAATCCTTATATTGTCTCATTAGAAAACCTTGAAAATGATATTTTGCAAATGGAAGATATAGAAGTATTTAAAGAACTACCAAGAAATTATGTTGACTATGCAAATGTTTATAAACTTAAAAATAATTTATTTGAAAAATTGGCTAAGAAAGTAAATATAAATGAAAAATCTTATGAAAATTTTCTTGAAAATGAGGATATAAGAAAACATATTACATTCATAACTATTAGTGAAGCTAACAAGAAGGAGTGGAATTATTGGGAAAAGGAGTATGAAGATTATTCAGATAATCTTTTTGAGTTAGTTGTAGAAAAATATCCAGAAATTATCAGTAAACATGTATTCCTACAATATGAATTTAATAACCAGTGGCAGTCGTTAAAAAAATATGCAAATAAGAAGAACATATCTGTTCTAGGTGATATTCCAATATATGTTAATCACAACTCAGCAGATGTATGGCTAAATAAATCTCTTTTTGATTTAGATGAAAACAATAAAATGGGCTTTGTTTCAGGAGCAGTGCCAGATGATTTTACTGAAGAAGGGCAAGTTTGGAATACAGCACTTTATGATTGGGATCAACATCTAAAAGAAAATTACGAATATTGGGTTAGTAAATTAAATGCTAATTTAGATAAATATGATTTATTAAGGATTGACCACTTTATTGGATTCTTTAAATTTTGGGCGATACCAAATGGAGATACAGCACTGAATGGACATTGGAGATTAGGTCCATGGGATACATTTTTTAAATCAATAAATAGCGAAGTTGATTTTTCAAAATTATTGGCAGAAGATTTAGGTGTTGAACTGGAAGAAACAGATCGAATTCTAAATGATTACAATATTCCCGGTATGAAAGTTCTGCAACAAAGAATCCCACATAATGATGGACACAATGAAGAACATCCAAAAGATTGGAAAGAAAATGTAGTAGCTTATACGGGAACTCATGACAGTCCGACAGTTAAACAATGGTTAAGTGAATCAGAAGAACAGCAAATAAAGTTCTATAACAGTTATTTGAATAACCTGAATATATCAAATGAATCTGATGTTTGGAATTTTATTGAGCTTACATGGAGAACGCCAAGCATCCTAGCTATGACAAATGTTCAAGATATTTTAGAACTTGGTATAGAAGCGAGATTTAATTTACCCGGTACGCAGAAAGATAATTGGAAGTGGAGAGTTGATAACTTAGATACTTTACAAGAAGGTTTGAATAAGTTAAAAAAGCTAAATGAAGATACTTCTAGGCTTAATACTCTGACTTAATATATTCTATAACTAATTCGACCTCTTTGTCAGTTAATCGCTGTGCTGGCATTGACCCTTTACCTTTTGTTATAGTTTGAACCCAATAAGAATCGGGCATTGAGGCTGATGGACTTTTTGCATCAAGTGCTGGGCCTACTCTGCCCTCAAGGTTTGAACCGTGACAAGCTGAACACCTTGCTTCGTATACTTCCTTACCTGTAGAAAGTTCCTGTGAAGGTTCTGCAGAACATGCACTTACTAATAAACAAATAGTTATTAGTGCAAATTTATTAAAATTATTCTTCTTCAAGTGCAGATTTGAATTCTTTTGTAGATTTACCTAATGATTTCGCTAATCCTGGAAGTCTCTTTGCACCAAACAACAATAATAAAATTGTTAAAATTATTAATAACTCTGGTAATCCTAATCTCATAATTCTATTTTAATGGCCTAATATTCTTTACCTATTCCTATAAATTTCTTTTCTATAAACCAGATCGACAAAATTCCGACAATTGCAAAAGTAATAAAATAAATAGTTTCTAATGTTTCAAAAGTATTAGGTAAAACTGGATTTGTGTACAAAGGCTCATTATCTTGATTAAATTCAATAATTTCATAAAATGGCCATATTTTTATTAAAGATCCAAAAAGAAATCCTACTAAGGTGCTGACCACATTGTCATAATAATTTTTGAAAAGATAAGATAATAACCTACTAAATGTAACTAAACCGGTAACACAGCCAGCGAGAAAAATTGTAAGCACATTTACTTCGAAAGAATTTAATGAACTCAATATAAATTCATACTTAGAAAGAAAAACAAGTATAAAGGATCCACTTATTCCTGGAAGAATCATAGCTGATATTGCAATTGCACCAGAGAGGAAAATAAAAATATTGGTATTTGGTGTAGATGATGGAGCAACTAAAGAGATATATCCTGACAAAACTAAACCTAAAGAAAGTAATAAATACGACACAGGGGTTAATTTACTTATGCTCTTAAAAATAATAAATGCTGAACAGATTATTAATCCAAAGAAGAATCCCCAAATTTTAAAGTGGTGGTTATCTAATAGAAAAGCAATAAATCTTGAGAGTATAAGGATAGATACAATCATACCCATCAATAGGGTAGATAAAAAATTACCATTTATTTGGTACCAGAAATTTTTAAATTGAAATTTAAATAATAACTTAAGTGAATCTAAATTAACAGATTTTATTGAATCAATTAACTCCTTGTAAATACCAGTGATAAAAGCAAGCGTTCCCCCTGAAACGCCAGGGATGATTTCAGCAACACCCATTAACATCCCTTTAAAGAATAAAGACTTGTTAAATTTCATTAGGTTGTTTTGGTTCTAAAAATTCTAAATAAAATTGGTGAAAAGGTTGCTGTAATAACTGCAAGAAGTATGATTTGCTGTTCAAGTTCTACAGTTATCAAATCGAGATGAACACCAATCTCTGCCATAGCAATAATTAAACTAAATCGAGCTGACAATAAGAAGCCTCCAGCTACAATATCCCTAACTTTAATTTTTGAAAAAACTAGGAGTAGAGACGGTATAAATTTTACACCTACAGCAATCAAGAAAAGGTAGCCTACTTCAACAAAAAACTGAGTCTCACTAAAAACATTAATGTCATAATTTAGTCCAATATTTATAAAAAATATTGGAATTAGGAAACCATACGAAAATCCCTTTAAGCTGCTTTCAAGAGTTCCCCTGTTCGAAAATATGAATGCAAAAATTGTACCTGCTAAAAAAGCACCAAGTATTGGCTCAATATCAAATATGACAGATACTCCAACTAATGTAAGCATCAAAGCTAGAGAGCTCCTAATTCCTAACTCATCTGGATCATTTCCATCAAACATCCTAGAAAATAATTGAGGATTCCACCAAGCAACCCTTCTGATAATTCTTAAAATTAGGATTACAACTATGAAATATAGAACAACATTTAAGTTAGAGAGTGAAAGACCTCCTGCTCTTATAAAAGAAGCATATACAGTGGCTGCCAATAAAGTGAGAATATCTGCAAGTAAAGCAACCATAAATAAGGTTTGGCCATAATTTGTTTTAATAGTGTCATCACTTCTAAGAATTGTTATGACGATGTCTACACTTGTTGTACACAGAACTAATGCTAAAAAGATTGGATATCCTAAGCTAGATATTAAATAGAAT
>Ga0255769_10005917_pt1 | contig 11286 bp, 6 predicted proteins | sample 041ome_9_FD_179637 | JGI IMG/M metagenome (GOLD analysis project Ga0255769, IMG submission 179637) | Coastal salt marsh microbial communities from the Groves Creek Marsh, Skidaway Island, Georgia - 041413US metaG (version 2) | ecosystem: Environmental > Aquatic > Marine > Intertidal zone > Salt... | reverse complement strand
GACTTGAAGCTTGTCGTAAACTGGAAATTGTGAGCTTCTGATTTGACACGAATGATTCGATTGCTGGAGCGCGTCACAAGTTGCGCGATGTGAATGGTGCTCGTTTGATTGAATCCAACGTGCTATTTCGTTCGCCCCGAAATTGATTTCTTTCTTCAGTGATGCCTTGAGTGATTTTTTGACGGCATATCGCGTTCCGTGACGACCGGTGTGATGATGTACTTTCCAATCCCACAGCGCGCGCGCTCTGTGTGCGTAGACGCGCGTGATCCAATCGTCTATCCATGCGTTTTCAAAAACAGTCGGGTAGTAGGCGCATTTGAAAATTTCCATGTGCGTTCTATGCACCATATCGTGTGTCAATATTTTGTGATTGACATTCTTCGGACCTTGCACGACTGGCCCGACCACGCCAACGTTCGGCGGAGTGCCTGACGCGAGTTCAGTGATTGCCATGGTGGTCCACAACGGCGTTAAAAATTGTGTGTCGTCGTTTATCCTGGCGATGTACTCATTCCCGTCTTCAAACGCACGTTTGAGAATTTCGTTAAACGGGATGCGATTCGGGACTCGAGGGTAGAACTCAACCACGATTTTCAGTTTGTCATTCGCGATTTCGCGCAGGTGTGCGCGATTTTCGTCGCTCGTATAAAACTCGTCGTCGGAGTCGACCCCAACGTAGAGTGTGTACGTGTACTCTGGCTCCAAAGTTTTCTTAAGAGAGGGTAGCATGATGGATGAGAGCGCTAGGTTTTCCCAACGCATGTCCGTGATCCCTCTTGTGGTGCTGGATACCACCACGGCCACGGTACAATTCGAGTTGACTGATCGTTTTCGAGAAATCAAGTCGTCGCTCGTCGCGAGCTTCACCGTCCTAAGAGGTGGTGCGGCAGAACTTTCAAGAGACAGTTTCCTTGTGTGACTGAACACCGATGCCACGGCAAAAATTGCCGCGCATAGAATCACCCGAGTCTTGCGTAAGCGTCGGAGCGATTGCGCGACCATGGGTTCGCACCGACGAAGAATGTTTTCAACGGTTCCTGAAACGCTCGAGTGAGCGACCGCGGTAAACGTCCTTAGAGCCTCGCATTTGTTATCACGCACAGGTTCGGTAGAGTGCGAGAATCATACGAACGTTTTGCTCCACGACGCATTCGTCGTGTCGTTGTGAGGCTAGAAACTCATCGTGCGATTTTTAGGCTTGTCAGAACAATACTACTGTAGACATTATTAGTTGCTACACGTCTTACCACGCGAGAGAGCGTCATTCACCGATACCGCATTGTATCGTACACGCGTACGATTGCGTCGAAAATTCAGAAGAACTGTCGCTCTTAAACGGAGCGCCAACGTAGAATTCTGCCAACTCGTCTCGTAATCCCATCGGAAAACCTCGACACACCTTAGATCCAAACTTTGAACAACGCTTGGTGTCCACGTCGTGCGCGAAGCAAGAAGTTTTCACTTTCGGCCAAATGTACTTTTTTAAAAATGCTTGATCCTCGCCCCTCGCGCCCATGATACGCGCCGAACTGTCGATTAAAGCCTTCGTTATAAGCTCAGACATCGACGTGTCTCGCAGCGCGCCGCGCTTCATTCCAAACATCCCGCCGAGTATAGGCACGTCGTGCGCCGCGTGATCGCGCATGATATGAAAGTCTAAACCACTTGAAATCCACTGGTTTACCGCAAATAGCTCGCGTGGACTTAGGCGACCGTCAGCGTCTCTCACGATGGCGAGACGGACTTTGGGATCGTCGTAAACTAAGAAGCGCGTCAACATCTTTCGAGAACTCGAGCTATTCAAAGGTAAGCTCGACGTGCATCGCACGAGCTCAAGATTTTGCTGCGCTTCCAATGTGCGTTCGGCTTTAACATCGATACCGATGACGTAGACACGCACGATCCAATCGGGGTAGTACAACGTCGCGTCTTTTGCGTTCTGCACGACGCCGTTCAGAAACCAAGGAAAGTCTGCTTCTTCACCCTCGTTAGAGGGAGCGAATAAGCTGAAGGACAAAACCTTCTTGTGGAAATTCCACGGCTCGAGCTCTCTCGTCGACGTTTGTTCGCAAAAATCGCGAGCGTTCAGGAGAGCCCGTGTCGCTCGAACGGTGTCACGTTTGGCGGCGTGAATCCAACCAAAACGGAATAGCGCGAGGGCGAACAGAGCGGCGCTCGCGCCGCGCGCCGCGTGCACGCGTACGATGTTTCGACTAGCGCGCGCATACATGTGTCCACGCGCAGCGCAGCGTTCATTCCTGTCAATGCGCGTGCTGTGCGTTGGGCGTTGGCAGACAGCGTCACGATTGCCTTTGCCTCTTCGTACTCCCGATTCGAAATTAGGGTTCGCAAATTTTGTCACCGTCATAAACAGAACGTTGTGAGTTTGTGACCTCTCATACGTTTAATTAGAGCAAATTTTTGGCTTTGACGCGCTGGGGGGCGGGCGACGGCGTCGCGCGCGCAGAAACGAACGAACGAACGGCCCCGATCACCGCGCGCGCGAAGCGCTCGAAAACCGCCGACGCGACGCGACGCAACGCGCGATTGAAATGCGAAAATCGCGCGATTTGAGGTTTTAGCGAGGTTTTGGCGCTAGGGCTTAGAAACGCGACGCGAGATCTGCGCGCGAATCGATGCATCGTTCTTTTTTATCGCCCTTCCCGAATTTTCAGCGCGCGCGCGACGGGATTACGACCAGAGCCGCGTGAGAGGCGTCGCCACGATCTCCGCGCGCCGCCGCCGCGTCCGACGAGGGCGACACCACGTCCGAGGCGCCCGCGTCGCGGCGCTACGTGTTGTGTACGGGCCCGCGCGCCGTGTTCAACGGCCTTGGGCGCGATGTGATGAACCATGTCGTATACAACACTTCACTTCTCTTAACTACGAGGATGGTGACCCGCGGGAGTATCTACTTGTTGTGCGAGCACTACGCGCGCGACGAAACGCAACCAGGTTTGTGCCACACTTTGCGCGTGACGACACACGTCGACGCTTCAGGTGCCTCACTACCGGCGGGTTTCAATGCACGTCCTGCCTCGCGTGCCCATCATTTGAAGCGCGCCCGTGTGAAGATAATGTCAACCGCGCGTCCAAATACGCCTGCGTCGTGCCGTACCACGAAACTGCGTTACAGCGCCCTGTTGGTAATTGGACTAGTTGGCGGTAGTGTTCCATACTTACTTCGTCGTCACCTCGATCTCGCTTCAGACGACGCTCACCACTCCATGCTGGTCCGGTTGCGCGAAGGCACGTGTGAATCGCTCGCACCTCTTTGTGAAATCGATGGCTCGCCACTGCAAAAGACGCTGTACAAGTCACACCCAACGTTCTACGACTTTATGCTCCGTCGAAAAGCCATCGAAGAGGCATGGTCTACGCACGAATACAACGTTGATGAGCGTAAATCGAAGTCCGTATATTCTGATCGAGTGCATTGCAAGCCAAGTGGACGCTGCGATGTCGCCTCGGGAGGCTTGTACCTTTGTCCCCCTGTCGTGTATGGCGTGCGGGAGGTCTTGCGAAGGCTAGATGTCGGGAAGAAATTTTGCGTTGTGGGATCTGGTTCGCTCGTTCTCGAGGCTTGGGCCCTCGAGACGACGAGTTTAGACGTTGTTTCGTTCGATTTGTTCAACACAGAGTACCAGCGTCGCATTTCAGAAACGATACGAGCCATGTACGACGAAGCGCGTTGGTTACAGGTCGCTGGTCCGTTTGAGGCGAATACTGTACGTGCGAGGTGCGGGGCGATCGTCTTCGACACAAACATAGCGGGAACGCTCAATAGGTTACACTGGGCCAAGCTCGAGGAGACGCTCACGATTGAGGATCCTTATATGTGGGTGCAGCATAACAACTGGGAAGACTACGCGGCGCATTGCGCAAAAGTCGGCTGCGGTTTCCATCACTTCGGATCGACACGCGTGAAGAATAACGAGTGCTATCCTGATACCACCGTCATTCCCTCAAACATGCACCCCGCAGTGCTGGATGCCGGCAATAGTTGGAATGAACAGTATCAGTTTGGGCGTTGGCAAACGTTTCGTTTAATAGGGTTCAAGGGTGCCGAATTTAAAATCACCGCCGATTCAGTGAGGTCAATCACGCTAGGCACCGTCGTCGTCAATGGTAAACGATTGATCCGGATAGACGATTATCCGTTTCCAAGCTCCATGTCAATCGAAACGCAGCAAACGCGACTCGGACGTGTGCTCGATATCCTTGAGGCGTACGCCGTGCCGTACTTGCTGGGGGTGTCTCCCATGCAAATGTTACTCAAGGGCAACGTAGATCAGCACGTGCAGTTTCTAAACGCTCGCGTTAAAACAGGATTCGTCTGCATGCACGGATTCGACCATCGCACGGATGAAAACACCGATCTCGTGGATACAGAAAAATGGGCGTCTGGAGGAGAGTTTTCAAAATACGGAACTGATCAGACGTCATTGCAAGAGAAGTGGTCCAAGGGGCACGACATCTTAATGAGAATCAATAGATACACTACAGAACATTTTATACCTCCGTTCAACGCGTTGACTCAGAGTATGGTGGACGTGTTGATGCGAAACAACGTGACTTTTATTCACACAATTGACGTCGCGCTGAGGAATCGACCCGTGGGTGCTGTGCTGTATGAGGGCGTTGGTGGAAACTTTGGTGGCTGGATCGAGGACTACGTCGTCCCAACCGACGTTGTTTTCGTCGTATCAGAATGGAAAAAGACATACGGCTTTGTGAGCGACGTCGACGCTTACTTGCGACGCAACCCAAAAGGATCTCAAGTCACCCTGCACTGGTACTACGACACGCAGCGTCGGAACTGGGCGCGGTCGTATAAAAAGTTTGCGAAATACGTGCGGATGCAAATCGCTTGATTGAGCTGCATTGTATGTAACGATTCGCAACACGTGCGTGAGACAATATTTCTACACTATTTTTGGTTCGTCAACGGTGCACAATAACGTACGTGTATTCGTAACCATGAAAAGATACCAGCGGTAATCTTGACTCATGGCGAGATAGTATTATTGTTAAAACAACGATCGAGATTATCGTAGCACCAGAGCAAATATAAATTCTAGGAAGCCCTTTGAGCAAAGCCCCTGAAGCTGGTGAAATTTCAAAGTGCCGTCAGTCAGGAAGCCTTATGCGAGAGCACGCAGGCAGCACCGAGCCTGCTATTGCGGTTTCATGTAATAGCAGGTAGCACCGAGGTAATATTACATCGTTCGCACCGCAGTGATCCGCGCAAGATGATGTCGCGCGCACGTGTGCGACAAAACGCAGCGAGACTCGTGCCAACCGGCACGCAAGCGGCACACGTTGACGCGGTAATAACATTAAAAACACGCGCGCGCGCTGAGCAGGACGCAACGTGCGCGTATAACCTGCCGTCGAATATCTTGGGCGAATTCTCGTTATATGCCATCTGGGATATGACTTTTGCGCGCGGGACAAGTGAGAGAAGTCTCCAGCGCGCTAAGCGCCCCGAACTACTTTGGGGTCGCAGCTTTTCCGCGCTCGTAATCATCACGGTTCTCGGCGGTGCGCTTCACTTCATTAAGTCTCGATGGTGCGCTTCACATCATATAGCTATCATGCGATCGTCTCTCTTCAAACCAGCCGGGGTTGACGCGTGCGATTTCGCAAATCTGTTCGAGGATATGTGGGAAGGAAAAGATGCAGAGGCGCTGCTACGGGGAATCGAGAAACGAGGTGGTGCCGACGAATCAGTTCGTCAGAAATTCATGCAAGATTTGTTTAGAGTCTTTCACTCACATGGCGTGAAATTCTGGCTCGAAGAAGGAACGCTCATTCAGATGGTTCGAAATTTGACTGGGCTGCCAGACGAACCAGCCACACTACCGTTTGGTGACATTGACGTGGGCATTCGCGATACTGAGCTTTTCGCATCCGGACCTCTGGCGCAGGCTATGTTTGTTCTAAAGTTGCACGGTTTTCGAATAATACGTTGTCATCGCCCAATATTCACGCTCGAGCGGGACGGTGATTACGTCGACATCATGATTTTTGCTTCGAGCGCTCCGGCGTGCCAAGTGCGTGAACCCAGCTCAACACACAAGTGCTCCGATGGGATCGCGCCATACGTTCTTCACACGCATCAGCAGCAGTGGAACTTCTTGGAAGGTGGCTTAGTCTCCTTGCCGGGGAGCAGCCTACTTGAAACGGTCGACTACTTGGAAGCCATGTTCGGAACAACATGGTATCAACACGATGTGCCCAACTGGCGACGCACACAATCGCCGAATCCTGGCGGAGGAGGTTCATCGGCAAACTGGGAACGGACTGATTCTAGACTCAAATCGAACCCCAAAAGGTTTACTTTCGATAGATTCGGTGCAGTAGCAGATCCCAAAATGTGCGCGGCGCCGTGTTCATACACATTTCAGAGCGTGTTAGCCAGTGGTAAGCGCTTGGTGCGCATAGACGACTATCCATACCCGGATGAAACACCAATCGCGCTTCAACGTAAGTGGCTTGAGCAAGCAATCATGATATTCGAACGCAGCGGCGTCCCGTATCTACTTGGAGTTTCACCGCATCGACTAGCTTACGATGATGTACAGGAGCATATAGATTTTCTCAACCGCATAGTCAAAAAGGGATACATCTGCATGCATGGCTTCACGCATAGAACAGACGCGCATACGGACATAATCAGGACTAGTGTGTGGGAGAGAGGAGGGGAATTCGCGAAATATGAGACGGAGGCCGAATTGGAATCTGAGTGGCTGAAAGGAGATGCCATTCTTCAAAAGTTACATCGCTACACAAGAGAGCACTTCATACCGCCATTCAATGCTTTGACGCAGATGATGGTGAATGTGTTGATGCGAAAGGGTACGCGATTTATACACTCTTTCGACGTAGCACTTTGTCAGCGTCCAGCTCGAACTATTCCTCATCCAGATGTTGGAGGGAATTTTGGTGGTTGTTTGGAAGACATGCGAGTTCGACAATCAGCAGTTTTCGTCGTCTCAGAATGGAAGAGAACGTACGCTGAAGCCGATGAGCTTCGAATCGAGCCGCATGGATCCCAAATCACGCTACACTGGTACTTCGACGCAAAAAAATCCACCTTTCCTCGTTCATATGAACATTTAAGTGAAAAATTGCTTGCTTCGGGCGACGATAAATTTCATGCGGAGAGTACAACACATCGTTTGAGCGATAAGTTGTAGCTCTACGAACGAATCGTTACGTAAAAAAGATATAGCAACATATCATTCGACACTCGATGATGTACAATCAACTTCTTTTCTTTGCGATGACGTAATATCCGCGCTCGTTCGCGTCGCGAGCGAGCCAGCCTTTGATCAGGTGATGCCCGTCGCAATTGTTGAACAAAATATCGAAATCTGAAAGAAAAACATCAAACATCAACTGCGTGAGACGAATGGGGTGATAAATGTTTTCGCCGAGAACGGCATCACCGGCTGGTGGATTGGGGTAAAACCGCTCGTGAAATATGAGTATTCCCCCTGGCCGCAACGCGGCGTGCAAACTATGAAAGTATTCGATGGCATTCTGCACGTGCTCTATCACGTTTATAGAAATGACGGTATCGTAAGCTCCTGTGTGTAGTCTTGACTCGCCAGGCGTTGAAATCACTTCGATTGGAAATTGAAAAAATTCTTTCGAACCGAGCTTGCGCAGTTCACCTGTGCGATACGCACAGGTTGGGACAGTGTTCATGTAGTACGACGCGCCTGGCTCGACGACTGTATATTTTTGTGTTTTCAAGTCTGGTCTTTTGTGAAGTACGCCGCGGAATTGGGTCCACGGACCACTTCCAAACTCAATGACCGAGCCTAGATCAGCGTTGGGCTTGAATGCTTCGTAGTCTTGAAATCCTTCCCAATGATCTTCATATCTATCCCCATTTTGTTTCTTCAAAGTCGCCCATAGCTCCCCTTCAGCTTGTTGCGCTGCTTGCCAAATACTCACAGGCACTATTGGCACACCGGAAACTTCACTCGAATAACACAAGTGTGCGCAATAACTCAACTTGGTGTTCAGAGAACTCTCAGAACCAACATGGCAGTTCCCACCGCCAGCTTCGGATAGAGGGGTGTTTATGTCCAAAGTGACCCCGTCAGATCTTCGAAGATTTGGACAGTCCGCAGTGTACCACGGGTTCGCAGTGATTTTCGTCTCTGTGCACCACGTCCCCCCGTAGCCCGGGTGGCACGAGCAGTAACCAAGAAAACAAGTCGAGGTTACACTACACCTACCTGCACAGTCGTACCTATCTGCGCTCCTAGATGTAAGGTCTGACGCTTTGAGACTCGAATAGCGAACGAAGTCACTCTGCTCCGGAGCGATGCTGCACGTCGTCGCGTCGATCTTCGCAAACTCCAGAGAAATCGGTCGGACGCGGTGTCGGAAAGTAAAGAAGTGCGCAGAACTTTGCCTATCGGCACGTCGCATGATCCACAGCCAGCATACTCCCACCGCCACCAACACTTTGTACGCAGGGCGCACGTGCACACAACTATTGCGCGGCGTTCTAGCCATGTAAGATTATCGGCTTGGGTGCCGCGGACACTCCAGACAGGGCTGGCAACAATTAAAGCCCGCCCACGAGGAGAGCCAGACTAGCCTTCGCGATACTCGGCGCGCGCTACGTCCACAAAATTTCCGTGAACGTCGTAAGATGGCGAGACGTCGTCAACTCAACTTTTGATTCCTTTTGATGGTGACAAACACTTCATCGTAGTTTTTTCCATGATTCGATTCGCGTAATAAGTGAAGAATCCAAGGATACTTTCAAGACTTTCAAGACTTTCAAGAATCTTACGATGTTCCCGTGTCCACACATATGGGCGACTGCCCAGGGCAGCGCGTGGGACGACCACTGTGACCCGGAACTGACACTCGCGGCCATTTGGGTGCGCAGAGTACAGTGCGTCGTACGGCCAAATCTCGGGACCGTGTCAAGTGTTGTTCAGAGTCTGAATTTCAGAGCGCTTGCGGTGCAATTCGGAGAACTTGCGACTTCTGAACACACCACGCCGTACACGTGCGACGCGAGGGCGATGCGCGCGAAAATCGACATCGCGAGAGTATCACGAAACGCGATACAAAGAGGCGTGGTCGCCGCGCTTTTGGTGACTGCGGTGTTCCTTTACTATGCGACATCGTCGAAGTTTTCGTTCGCGGCGTTACGCGGCGCGTCAAAAAACGTCGTCGTCCGTTCGGGCGCGCGGCGTTGCGATGGAGAGTATGAGCTTTTGGCGAAACACGTCAAGGCGTATTCAAAGTCTCAGGACAAAGAGGACCAGTACGTCGTGCGCAAGTATTTTAAAGGGCTGTGTGGCGGCACGTACCTGGAACTCGGCGCCCTGGACGGCGTTCGGTTTTCAAACTCGCACTTGTTTGAGTTTGGTTTCGGTTGGAGCGGAGTTTTGATCGAGCCCAATCCGGCGAGCTTTGCAAAGTTGCAGCAAAACAGACCAAATAATATGCTACACAACTTTGCGGTGTGCAATTCGCCTCGATACGTACATTTCATCGAGTCCGGCGATGGTGCCGTGACTGGCATTCTTGAATTCATGGCGCCGTCGTTCCGGGCAGCGTGGCATGGTGCGGACACTCGGGAGCTTGAGAAGGCAGCGAAAACAATAAAATGCGAACCCCTCCGTTCTATCCTCGCGAACGATTTGGGGCCGGCGAGACACATCGACTTTTTCAGCCTAGACGTCGAAGGCGCCGAGCTCGAAGTGTTGGAAACAGTTGATTTCAAGAAGCAGCAATTCGGTATTATTTTCTACGAAGCCGACGAACACAACGCTTTAAAAAATGAAATGATTAAGAGTTTGTTAGAAATGAATGGGTATAGATTCGTCGAACACGCGCTACGGAGTAACTTCCACATGAATGTGCAATTTCACGATATCTACGCCAACTTAGCGCACGAATGAGCGAGGTACTGGTGCGCATCACGATGGGCTTGAGGCAATATTCCTAGACTTTGTATCGGGACGGCTAGACCAACAGGCCCCGTCTGAGAGTCGGAGTCTGAGAATTATTCTCTCAGTCTACAAATTGGCATTGAAATCGCATAATGATGTCTCAATTGTTTATGAAAGCACAAGTTTAATCGTGAAAAAAATAGATGCAACCGTGGTTGGTCGAAGAATCTGGCGCAGGGTGCTGTCGCTCGATTTCGAAAATCAGGATTGCTGTGCGCGGAGGGTGTCCCGCGATGATCGAAATGTCGAGTATTGTCATATTCAAAGATACGTGAAACATATGAAAACATAACATGTGATTTAGATCAGTTTCGCACCCCGCCGAACCGCCGTTCGTTTTCTGCGCGCCGGTGCGAGCGGCGCCACTAGGCGAGGCGTCGCGTGGACATCGCGCGCAGCACTCGCGAACGTCCTCAAGGCGCGCGCGGTATTCGTGAGCATGTCGTCGAGATAATCTGCGAAAATCTCGACGCGCTCGATCGAGGACGCCCGTCCGCCCGCATGCGCATCCTTCTCACCGGTGGCGCCGGCTTCATCGGCTCGCACGTCGCCGAGCGCCTCGCGTCGAGGCATCCCGAGTACACGGTGCGCGCACGATTTCGACCCCGTGTGTATTCGTCGAACAACGCACGGACTTTGCACCCATCTCTCGCGCGAACGACTGACCGCGAACGACTCGTCGCGCTCGACAGATTGTCGTCCTGGACAAGCTCGACTATTGCTCGAGCTTGAAAAATCTCGAACGCGCGAAAGAATGCGCGAACGTGCGGTTCGTCAAGGGCGATGTGCGTTCGTTCGATTTATTGAGTTACGTCTTGCAAAGCGAGCGCATCGACACCGTCATGCACTTCGCCGCGCAGAGTCACGTGGACAACTCTTTCGGGAACTCGTACGAGTTCACGAAGAATAACATCGAGGGCACGCACGCGTTACTCGAGGCGTGCGTGCGAGCGCAGAAGACCGAAATTCGACGATTCCTGCACGTGTCCACGGATGAGGTATACGGGGAAAATCTCATGGATTCAAACACCGAGCACGCGGCGCTCCTGACGCCCACCAACCCGTACGCCGCGACGAAGGCGGGCGCGGAGATGCTCGTCATGGCGTACGGACGCTCGTACGGATTGTCGTACATCATCACTCGCGGAAATAACGTGTACGGGCCGAATCAGTATCCAGAGAAGGCGATTCCAAAGTTTTCAATCCTCGCGAAACGCGGGGAAAAGATTTCGATACACGGCGACGGCGACGCGACGCGTTCGTACATGCACGTCGACGATGCGGCTTC
>Ga0255769_10005908_pt1 | contig 11300 bp, 9 predicted proteins | sample 041ome_9_FD_179637 | JGI IMG/M metagenome (GOLD analysis project Ga0255769, IMG submission 179637) | Coastal salt marsh microbial communities from the Groves Creek Marsh, Skidaway Island, Georgia - 041413US metaG (version 2) | ecosystem: Environmental > Aquatic > Marine > Intertidal zone > Salt... | reverse complement strand
TGTTAATCTGTACCGGTGGCGGCGCATCCCCAAGTCTGCGGAGACCGGTGAGCAGAAGGAGTACCGCCGGCACCAGGCTCTCATTGCCGAGTTGTCGGAGCTCCGGAACTCGGCTGGCTGGAACGCAGCACGGTCCAACCGTTAAGACCTAAAGTGGATCAGTTAATTCTGACTAACTTAAGGTTTAATTTTTTTTGTGATGTAAATATTTTTAAATAATTAGAAATAATAAAAAAAAAATAGATAAAAATTGTTTTAATATCTTTAGATACATTAATATCACTCACTCTAACTTTATCAGCAAGAGTTTCTCACCTCAAGATGCCTTCCGAGACACATACCTGTGGTCTTTGCTACAAAAACATCAAAGGTAAAATTTACTATAAAACTATTCCTACTGTTGGGATAAATATTAAGTGTTGTAGCAACTGTCATTTTAATGATTGAAAGTAATGGTAATTTGTAGTATTTTCTACATTTACTAATTTACTTTTCATTTTTTTTTCAATTTTAGAAAAAAAATAGCAAAAATTGTTTATATTACTATTTTTATTTTGATTACACATTGGTTTACATTGTTGATACACATAGTCATAGTAAGATGGAGAGGTATTCTATTGCTAACATTATAAGAAGTTTGAAATTCGAAGAGACACAACCAAAACCTACAAATTATCTTAATGCCATTCTTGGTGAATGTAGTATGCGTATTCCAGAAGAAATTGATTTTCAGAGTAATGAAGATGAATTTACTGATGTATGTTATGATATTATTGGTTCTTTGAATGAACCGTATATTCAAGAGGAAGAAGAAGAGGCAAAGGAAGGAGACACTAAGGACCAACCCGAAGAAATGGAAACTGGTGTGCGAGAAAAGATTTGTATTACTATTACAGAAGATGAGAAATCTATTCTAAAGCAACTTGAAAAGGCTCAAAAAGCACATCAAAAGTGTTTTAATGAAACTAAACATAAGCGTCCCTTGGAAAAAAAAAGAATCCGTAATAGGTATGCTAGTCAAGTTTCACGCTTGAAGAAAAAGTTGGAGATTTATCATTTAAAAACTGAATTAGGAAAAGCGTATTCCAAAATTGAGATTCTTCAAAAATTGTTGAATAAATAATTTTTTGTTTTTAAATTAGGATAATTATCTGGTAATATAATCTCCTAATGTAATAAAAGAAACAGAATTATTGAAAATTTTAAGAAATTTTGAAATAACTAATACATCAAAATAATATGAAACTAATAAAATCAATACCTAATAATAAAGAACAAATATTATTTTTTTTAATTCTATTAACTATAGGATTAGTATGTTATTTAATCTATCAAAAAAGTATATCCAATAATATAGCAATAGAAGGATTTAAAAATGAAAAATTAAAACAATTCAAAAAAACTAGGGATAAAGCAAAGAATAAAACTAAGGAAGATTTCAATGCTAATAACCTTAAGTATTATGGATACAAAACCCATGCTTCTAATAGTAAAGAAGACTTTGTAGATACTACTACTGCTAAGGGAAGAAGAGACGGTTCTTTACTTAGAAAACTAAAGGGGAAAACTAGTAGTAATAATAAAGAAAACTTTGGAGATACTAAACATAATGAAAAGATGGAAATGTCTAAAAAATTACTAAAGAGATTTAAAGATAAGAATTCAGAAGAAGGGTCAAGTGATAATTTTCAAAATGTTATGGATGAAATAGACCAAATAGACCCTACCGCATTTAGTTTTAATAGTATTGGCAGTACGATATCTAGATATAATGATAACTTAGAAAATAGAATAAAATATGCTAAAAAGAAAAATAAACATTCCAAATTTGATAGTAATATGGCACAGTTAGATGTTCTTTGGGATGAAGGGAAAAAACTATTTTTATTTAAGAATATTTTATAATATAATGGAAATAAAACTAAAAATTTAGAATTGGAAAGACATAAATTAAGCATCCATTTCATTAACGTTTCTAATAGGGGTATTAGCACTTAAAAGATAGATGGTATTTTCAGTGATGATGATGTATTGGTCTTCAGACTTGTAAGTCTTAAGAATGGGTGAAGTGTGTTCATCATCATTTTTGTAGATGATCATATCTTCACCGTCATTCATAATACAAACACGGTCTCTAATACTATCTAAGTAAAAGTAGCAATCAATTGGTTTGGTAAGTTTAAGACTAAGTTTAAGAGCCTTAGAAAGGGTATCAGCAGAGGGAAGAACTAATTTACTTCCTGTTGAAGCGGTTTGGGGTTGAGCAGACATTACTAATTAAATGAAAATACTATAATTGACTTAATTTAATGATAATTATAAATTATTTATTCTTTACTAAAATTATTATTTCCAATTTTAAACGATAATATTTTTTTAATTTTTTAAAATACTATTTTTAAAATTATTTAAATTTTTAAAATACTATACAAACTAAAAATTAAAATTAATTAAAAATAAAATTACTAAGTATTAATTACCAAAAAAATAAATTATTCAAACTTTAGAAGCATTACAAGCGGAACTATCAAAACCAGTAACAGGTGAAGGTTTAAGACCTTGAGTATTCCACATACCAGGCATAACTTCAATACCACAAGGAACTTCTACATCACTACCTTGAGCAGTATTAACTTGAGCATCGTGTAAATGTTGTTCATTAGTAAAGGCATTTAATTTTTTTGCTTCTTTTTCTTCTTTAAGATTTTGTGTCATTGTTTTACTAGCAGGGTGTTGAATACCATATACTTTATCAACTACACAATCTCTTTCGGCAAGACCAGGAGTATTAGGGGTTTGTTGTCTTTGTCCCATATCATTACGAAGAACCGCAAATTCTCTTTCTTTAGTTACATCAGCAAAACCTTCACCTTCTTCTTTTGAAACATTATTTACTTTAACAACTTGATTGTTGGAATTTAATTCAGGTCTTGCTCCAATTTTTTCAGCAGATTGACCCATATTAATTCTGTAATTTTCCCCTTTCATTTTTTTAAGGTCAGGTGTAATATCAAAATCACCTATTTGATTTTCATAATTAAGATGGTCTTCAATAGATTTTTTAGCAAGAAGGTCATCGGGAGAACCATAACTACTTTCAGGTAATAATCCATTTGTTTCTTCTTCTTCTGCGACAACATCTTCAAATTTATTATTCATTAATGCTTTAACAGATTTTCTGCTACGAGATTCTTGAACACCAACTAAATAAGCAACTGTAAGAATAGTTGCACTTAAGCAATCGGCAAATAATAAAGCGACAACTACTAAAGCGACAACTACTCTTACCCAGGTTATGTCTAAGGCATCTAAACAACAGTTAGGTAAAAATTTAACACTTAATAATAATGCTATACATAATAATCTAACAAACATTACTTGTCCTTGTAAAAATGATGTGGTTTTATTACTTGCTTGTAATACACTACTCTTTACTTTTTTGACTGCTTTGCTTGAAGTATTTGACATTGATTTAACACTAACCATTTTATCTATATTTATTATTTTATTTAGGTTTTTATTTTTTAAATCTCTATCTTTTTATTAAGATTATTCTATTTTAATTAATACTAATATTAAATTATTTACCAAAATAAAATACACATTACCTACTCCAGATGTAAAAAATTAAAATTGATTATTCTAACTTAAACCTATTTTATTATAATTATCTATAGAAAACACCTGTAAATAGTATTGCTAAAATACTAATTATTTACAAAATATTAAGGAATTAAAGAATTGAAGAATTAAAGAATTGAAGAATTAAAGAATTAAGGAATTAAGTAATTAAAGAAGTAAATAATTAAAGAATTGAGTAAAATACCGAAAACTAAGAAAATACTAGAATTATGACATTAAAACCAAAATACAAATATTTGTCAAAAACTAGTGTTTCATCTAAAGGGTATACTCTTTATAAGAATGAATTGAAAGAAGAAGATTTAGAGAAAATAAAAGCAGACTTAACAGTTGCTCCTAAAGCAACACCAGGATATGGAAATGGAGAACCTGAAACATTTAAACTCTATAAGGAAAATGATTCTAAAATATATTTACCTAGACATTATGGAATGAAGAAAATTGGAACACCTCATCAAAATAAACAAAGTAAAGGTATAAAAATAAATGTGCCATTTGTGGGACAATTAAGGCAATATCAAATTGATATTCTTGATGCCTGGAATGACCATCAAAAGAAATATGGTGGAGGCATTATTGCGGTTGGACCAGGAAGAGGTAAAACAGTAATGGCAATTGCTAAAATATGTGAAATGAGTGTTAAAACTATGATTTTAGTCCATACAAGTGATTTATTTCATCAATGGATTGAACGCATAGAACAATATGCTCCTACTGCTAAAATAGGTAAAATCCAAGGGAAAACCTTGGATATTCAAGATAGAGATATTGTAATTGTCTCTATTCAATCTTTGGGTAATCCTAGAAAAGATAAAGAGTATCCAGATGGTCTCTTTAAAGATTTTGGAATGGTTGTAATTGATGAATGTCATCATATGGGTGCTAAGATGTTTAGTCGATGTCTAAGAAAAACGGCATTTAAATATACAATGGGTTTAAGTGCTACACCGGATAGAACAGATGGTTTAACTAAAGTATTTAAATATTATTTAGGTGATATTTGTTTCCAAGATACTGGAATTCAAAAAACTAAAGAAGAAAAAGAATTAGATTATATCCCGGATGCGGATGTTAGAATTTACAAGTATCAATGTGCGGAAAAAGCATATAGTAAGATTGAATTAAATTATCAAAAAAAACCTAATACTGTGGTTATGGAAAGTAATATTGCTAAATTCAGTAAGAGGACGGATTTCATTTTATCTTTAATACCTCCATTATTAGCGGAAGGTCGTAAAATTATTATTTTAACATCCAGAAGAGATCATATTTTAGAATTCCTTAAAAAAATAGAAGAGCGTGGGATAGGTAGTTGTGGTCCTTATGTAGGAGGAATGAAAGTATCCCAGTTAAATGATAGTAAAACTAAACAAATATTGGTAGCAACCTATAGTATGGCAGAAGAAGGTTTTGATTGTCAGGCATTAGATACTCTAATAATGGCAACACCTAAGAGGCGGATTGAACAGTGTAGTGGTCGTATTATGAGGAAAAAGAAAAATGATAGAACGCATATTCCTTTAGTCATTGATATTGCTGATATGTTTAGTAATTTTAAAAATTGGAATGGACAAAGATTAAAACAATATGAAAAGAAAAATTACCGTCTTACTCATTATAATGTAGATGATAATGGGGAAAATAGTATAGTTAATGAAGAAATGGGTCATCCTAAATGGAAAGGTAAAGGTGAAGGTAAAAATAAGAAAAAACTAGAAGATATTGTTATTGAATATGATTTAAGTTAATATTGTTTAAATATCAATTACTAAAATAACAATATCCACTTAAGAAAATAAAGGATAATAGTAAGCAGGATAAAGTATTAACTATTGTTAATGCTCCTGTTTTACAGCACTTATTCCAGTATTCTTGTTGTTTTTCTTTATTATTTTTTAAATATGATTGGTATACTAATCCAAGATACATCCCGGCATTAACCATTGCTGGTAGGACAGTAATTGCTATACCAAAACCTACTCTTGTTATAATATCCCCTCTTAAAATAGCAAAAGCGATACCAATACCACACATACTGGCAACACCAATATCTGTTATAATATGTTGATATTCAGTACGACTTGACATTTCCCGGGTTTCTTCGGGATAGAGTTTAATACTTTCATTGATAGAAACTGCAATAAATCCTACTAAAGCACAGATAACTAATAAAAATAAGTGGAAACTAACTCCTTTTATTAATTTTGATGGTTTATTAGACACATATCTGGATAAAACATTATATAAGGGTGATAATACTGGTGAAATTAACATACTGCCAATAATAGGAATACTAGCATTATGTAAAAAACCAAAAGATGCTATTACTGATGCTATAATTGTATAGATAATAACATTACTTTCTAAAAAGGCATTACCAAAATAATTCACCTTTTCTAAATTATCTGCTAAGTTTTGACAAATTTTTTGTGTCATTCTATAAGTATCTTATTTTTCTTTTTTATAATTTAGGTAGATTTTATTAATATTATTTAGAATAAATAATTATTTGATAATTAGTTGATAATTATTTGATAATTAATTGATAATAAATAATCATTTAGTATTTGATATGAATTTTGATATTGATACCTTTCATTGTTTATTAGATGATGATAATTTACAAATAATAAAGCATCATGTGCTAAATTCTGATATTCCAATGTATCTTAAACATCAAAATATTAATAATACAATCTGGATTACCAATGTTTTAATGAAAAAATTATATAATATTACTTTGTCTGATTTTGAAAATTATTATCCTAGTAGTACATTTCAAGATGAAATTGATGGTCTTAGGAGTGATATTCATTCACCTATTTACCGAAATGGGAATGTCTTTTTTTTTGATTGTAGTAAAATAAAATATACACATTTTGATTATGTTATTAAAATATTATCATATCTAATTGAAAATACAGCATTGGATTTTGATAATATAGGTAAAAAAAAGGATATTTTCGATTTTATGAATGATGGAAAACCTAAATTGAATTTATTATCTAAAAAGGGAAAAGTGGCAAAAACACATAAAGGGAATAATTCCGGTAAAGAAAAGAATTCCGGTAAAGGGAAAAAAACAGTTAAAGGAAAGAATACATTGAAGGAAGAAGAACTAGATAAAACTTGTAAACATATAGGAAAAGATAATATTAGGGAAAAGAAATATGAAATGAGTAAAAAATGTAAACAATTTTGGATTTTAAATCCTAATAATGCTATTGAAATATTTTTAAAGAAGATAGAAGTATTAATTCAAAGTAATTGTGAATATCATAATTTTATATTTGTTTCTAATGTTAATAAAATTAAATACAAAAGTATTAATAAAATTATTACTTCTTCATCAATTATTCCAATTAAAATTAATACATCTAAATACAAAGATTTATTATTTCAAAAAGATAATGAAATCATACATTTACTTGATAACATAATACATAATAACAATGATAAAACACAGATTTTACAATCAATACATAATATAGTAGATTATCTACTTAATTGGTTTAATAATGATATTATTTTAGTTAAATTATGTATCTTATTATGGTTGAAAAAAATTAATAGTAATAATAGTGATAACAGTAATAATAGTAATAATTGTAATAATAGTGATAACAGTAATAATAGTAATAGTAAAATTGATAATAAAAAACTATTACTATCTAATGTTGAACACTATACTTATCTATATGTGATAAATGAAATACCCTTATTTAAGTTGAGTAATAATTTATTTCAAAAGTTTAGTAATGCTAAAACTATTAATCCTGTTATAGATTACTATCAATATTCATTTTCCCTACTCTCTATTCCCAATATTATTAATGAATTAGTATTTTATTTTAATCTTATTATTTCCAAATTTTTAAAATATTCGGAATATGATTGTATTAGAAATTTAAATATTAATCAACGGATAGAATTAACTAAATTAATTACCAATCTTCAATATGAATGTATATATTTGGATAAACCAATATCACAATTACAATCATTTTTCGTAGATTGTATTAAAATTATTAAAAAATATTAAATAATTAAAATAAATGATAGTGAAAATAAATATTTTTTAATCAAAACTAACTACTTTAGAACAATTATATCTTAAAATAGATCTATTAGTTTTGGTGAATTCTTTCTTTTTCCTACCTTTTAATTTGGTTTTCTTTTCAAAATGTATATTATGTAATTCCTTCTTTTTTGTTTTACAATTTTTTAATTTGGAATTACTATTAAGACTAGAATTAATATTGTCACCTAATTCATTACCTTGAGATAATAAAGATGAATCCAATTCTAAAAGTCTTTCCGTATCTGTTTTTTTAGTGTCCAAGTCTGTTATTGTTAGGTCATTAAAGTTTTCACTAACTTCTAATAAATCAGCATCCTGTTTCTTATTTCTTAAAAGTTTATCATTTTTAATTTTCTTTTCATAAGCAATCATAGTTTTTTCTATAGTTGGTAAATTATCCAAAATATAATCCACAATAAAATTTTCAATCATCCATTTAAAGAAATTAAGTTGAGCAATGGTAGTATAGAAATAATTTTGAGAAGAATAATAAAGACGAATTCTAGTCCAACGACAAAATGGGTCAAAATTCTTTTTATTACAGGCTTTTAATTGGCATTTGTAATTATCGTGTATCATAAATAAATCGTCAAAATTATTTAATTTAACTTCTTCTAATTGTGTTTCACTAGAATTTTGTCTGGATAAAATATCTTCTCTAATTTCTTCATCTAAAGAAGGTTGTTTTTTCTTAGTAAATAAATTTTTAACAGCATAGTGTCGGTTCTTATTGTATTGATTAATATTAAAATAAGTATTATTATCTAAGACATAATTAACCACAAAATATTCAATTAGTCTAAGACTAATTACACTATCACCATTTAAAATATGGATTAATAAATATAAATTTCTCAAATTACTAAAAAATTTAGTAATTGGTATTGCTAATAAATATTGTTTCCCATTTAATGGTCTTTCACTTTTTAATTCAATAGGTACATGGGCATCATATAATTCTGGTGGCAATAATTTTTGAGAAGAAAAATAATCGCTACTAATTTTTAATTCTTTACTAGAAATACTTTGTTCCATCGCAATATTGTATTTTAAAGGTATTTAATGTTTTAATAAAAAATAAACTTTAACTTAAAAATTAAAAATTAAACGCTTTTTTTATTATTTAATATTTTTGTCATTAATTATTTATTATTTTTATCATTAATTATTTAATATTTTTGTCATTAATTATTTAATATTTTTGTCATTAATTATTTATTATTTTTGTCATTAATTATTTATTATTTTTGTCATTAATAACTATTTAATTAATTATTCAATTAATTATTTTTTTTTTGGTTAATAACTAATACTTACAATGTTTAGGGTAACGGGGGAATGGAATTACATCTCTAATATTCTTCATTCCTGTTGCTAATTGAACTAGACGTTCAAACCCTAGACCAAAACCACCGTGTGGGACACTTCCGTATTTCCGCAGGTCTAAATACCAATCCAGACCTTGAATGCCTTTTTCTTTTACAATTGTAGATAGTTTTTCATAATCATCTTCACGCATACTTCCTCCAATTAATTCTCCAATTCCAGGAACTAATACATCCATACAATCCACTACTCGTGAATCATCTTTATTTTCTTTCATATAGAATGATTTAATAGTTTTAGGATAATGTGTTAAAATAACTGGTTTCTTATACATTTTATCTGTTAGATAACGTTCGTGTTCGCTTCCTAGGTCAATACCCCATTCTACCTTTTCTTCAAACTTACATTCTGGATTACTAGTTTCTTCTTTTTGTAAGACTTCAATTGCCTGACTATAAGTTAGACGTTGGAATGGTTCATCTTTAATAATAGTAAGTCTAGTAAGAAGGTCATTATCCAAACGAGATAGAAATTTAAGTTCCTCTTCACATGAAGACATTACCTCAGTAATACAATATTTTACATAATCTTCACTAATAGAAAATAATTCACTTGCTTCAATAAAACAAAATTCTGGTTCAATCATCCAAAACTCACAAAGATGCCTAGAAGTATTGCTATTTTCCGCACGAAATGTAGGACCAAAAGTATAGACATTGCTAAGAGCACAGGCATAACTTTCAACGTGTAGTTGTCCGGAAACAGTTAGAAATGCTGGTTCCTTAAATAGTTCTTTACGATGATACATTCGTACTGGTGCTTCATTTTCAGGATATTGAGTAGTAACGGTAAAACATTCACCAGCACCTTCACAATCATTAGTTGTTAAAATAGGGGTATGAACGTATTTACAATCCAGGGACTGAAAATAAGAGTGAGTTGCTTGGGATAAAACATTACGCACTCTAGCAACCGCTGACATTACTTGAGTACGAATACGCATATGTTCAAATTGTCTAATATAATCCAGACCGTGCTTTTTCTTACTAATGGGATAAGTTTTGGGGTCTACAGTTCCGTAAACTTGAATATTATGTGCTTGAAATTCAATACATTGTCCTTCTGCTTGACTAGTAATAACCTTTCCAACTACCTTAATACTAACCCCTTTTGTACCTTTATCTTTAATATTCTGTAAATCATTGGCATTTGTAAATTCTGGAGAACATACTACTTGAAGACAATTTTGAGTACTACCATCATTAAGTTGAATAAATGAAATAGTAGGTTGTTTTCTCATTGTATGAATCCAACCACAGACTGTTGTTTCATCCTTCTTAGCTAGATATTTTTCTGTATAGGTAAATACCTCTTTAAGGGATGCTCTAGAAAATTTAAAAGGGGCCATTTTGAATAGTAATCAGGTAATATTTACCAATATTAGTATTAATTTAAATAGGTAATTATATGGTTTTAATCTATACAGTAAAGATAAACAATTTTTAAATTGATATTTTGGGAAAAAACCATTCTTACTTTATTAAATTTAACTACTAATTTTTATAATACAAAATTTAAACAGGAATCTAAACTAAACTCTAGATCTAAAATCTAAAAATAAAATCTAATATAATATTAAAAGAAACATCCAGATGAGTAAAATAAATTTAAATTCAATTAAAGATACACTTAATAGTGCTAGAAATTCTATAGAAACACACTTTTCAAAACATCAAAAAAACTACATCATTACAATAGTTATTATTTTAACTATGTTAGTAGTTTCTTTAGGTATTTTGAGTATGTTTCCCAAAAATAAAGAAGGTTTTGAAAATCCCAAAAAAGATGATAAAAATGGAAATAAAAAAGATGATAATAAAACAGTTGAATTAACCGATGAGGAAAAAACCAAGAAACAGAAAGAGGAAGATGATAAAAATAGAAAAAATGGTATTTTAAAAATGGGTCGTCCCTTTTTAAATATCTACGATGATAAAGGAAATAGAGTTAATGTTGTCTTTATTACCCATCCATTTTCCAGAAAGGATTGTGAAGAGAATTATGAAAAAGGTAAAAAGGAAGGTATACAATACTTAGGTATAAGTAGTTATTGTGATTTTCCAGCAATAATTAGTAATCCTCACGATGCTATGCACGATCCTAAACATATGGCTTGGAATTATAATTACTATGACTTATGTAAAGGTTGGTGTCATTGTTTTCGTAATCCACAGGAATACGGTATCCCTCC
>Ga0255769_10005898_pt1 | contig 11315 bp, 10 predicted proteins | sample 041ome_9_FD_179637 | JGI IMG/M metagenome (GOLD analysis project Ga0255769, IMG submission 179637) | Coastal salt marsh microbial communities from the Groves Creek Marsh, Skidaway Island, Georgia - 041413US metaG (version 2) | ecosystem: Environmental > Aquatic > Marine > Intertidal zone > Salt... | reverse complement strand
ACACAGTAACGCGGCGTGGGCGAGTCACGTATTGTTTGTGTAATAGCTGGGCTGCAGTGACCCAAAAGTCTGCAAAAAATAACGTCATAAAAAAACCCCAGACAAAACTGGGGCTTTTTCTTTGTGACGGAAAGATTAACCGTAAACGGCTTCTTTTCCAAAATGTTTTGTTAGCATGTAATAGACTACGGCACGGTATTTGTTACGTTCAGAGCGCCCATATGTTTCGATAACTTTATCGATCGCTGTCATTAATTCGTGGCCATCGGCAAGCCCCAGTTTTTTAACCAAAAAGCTGTTCTTGACTGTTTCAAGTTGACTTTGCTGACTACCGGCGACGGTCGATGCTTCGGCATTATAGATTGATGGCCCGCAGCCGATCGTAACCTTTGTCAACAGATCCATGTCCGGTGCTATGCCGCATTTATTCTTTAGATTATCCGGATATTTTGCGATTAGGTCATCACGCTTACCCATAATTTATATCTTTTTGGATATAAAATTTCAATTATGGGTATATTAACGGCGTTTGATTCTGTGGCAATCATGAATTTGGGGGGAATTTCAGTAGAAAAAAGCCGCGGAAAGCGCGGCTTTTCATGGGGAATTGTTTCGTTCTTAGTACCGATAGTGTTCTGGTTTGAACGGGCCTTCGGGTGTGACGCCGATATAGTCGGCTTGGTCTTTGGCCAGTTTGGTCAGTTTCACGCCAATGCGGTCTAGGTGCAGGCGGGCAACTTTTTCGTCCAGATGTTTTGGCAGGATGTAGACATCATTTTTATAGGCGTCGCCTTTTGTCCACAGTTCGATCTGTGCCAGCACCTGGTTGGTAAAGGATGCCGACATCACAAAAGATGGGTGACCCGTTGCGTTACCTAGGTTCAACAAACGCCCTTCGGACAACAGAATGATACGGTTGCCGGATGGCATTTCGATCATATCAACTTGGTCTTTGATGTTGGTCCATTTGTGATTGCGTAGGTTTGAAACCTGAATTTCGTTATCGAAATGACCGATATTGCCGACAATCGCCATGTCTTTCATTTCGCGCATGTGTTCGATGCGGATGACGTCTTTGTTGCCAGTGGTGGTGATAAAGATGTCTGCGCTGTCCACAACATCCTCTAGCAACACAACCTCAAACCCGTCCATTGCCGCTTGCAGTGCGCAGATTGGGTCAACTTCGGTGACTTTAACACGTGCGCCCGCACCGCGAAGCGACGCGGCTGAACCCTTGCCCACATCACCATAGCCACACACGACGGCAACCTTGCCCGCCATCATGGTGTCGGTTGCGCGACGGATGCCGTCCACAAGCGATTCCTTACAGCCATATTTGTTATCGAATTTCGATTTCGTGACCGAGTCATTGACGTTAATCGCAGGGAACGGCAGCTGGCCCTTTTTGACCAATTCGTACAAGCGATGAACGCCCGTTGTTGTTTCCTCGGACACGCCTTTGATCGCGTCGCGGGTTTTGGTGAACCAACCGGGTGACAATTCCATACGCTTTTTGATTTGCGCTTTGATCACCGCTTCTTCCTCCGATTGGGGCACGGGGATGATGTCTTCACCCGCCTCAGCGCGTGCGCCCAACAAAACGTATAATGTCGCATCGCCACCATCGTCCAAGATCATATTTGGCCCCTCTGGGAACATAAAGGACTTATCCAAGTAATCCCAATGCTCTTCCAGTGACTGGCCTTTGATCGCGAACACAGGAACGCCCGCCGCCGCGATCGCCGCCGACGCGTGATCTTGGGTTGAGAAAATGTTGCACGACGCCCAACGCACATCCGCACCCAAGGCAACCAATGTTTCAATCAATACAGCGGTTTGAATGGTCATGTGCAATGACCCAACAATGCGTGCGCCTTTCAATGGTTTGCTGTCGCCAAATTCCGCGCGACACGCCATCAATCCAGGCATTTCCGTTTCCGCGATATTCAATTCCTTGCGGCCAAATTCCGCTAACGCGATGTCTTTGACAATGTAATCGTTCATGACTTGCTCCTAACTTTGAGGGGCGGGTATCATATACAGTAATCTTAGGCAAACCATAACAATGGGAAAGTGTGCGCTCTGAGATTTGTAGCAGTGAGAAAAGTTTATTTTAGTGATGTGTTAAAACAGCAAGATTTGTGTCACCTGAAACGTGCGCAAAAGAGCATTGACGCAAAATCGTGATTGATAGATAAAGTTGGAAACAAACAGAGAACATTGAGATGAAGCAACCACGTGCGTGGCAACGGATGTTGTCGGGACGGCGATTGGATTTATTGGATCCTACGCCCATGGATATTGAGATTGAGGATATCGCCCACGGTCTTGCCTTTGTGGCGCGGTGGAATGGGCAAACGCGGGGGGATTATCCGTATTCTGTGGCCGAACATTCATTGCTGGTGTTGGAAATTTTTCGTCGTTTTTTTCCTAAATCTAAACGTGCGGATCATCTAACTGCCTTGCTGCATGATGCGCCTGAATATGTAATTGGTGACATGATTTCACCCGTCAAATCAGCTGTCGGGCCAGGGTATGGTGAATTGGACGAACGTATTTTGGCCGCGGTGCACATTCGGTTCGGCTTGCCCGCCAAAACGACAGCAACATTGAAAAAACAGATCAAGCAAGCCGATAAGATCAGCGCATGGATGGAGGCGGTGCAAATCGCGGGATTTTCCGAGGTTGAGGCGAACAAATTGTTTGGCCGCGTTGATCAAAAGTTAATCAATGGGCTTACGGTCCAATTGCGTGAACCGCGGGTCGTGCGTTCCGAATATGTCGCCGTTTTCACGGACTTGCTAAACCGCAGCACAATTTGACGGTATTTATGAATATTTTTGCAAAAGTCCAACCTTATCGCGCTAGGTCATATAGGGTTTGAATGCGATCGATCTTGATCCCGTCTGACATGGGTACGTCGGGATAGACATGGGCGTCAATGAATCCCTGGGATCGATAAAAACCTAATCCTCTGACGTTATCGGCGCGAATGGTTGCGTCTATTTTTTGTGCGCCGGCGGCGATGGCATGACGGCGTGTTTCGGCAAACATTGCCTGCGCAATGCCCGCGCGTTGGATGGAGAGCCGGATAAAGGTTGCGATTGATGCGGTGGTTCCTTCCGTATCGTTGCGATCCCATTCCAGCGATTGAAACCCCAAAACATCCGCGTCCTAGAGCGCCACGACACATGAGATCAGGCCCGAGGGTTCAAGGTAATGATCCAACATACGCGGAGCATCAACGCGTCGTCGATGTGCTGTAAAACACCCCGCAGCAATAATGTCGTTTAAGATATCCACCATTTGGGTCAGGTGATCGCGTGTTGCGGTTTCAATTGTAAAAGTCATTATAATAAAGTTGCTTAGTTTCAATTATCGCTGTTTGGCCTGATCTTATCAGCGTCATAACCAGACGATTGCAGTGGCATCATGATGTCAAGCCCGGATTTTCGGCTGGTAAATGGGCAGTGGTGGTGACTTTTTCCACAATCGATTCGCTTAGGCTGTTGACGATGTTCATTTTGCTGCGCTTAATGTTGCCAGATTGAACAAAATTTTTGCGTCTTGTGGCGTGACACGCTCGCCGCCAAAACTTGGGTAACTACGCCCTTAGTCTAATGGTCAGACGTGCTGTTTGTCGCATAGCATAGAACCTGAATTGGAGACTACACCCTATGAACCTAGCGGATTCCAAAGTCATCGCGGCAGATCGCGAAACAGTCTGGCAAGCATTACTGTCTGCCGGTGTGTTGAAAGACTGCGTTCCTGGATGCACAGAAATGTCGGGGTCCCCGGCGGATGGATTTGAAGCGACCGTCGTGCAAAAGGTAGGGCCCGTGAAAGCAACCTTTAAAGGTGCCGTAACTCTGTCCGATATTGTCGAGGGTCAAAGCCTTACCTTGTCTGGCGAAGGAAAAGGCGGTGCTGCGGGCTTTGCCAAGGGTGGCGCAAAGGTCACATTGTCCGATCATGAGGACGGTACATTGTTGGAATATGATGTCGAAGCCAAAGTTGGTGGGAAGCTGGCCCAATTGGGCAGCCGCATCATTGATGGATTTTCCAAGAAAATGGCAGATCAGTTTTTTGAAAACTTTCGTGGTGCCGTTGAGGGACCATCAGATCAAACAGCCGAAACAGCCGAGGGAGACGGCGAGAAAAAAGGCTGGTTTAAAAAGATAATCGGATAAATCCAAAAGAATAGGGAGGACAAGAATGACAAAAATTTCAATGACAGTAAACGGCAAGGCCGTTTCGGGGGAAGTCGAGGGGCGCACGCTTCTGGTTGATTTCCTGCGGAAAGACTTGCGTTTGACTGGCACACATGTCGGCTGTGATACCAGCCAATGCGGTGCCTGTACCGTTCATGTTGATGGCGTTGCTGTGAAATCCTGCACTATGCTTGCAGCTGAGGCAGACGGCGCTTCTGTTTCGACAATCGAAGGCCAAGCCGCGCCAGACGGCACATTGAATACAATCCAAGCGGCGTTCCAAGAACATCACGGTTTGCAATGTGGTTTCTGTACGCCTGGCATGGTCATGGCTGCTGCGGATTTGTTGAAAAACAACCCCAAGCCAACCGAGGCCGAAGTACGTCATCACCTAGAGGGCAACATTTGCCGCTGCACAGGGTATCATAACATTGTCAAAGCGATCATGGCCGCGTCTGGACAAGACGTCAGCCAACTGGCCGCAGAATAACTATAAAAGGGAGGAATAACCATGCCCAAAGATAGTGGCATCGGCGCAAGTTCAAAGCGTCGTGAAGACGTCCGTTTTCTGACTGGTACAGGTCAATATACAGACGACATCAATATCCATGGCCAAGCACATGTCTATTTCCTGCGTTCTGACGTTGCACATGGCAAAATCAATAGCATCGATACATCAGCTGCATCTGCGATGCCTGGCGTTGTGCGCATTTTCACAGGCGCAGATTTCGAAGGCGTTGGCGGTTTGCCCTGTGGTTGGCAGGTGACCGACCGTTTCGGCGAGGTCATGAAAGAACCAGCCCATCCTGTTTTGGCCCAAGGCAAAGTGCGCCATGTCGGCGATCCAATCTGTGCCGTTGTGGCAGAGACACTGGAACAAGCCAGAGACGCCGCAGAAGCGATTGAGCTGGATATCACCGAATTACCTGCGGTGGTTGACATGAAAAAAGCGTTGCAAGCTGGCTCTGCAAAGGTTCACGATGATCTATCCGACAACCTGTGTTACGACTGGGGCTTTGTCGAAGAAAACAAAGCAGCAGTAGACGAGGCAATCAAGAACGCGGCACATGTCACCACGCTTGAATTGGTGAATAACCGTTTGGTTGCGAACCCAATGGAACCACGTGTTGCTGTTGGTGATTACAACCGCGCAAATGACGAATCCACGCTTTATACCACATCACAAAACCCACACGTTATTCGGTTGCTGATGGGGGCGTTTGTTTTGGGTATTCCAGAACACAAACTGCGCGTTGTAGCCCCCGACGTGGGTGGTGGTTTCGGCACCAAGATTTTCCATTATGCCGAAGAAGCGTTCTGTACATTTGCGGCGCGCCAAATCAACCGTGCGGTCAAATGGACAGCCAGCCGATCAGAGGCGTTCATGTCTGATGCGCATGGCCGTGATCATGTGACCAAAATTGAACTGGCCTTGGATGCGGACAATAACTTTACCGCAGTACGCACCGAAACCTATGCGAATATGGGGGCGTATCTGTCCACATTTGCGCCGTCGGTTCCGACGTGGTTGCATGGCACTTTGATGGCGGGCAATTATAGAACGCCTTTGATTTATGTGAACGTCAAGGCCGTGTTCACAAACACTGTTCCCGTTGACGCCTATCGCGGCGCAGGTCGCCCCGAAGCTACATTCCAATTGGAACGTGTCATTGACAAAGCGGCGCGTGAATTGGGTGTTGATCCGATTGCTCTGCGTCGTCAAAACTTTATCACTCAGTTCCCATATGCAACGCCTGTAGCGGTTGAGTATGATACCGGTGATTACGAAGCCACGATGGCCAAATTGGAAGAAATCGCAGATCTCTCAGGTTTTGAGGCGCGCCGCAAAGCGTCTGAGGCCAAAGGCAAACTGCGCGGCCTGGGTGTAAACTGTTACATCGAAGCATGTGGCATTGCGCCATCCAACCTGGTTGGTCAATTGGGTGCACGTGCGGGCCTGTATGATGCAGCGACTGTGCGTGTGAACGCAACCGGGTCGATCAGTGTCATGGTCGGTGCGCACAGTCATGGTCAGGGCCACGAAACAGCCTTTCCCCAAGTTGTGGCGGAAATGCTGGGCATTGATGAAAACATGATCGACATCGTTCACGGTGATAGTTCAAAAATCCCGTTTGGGATGGGAACTTACGGATCACGATCCATCGCGGTTTGTGGGTCAGCCATGGTGCGCGCAACCGAAAAGATCATCAACAAGGCGAAAAAGATTGCGTCCCATTTGTTGGAAGCATCCGAAGCTGATATTGAACTGAAAAATGGTCAGTTCAGCGTCAAGGGGACCGATAAATCCTGTGCTTGGGGTGATGTGACATTGGCCGCTTATGTGCCGCATAACTATCCGTTAGAAGACATTGAACCAGGTTTAGAGGAAACAGCGTTCTATGACCCCGCGAACTTTACCTATCCATCAGGCGCTTATGCCTGTGAGGTCGAAGTTGATCCAGAAACTGGCAAAGTCACCGTAGAGCGCTTTAGCGCGGCAGATGACTTTGGCAACGTGATCAACCCGATGATTGTGACAGGTCAGGTTCATGGCGGTATTGGCCAAGGTATCGGTCAAGCGTTGTTGGAAAACTGTGCCTATGATGAGAACGGTCAGTTGTTGTCTGCGTCATATATGGATTATGCGATGCCACGCGCGTCGGATGTTCCGTTCTATGCGGTCGACCATTCATGCCAAACACCTTGTACGCACAACCCGTTGGGCGTGAAAGGCTGTGGTGAAGCTGGGGCAATCGGGTCACCGCCCGCGGTTGTAAATGCGGTCATCGACGCGCTACATTCCGGTGGTCATACCAATGTTACCCATATCGATATGCCTGTATCGCCATCGCGCGTTTGGGCAGCGATGAACAGTTAATCGGAGGATCTAAAAATGTATAATTTTGACTTTGAAAAACCTTCGACAATTGCTGACGCAGTTGCGGCGTTGGCAGCAGACGAAGCACAAGCGTTGGGAGGGGGTCAAACTCTGATCCCAACCCTAAAACAGCGTTTGGCAAGCCCATCGAAATTGGTCAGCTTGTCAGGTATCGCCGAGATGAAAGGCGTTTGTAAAAACGACGACGGAAGCCTATCTATCGGTGGCGCAACAAACCACGCGACAGTTGCCGCCGAGGCCGCCAGTGATTACCCCGCATTGGCCGCCCTCGCGGCGAATATCGGTGATCCGGCGGTGCGCAATCGCGGCACAATCGGTGGGTCCGTTGCCAACAATGACCCCGCGGCATGTTATCCGGCGGCGGTCTTGGCGTCTGGGGCGACGGTGGTCACAAATGCGCGTGAAATAGCGGCGGATGATTATTTCCAAGGCATGTTCACAACAGTGCTGGACGAAGGTGAAATCATCACATCCGTTCGGTTCCCTGTGCCGCAAGCTGCGAACTATCAAAAGTTTGAACAGCCCGCATCACGGTTTGCCATGGTGGGTGTCTTTGTCGCAAAATATGCCGATGGCGTTCGCGTGGCTGTGACCGGCGCATCAGAGGAAGGCGTGTTCCGTTGGGCCGAAGCCGAAGCAGCATTGTCCGCCAATTTTTCGGCGGATGCCATCGAAGGTCTGTCTGTATCTGCGGATGGCATGATCAGCGACCTGCACGGGTCGGGTGCCTATCGCGCACATCTGGTCAAAGTTCTGACCAAACGCGCTGTTGCGGCCTGCTGATTTTAACGCATTATTAACACTTAAAAGCCCCGCCGAAACGCGGGGCTTTTTGCCTTTGTTTTATGGAAAAAACGCGATCTGTAACACGTGGGTAGTACGTCGGTATTACGTCGGTATTTTAACCGATAGTTCCTGATATATCATATGGCCCCCCAAGCGGCGGCCAATATGCCGCTGTGGTTCATAATTTTGCTTGTACAAGCGCTGAGAATTATAGTTTATGGTGCGCGCACCCCAGCCGATAAAGACCTATGAAACCGCAAAAATCCCTTATCAACGCGATCGTGTATTTTTCGCTCTGTCACATGTTGATTGTACAGTGGCCTTTGATCAAGCAGGTCTTGCGCATGGTCGATATCACGACCTTGAATGGTGCCTATGCTTTGCTGGTCGTCGAAATCATCCAGTTATGTCTGTTTGTCGCCGTATTGGGGGTTGTGTCGATTGTATCTGTGACAGCGATGCGGATTGTGGCGGGTGCATTGTTGATTGCGGATGTCGTGGCGCTTTATTTCATGGTGGCGTTTGGCATCCTGTTGAACCAAGAGATGATAGCAAACATCCTAAACACCGATAATGGCGAAGTCAGCGCCTTAATCGATTGGAAGATTTTTGCCTGGGGCACCATTTTGGGGATCATGCCTGCCTTTTGGTTTTTGCGTATCAAAATTACGCCAACCACGGTGTGGCGTCGTCTATTAATCGCGCCTGTCGCGCTTGGTGTGTTGGCGGCGGTTTTGGCATTATCGCCAAAGACCACCAATTGGATTGATAAGAACGGGTTGGATCTGGGTGGGCGTATTTTGCCATGGTCCTATGTCGCAAATACTGTGCGCTATTTCGACCAAGATCATGCGCGTTACATGCGTGATCAGGTTCAATTACCTGATCCGACGGTGACGCCCACCGGCGCAGGTTTGGTTGTGTTGGTCATCGGAGAAAGCGCGCGACCGCAAAGCTTTGCGTTCTACGGATATGATCGTGATACCAACCCCAATACGCGGGCCACAGGGTACAGGGCGCTCCCCACCAGTGACGCGTGCGCGACGGCAACCATCGGCGGTGTCGCCTGCATCTTGTCACGACGGGGTCGGGATGAACGTCAGGGTGTCCCGGAAGAACCGTTGCCAAGTTATTTGACGCGGCAGGGGATTAAAACGATCGTGCATTCCAACAATACGGGTTTGCCACGACTAAGGGTCAATGCCGCGCTGGTCGGATCACAGCTTGCGGAAATCTGTACGCAAGATTTTTGTGCTGAACGCTTTGACCATTCTTGTGTATCCGGTATTTGCGATGACATCTTTCCGGATGGTGTTTTGCTCTCTGGGGTTGGTGATATCGCACATTCTGCGCTGACGCAGCCGACATTGTTGGTTTTGCACATGGGGGGCAGCCATGGGCCAAATTATTTCCAGAAATATCCACAAAAATATGCGGCCTTTGATCCGGTATGCACCGATAAGTTTGTCAGCCGTTGCGATACAGAGCAGCTGAAAAATGCTTATGACAATACGATTGTTTACACCGATGCTGTGCTGGGGGAATTAGCACACGCACTGGGCGGGGTTGCAGGGTTAAAGGCCACAGTATTATACACGTCTGATCATGGCGAAAGCTTGGGCGAAGATGGATATTATGCCCATGCTGCACCTGTTGCATCGGCCCCTGCCTATCAACTGCAAGTGCCTTTCCTCGTTTGGCAAAGTGATGCCGCCCGACAGGCGATTGTAAACGCGGGTGTTGCCGCACAGCATGCCATTTTCCACACGGTTTTGGGGCAATTTGGGTTAACCCAAGGCGGCGTCTATCGTGCAGAGAATGATATTTTTGCCGCCCCAAACTAGCGATTAAATCTAGGGCATCGGTATGTCAGAGACATATTTGGGGATATGATATCCACGTTGAACCGCAGGCCGCGCGGCGATGTCTAAATACCAACGCAGGACGTTAGGATATTGCGTCAGGTCAATCTCTTGCCATTCGAACCGTGACACCCACGGCCAAATTGCCATGTCTGCAATGGTGTATTCATTGGCAACGTAATCACGGCCGTCTAAGCGTTTTTCTAAAACGCCATACAGCCGCTTGGCTTCGGTGGAAAACCTTGTTTCGGCATAATCCGACACGCCTTTGTTGTATTTTACAAAATGATGGACTTGGCCCAACATTGGGCCCAAACCTCCCATTTGCTACATCAACCATTCCATCATTGACCAATAATTGTCGCCCGTCCCCAAAAACCGCCCATATTTTTTCGCGAGATAGAGCAAGATTGCACCCGACTCCATCACACTGGTGCCTGTTTGGGTATCAAAGATCGCGGGGATTTTGTTGTTGGGGGAAAATGCCAAAAAATTGGGGGCGAATTGTTCGTCCTTGCCGATGTCGATTGCATGCGCAGTGTAATCGATGCCCAGTTCTTCCAACAAAATAGAAACCTTGCGGCCGTTTGGTGTGGTCCATGTGTGTAGGTCGATGATGGCGTTTCCTTTCAATCAACGCTTAAACCGCTGGGCACGCGATTGGGGCGGCCCAAGGGGCGGTTCGTTGCGTTATAGTCGGTCAAAGTTTCAAGAAAGGCAACCAAATCAGCAACGTTTTGGTCGGATAACGTCACGGGGGTGATATCGATTTTGGCCGCTTGACGCGCCATTTCGCGGGTGTCTGATTGGATCACGAAATCAATTTCTGACAGCCAAGGCACATCTGGCAGGTTTGCCATGTCGCGGGTCCATTTCGCGCGCATGCCGCTGGGGTCTGCATGGTGGCGAATAATGCCCTCTAGGGTCGGATAGGCCCCGTTATGGCCATAGGGGGCGGTCATGGCCACGTTCCGCAATGACGGTGTGCGAAACCGATAGGCATCTGCCAAATCGTCGCTTTTGCCCATACGCCCAACATCGCGTGGGATCGGATCAAACCGTCGTGTCCGACCGGGTCCAAAGGCCGGCAATCCAAGCGCATGGAAACCCTGATCGGTAAACAGCGGCCCTGAATGACACGACACACAATTGGCGCGACCGAAAAACAACCCACGCCCGCGTTCCGCCGCATCGGGCAGCGCGGATTTTCCGGCCACGAAATCATCATAAGGCGTATTATAGCTTTGCCATTCAAGATTGATGAAATCCCCCAAAGCCATTGCGATTTCGACGATTGTCACCTGATCGGCGGTGTCGATTGTATCAAAGGCATCCACAAACATTTGTCCATATTCGGGAATAACGCGCACGCGTTTGGCCAAGATGGGCCACGCGGCATCAATGCGGTCGTGAATAGCGCCTGCAATTTCGTTTTCTTTGGGGTTTCCCGCCATTTCAAATTGCGCAACCAAGGGGAAAATTGCCTGGGCCGCGACGATGGTGTCTAATCCGTCGGGCAGCCATTCTTCGGCAGGGGAATTGAACCCGTTTTGATAA
>Ga0255769_10005893_pt1 | contig 11321 bp, 10 predicted proteins | sample 041ome_9_FD_179637 | JGI IMG/M metagenome (GOLD analysis project Ga0255769, IMG submission 179637) | Coastal salt marsh microbial communities from the Groves Creek Marsh, Skidaway Island, Georgia - 041413US metaG (version 2) | ecosystem: Environmental > Aquatic > Marine > Intertidal zone > Salt... | reverse complement strand
GAATTATCTAATGAAAGACCAAAAGAACCTGTTGTTTTTATTAAACCTGATTCCTCAATAATAGCTAAAAATCAAAACTTTATAATACCCGCGTTTTCAGATGAGATACATCATGAGGTTGAATTAGTTGTAAAGATTAATAAAGTTGGTAAATATATAGATAAATCATTCTCAAATAAATACTATAATCAAATTGGCCTAGGAATTGATTTTACCGCGAGAGATATACAGAATAAACTAAAAGAAAAAGGTCATCCTTGGGAAAAGTCCAAGGCTTTTGATAACTCTTGTATGGTAGGAGATTTTATTAATGTTGAAGAAATTGAAAATATCTCAAATATAAATTTTGAGCTCAAAAAAAATAGTAGCATTGTTCAATCAGGTAATTCTTCTAATATGCTGTGGAAAATAGATGAGATTATTTCATATGTCTCTCAATATTTTACATTAAAAATTGGTGATTTGATCTTTACTGGAACGCCATCTGGAGTCTCCAAAGTAATAAGTGGGGATTTTCTAGAAGGGTTTATTAATTCCAAAAAAATGTTTTCACTAAAAATTAAATAACAATGGTTAATGAGATTTTTAATTTTTTAGATAAAACAAATAAAACAATTTCATTTGCAGAAAGTTGCACTGGTGGGGCCTTATCATCTTCTTTAACAATGATACCAGGTGCTTCTAAAGTTTTTCTTGGCTCAATAGTTAGTTACAGTACTTATTCCAAACAAAAATTATTAAATATTGACAAATCGGATTTAGACAAATACTCTCCTGTAAGTGAAAGAGTTGCAATAACTATGGCTGAGAATGTAAAAAAACAATTTCAATCTGACTACTCTATTTCTATTACTGGTAATGCTGGACCCTCAACTGATGGGGAAAAATCAAAAGTTGGTGATTGCTTTATAGCTATTTCAGCAGAAAATGAAATTTTCTGTGAAAAATTCAATATAAATCAGTCAAGAGAAGATTTTATTCAGGCAGTTAAAAATATCTCATTTCAACTGTTCTATGATAAAATTATTATACAATAATTATTTTTTTTTTAAAGTTAAATACATTAGTTTTGCACGTCATAAAATTTAGTACGTCATGTCTAAAACTTGCGAAATTACTGGAAAGAAAGTCATGTTTGGAAACAATGTTTCAAAGTCTCTAAACAGAACTAAAAGAAGGTTTGATGTAAATCTTATTAAGAAACGTTTTTTTATTCCAGATGAGAATAAGTGGATAACACTTAAAATCTCTGCTTCTGCTTTAAAGACTATAAATAAGAAGGGTATTTCTGAAGTATTGAAAGAGGCAAGAAAACAAGGAAAAATTAAGTAATCATGGCAAAAAAGGGTAATAGAGTTCAGGTAATTTTAGAGTGTACAGAACACAAAGATTCTGGTATGCCTGGTACTTCTAGATATATTACTACAAAAAACAAAAAGAATTCTCCTGATAGACTTGAAATTAAAAAATTCAATCCTATTTTGAAGAAGATGACTGTTCACAAAGAAATTAAATAAGATGGCAAAAAAAGCTGTTGCTAGTTTACAAACTGGCTCGAAAAAACTTACGAAAGCAATTAGAATGATCAAAAAAGATGGTTCTGATTCTTATTCCTTTGATGAAAAAATATTACCTCAAGATCTTGTTAATGATTGGCTTGCTGGAAAACCAATTGTAAAAGAACAACCTAAACCTGAAAAACCAGCTGCAGAAGAAGCAAAGGCTGAAGAGCCAGCTGCAGAAGAAGTAAAGGCTGAAGAGCCAGCTGCAGAAGAAGCAAAGGCTGAAGAGCCAGCTGCAGAAGAAGCGAAGGCTGAAGAGCCATCTGCAGAAGATAAGGCTGAATAATAATTTATCTCCTTGTTAATCTGATTCTATTGTTTCCAAAGACCTTTGGTTAATTATAAACTCTTTATTTAGGTTTAGTTTAGTGACTAAAGAATGATTTTGATCAATAATTCTCCAGTAAGGAAAGTTTTCAATATTATCCTCAATTACCATTCTCAAAAAAATTCCTGTAGTAACAGGGCATGTATTGTCTGCACCTTTAGTATTTGCTAAATCAAGCCTCATTTCCTTAAGTGATTTTGACGTACCTCTAGGAATATTAATAATAAAGCTTTTAATCTCCTCTGGTGAGGAGATATACATCCTATCTCCTGCCTTCATGTCAGCAAATTTTTTCTCTAAAACTTTAACAATGTTTCTGCCCATTAATTCAACGCACCAATGCCAATACTCCAAAGTTCCTTATTATATTCAGGAATATTGACTTGATTTATTTCATCTATTTCTTTTTTTAGTTCAACCCACTTTTCATCATGAGACTTAAGTGACTTAAGAATTCCTTCACTTACATTTGGTATATCTCCTTTTATTTCATCAAGAATAAAAAGATAATCTGCTAAAAATTTATTAGGAAAATTCTCTACATCATCATATGCTTTAGACATTCTCTGCATCATTTTTTTGTCCCAGTTATCCATCAACTCAAGTAATTTTTTACCATTTTCCTTAACTTCTGGATTTTCATCTAATTCTTTAACAAGAACACCTAACTTATCTATAAGTTCTTTATTGCTATTTATATATTTAGCCATCTCGTTAAAATTATTCTCCATATGAGTAGCATATTTATCAAGATCTAAATAGTCCTCATCTGAAACACTAAAATTGGGATTCTTTAAAATTTCAAACTCAGAATTATATGATGTTTCCCCAACTTCTAATGTTAACGTATATTTTCCTGGAATAGCCTTATGTCCTCTAAAGCTACCTTCAATATATGCATAAGGGACTCCATTTAAAGAAGAATGTCTAGAATCCCAGACAAATCTATTCAATCCAGATTTATTTGATAATACAGGTTCTCTTGAAGGTCCTCCGTTATATGAAATAAAACTATTGTCAGGTTCACTAGTAATTTCCCTTACAAGTTTATTATTCTGATCATAAATCTTAATTGAAACTTTTTTGCCAGTGTCTTCTTTTCCAATGTTATAATATATAACAACACCATTAGCTGGATTAACTCCAGTAAATGACGAAGTACCATCTGAATAATTTGAATTTAGTTGACTATACCAGTTTCCGATTGTTGAATTCTCAGGATCATATAATTTTGTATTAATATCACCATCCAGCTGCCTTATAAGTCCCATATCATCAAGTATCCAAAAAGACCTTCCATGTGTTGCTACGATTAAATCATCATGCTTAATCATTAGATCAGTTACACCAAGTACTGGCATGTTAAGATTAAATAATTCCCATTTTTTACCATCATTAAATGATATATAAACCCCTAACTCAGTTCCTGCAACAAGAAGTCCCTTTCTTTTATCATCCTCTCTAACAACTCTAGTATAGGCACCATAAGGAATATCACCTGTAATATCCTTCCAAGATTTACCATAGTTTGTAGACTTATAAAGTCCAGGTGTCTTATCATTAAACTTATACCTTGTCGTTGCAATATATACCGTTGCTTTGTCATGAGGTGAAACATCAATAGCATTAATTATTGTTTCAGGAAGACCTTTAGGTGTAATATCAATCCATGATTCACCACCATCTTGAGTAATATGAACTAATCCATCATCAGATCCAACATAAATTGTGTTTGGTTCATGAGGAGATTCAACTACATAACTGATGGTTCCATAATTCTCAGCACCAACAGCTTCGTTTGTATATGGACCACCACCATTTCCTTGTTTTTCATCTTCATCTCTTGTCAAATCTGGAGAAACTACTTTCCAAGATTTACCTTGATCATTTGTCTTAAATAGATGTTGAGCTGCATGATAAAAAGTATTTGGTTCATGTTGAGACCAAATAATAGGTGCATTCCAATTGAACCTGTATTTCATGTCTCTTGAAGCTCTTCCAATATAATTTATTGGTTCAATCATAACTTTTTTTCTAGCATTAGCTTTTGTATCATATATGTTAACACTCCCAAGATAACTACCACCCATTACAATAGTTGGATTATCCGGGTCGAAAGCAAGAAATGCACTTTCTCCTCCAGCAGATGCTGACCAATCTCTTTCAGAAATACCTCCTCTAGATCCTATGCTTGAAATTTTAACAGTGGAATTATCTTGTTGACCACCATAAAGGTTATATGGAAATAAATTATCAACATTGACTCTATAAAATTGAGCAGTAGGCATATTATAGATACTAGACCAAGTGCTTCCATTATCAAATGTTATTTCACCACCTCCATCATCAGAAATTATCATATTTTTAGAATTATCCGGATTTATCCAAAGGTCATGATAATCCCCATGACCGCTATATATTCTTTTCCATGTTTTACCTCCATCTATTGATCTAAACGCTCTAGCACTTAACACATAAACTGTATCCTCATCATTAGGATCGGCAAAAACTTCAATATAGTACCATGCCCTTGAAGTTAGTTCTGCATAAGAGCTAACTTTAACCCAGCTTTCACCAGCATTATTGGACACAAATAAACCTCCAGACCTTTTGTTTGAATTACCTTCAGCTAGAAGAAATACCTTATCAGAGTTAGCTCTAGATACTGATATAGCCATTTTACCTAACTCAGATGGTAAACCATTTTCAATTTTAAACCAGCTATCTCCTCCATCAACAGATTTATATACCCCGTCACCTTTTCCTCCACTAATAACCTTCCAAGGAAGCCTTTGATGCTTCCACATAGTAGCATATAATACTTTTGGATTGTTATAATCTATTGAAAGTTCAGAGGCACCTGTTAATTCATTTACAAAAAGAACATTACTCCAGGTTTTACCACCATCAACAGATTTATATATACCTCTATCTTTAGTTGGTCCATTAACGGCTCCTTGAGCAGCAACAAAAACTATATTAGGATTATCTGGGTGAATTATTATTCTTGAAATTTGTTGAGTATCTTTCAAACCCATATGTTCCCATGTTTTTCCTGCATCAGTTGACTTATATACCCCATCACCATAAGAAGTCATTACTCCTCTTGGAGCATGCTCTCCCATACCAACGTAAATTATTCTACTATCACTATCAGCAACTGCAATTGCTCCAACTGAAGACGTTTTGAAGTAATCATCTGAAATGTTAAACCAATTAACACCAGCATTAGTTGTTTTCCATAAACCTCCTCCTACAGTTCCCATATAGTATGTAAGTGGATCTCCTATAACCCCAACTGAGGATACTGATCTACCACCACGAAAAGGTCCTATATTTCTATATTTTACCTCATCAAGTTTTTCCTCTAAGTTTTGAGAGTAGGAAAGGGGTGAAATTATTATTAAAGCAAAAAGTAATCTTAAATTATTCATCAATTTGATAGTTTATAGTTAGATATACTAAGTTACATCCAATTTTGAAAAATTCAGATATATTTACAAAAATTAAGGGATGAGAAGTCAAATAATTCAAAGAGATTCTAAACTCATTGGAGATGAACTTATTGAAAAATTTATTTCACAACATAAAAAGGTGTTGAAGTATATCGATTCTTTTTACAGTAATGAGAGCGTGAAAAAACACTCAGAGAATAAAAGTAAAAACTTCACTAAAGAACAAAGACAAATTTTGGTTAAATCCCTAAAAAGTCAATATTCTAATATTGATATTTCAAAAAAAACTTCTGAAAACATAAGCTCCCTCTCAGAATCTAACACTTTCTGTATTACCACTGGTCACCAGCTTAATTTATTTACCGGTCCTTTAATGGTAATCTTTAAAATTGCTCAAGTAATTAGTATCAGCAATCAGTTAAACTTAGGTTCTAAAGAATTTAAATATGTGCCAGTCCTTTGGTTAGCTTCTGAAGATCATGATTTTGAAGAAATTTCAGAGGTTAACCTAAATCAAAAAAACATCAAGTGGGAAATCAATTCAAATAATTTACCTGTTGGTGAAATTGAGATTAATAATTTCAAGAATGTGTTGAGAGACTATAAGGACTCAATAATTGATTATGATTTTAAAGAAAAAATTGAGGAGATTATTGATAATTCCTATAAAGAAGGAGATACCCTATCCATTTCAACTATTAAATTCATAAATTCTTTATTCTCAGAACATGGATTAGTAATAATTGATGCTTATAAAGAAGATTTAAAGTCATTATTTATAGATCAACTAAAAAATGAAATAGACAATTTTTCATGTAAAGAAAACACCTCTTCTCAAATATCTGAACTTAAAAAAGATTTTGAATCATATAAGGTTCAGGTTAATCCATCTGATATTAATTTTTTTAAACTTACTGATAAAGGAAGAAAAAGAATCAGATATGATAAAAAGTTATACAATGTAGATGATGAGAATTCTTACAACAAAGATGAGATACTAAATTTAATTGATAGAAGTCCAGAGTTATTCTCTCCAAATGCAATCATGAGGCCTTTGTATCAAGAAATTGTGTTGCCTAATGTTTGTTATGTTGGAGGTCCAAATGAATTGAGATATTGGATGCAATTAAAAACTTATTTTGAAGATAACAAAGTTCAATTTCCAATTCTTAAGTTAAGGAATAGTGCATATATAGTTGATTCTAAGACTTCAAAAAAAATTAAAAACTCTGGAATTGAAACCAAGTATTTTATAGGAGAAATAAATGAACTAGTAAATTACAAGATAGAGAATACCTCTAGTTTGAAGCTTAACTTTGATTCTTTAAGATCAAATTTATCATCACAATTTGATGAGTTAAGAAAGGTTTCACTTGAAACAGACAAGTCATTTATTGGTGCCCTTAATGCTCAAGAAAAAAAACAAAAAAAGGGAATTGATGATCTTGAAAAAAAACTTAAAAAAGCTGAAAAGAAAAATCATGAAGCTGAAATCGAATCAATAAGATCTATTTACAATTATCTTCACCCTTTTAATATTAATCAAGAGAGATACTTAAATTTTGGAAATTTCTACTCATGTAAAGGGCCTTCATTTATAAATTACATAGTTGAGAAAATCTCAATAATGGACGATAAAATATTAATAATAGATCTTGAAGATTAATTTATAGTTGTATTTTTGTCCATGCAAAATAAAGTCTTAATTGTTGATTTTGGCTCTCAGTATACTCAATTAATTGCAAGAAGAATTAGAGAGCTTTTTATTTACTGTGAGATTTCACCATTTAACAACCTCCCTGAAGATTTAAACCAATATAAGGCCATTGTGCTTTCTGGTTCTCCTTTTTCAGTTAATCAAGAAAATGCTCCTGAAATTAATCTTCAAGGTATTTTAGGTAATAAACCTGTAATCGCAATTTGTTACGGAGCACAACTAATTGCAAAATCCCTTAATGGAAAAGTTGAGAACTCAAACTCAAGAGAATATGGAAGAGCTAATCTGTCATTTATTGAAAAAGATTGTAAGCTTTTCAATGACATAAAAATTAATAATCAAGTATGGATGAGTCATGGAGATACAATTACAGTTTTACCCGATGGTGCAACAGTTATTGCTAGTACAGACTCTGTAAAAAATGCTGCTTACTCAATCGACTCTCTTAATTTATATGCTCTACAATTTCATCCTGAGGTTTTTCATACAGATAATGGTCTAAAAATATTTGAAAACTTTTTCATAGAGGAATTAAAATTTATTAAAGAGTGGAATCCTGAATCTTTTATTGACAGGACAGTTAAAGAGTTGAAATCTGAAGTATTAGATGAAAAAGTAATTTTAGGACTCTCAGGTGGAGTAGACTCTAGTGTAGCTGCTGTTCTACTTGATAGAGCAATAGGTAAGAATTTACATTGCATTTTTGTAAATAATGGTCTTTTAAGAAAAAATGAATATGATGAAGTATTAGATCAATATATTGGAATGGGCCTAAATGTAAAAGGTGTTGACGCATCAGATCAATTTATTAATGGTCTTAAAGGTGTGACTGATCCTGAGAGGAAAAGAAAGATAATCGGTAATACATTTATTGATGTTTTTGATGAAGAATCAAAAAAAATATCCAATGCAAAATGGCTTGCACAAGGAACTATCTATCCAGATGTAATTGAATCAATATCAGTAAAGGGGCCCTCAGCAACTATTAAATCTCATCATAATGTTGGAGGACTTCCAGAAAAAATGAATCTTAAAGTTATTGAGCCTCTTAAGATGTTATTTAAAGACGAAGTAAGGAAAATTGGCTCCTCTCTAAAAATGCCTCAAGAGATACTATCTAGACATCCTTTTCCAGGTCCAGGTCTAGGAATAAGAATTCTTGGCGAAGTTGACTATGAAAGTATAGGGCTTATTCAGGAAGCTGATAAAATATATATTGATGCTTTAAAAAAATGGAGTCTCTACAATAAAATTTGGCAAGCTGGATCTATACTCTTACCAGTTAAAAGTGTTGGTGTAATGGGTGACGAAAGAACTTATGAAAGATGTGTCGCATTAAGAGCCGTAGTTTCAACTGATGGAATGACAGCGGATTGGTATGAATTTCCAAATGATTTCTTGAAAGAGGTTTCCAATAATATTATTAATAAAGTTAAAGGAATAAATAGAGTTGTTTATGACATAAGTTCTAAACCTCCTGCCACAATTGAGTGGGAATAAAATAAAAATGAAAGAACTTCATAATTCATTTAAACCGATGTTAACTCCAAAACAAATGCTACAAAAGGGCATATTTGGAGGTACATATTTTAATCAACTTGTCGATTATAGAATTTTTCCAAAAGATTGGTTCAAGGATCTTGATGAATCCTATTACCTATCAAAAAAATATTTAGTAAAAATTAATTTATTTAAAATTAAATCAGGACAAACTCAAGAAGAGTGGGAGGAAAAAGGATGGATTCATCAAGATGATCCAAGAGGCTGGTTTGAATGGTATTGTAAGTACTACATCGGAAGACGTCACGAAGATGACATTAGACAGATAAAAAGATGGCTAGCTTTTTGTGGTCCTAAAGGCAGATTTAGAAATGCTATTTATAATAAAATTTTCAAATCAGGTTTAAAAATTGAAAATTCAAAAGATATTTCACCTAGAATTCAACAGTCTTTATTACATTGGTCATATATAGTTAATAATCAGGACTATGAAAGCTGGAAACTTGAAAAGCAAAAATAAATGCGAAGATTTATACTAATAATATTCCTTTTATCAAGTACTTCAATATTTTCTCAAAATATTGTTACAGATACAATTTTTCATAAGGTTGAAAGAAAAGAAACTCTTTTTTCAATTTCTCAGAAATATAAAATAACTATCAATGATTTATTAAGCTTAAATCCAGAGCTTAGAGACTCAAGACTTAGAAGAAGATCAACTATACTTGTCCCTGTATTTAAATCTCCAGAGGATTTAAATTTAAAAGTTGTGGAAAATGAATTGATCGAAACAGAATTAACCTCTCTAGACTCTATTTACATTCAAAAGAAAAGAAAAAATGATGAATTGAATGTATCTGTGCTTTTACCATTTAGATCATCTGAAGTTAATTTTGACTCAATTCAAGAGGTTGAATCACTTTTTGAAGATAGAAATCTTTATACCATTGCTTTAGATTTTTACTCCGGAATTCTTTATGCAATTAATGATTTAAGGAAAATGGGTGTCTCAATTAATTTAAATGTTTTTGATACGGAAAACTCATTAAATAAAATTTTTGAGATATCTAATAACGAAAAAATTATTAACTCTGATATAGTAATTGGCCCCCTTATTCCAAGGAATTTTGAGACTTTTTCTAGTCTTGATTTCCTGGAAGCAATACCAAAAGTTTTCCCCCTTTCAACCATCCCAATAAAAATATTAAAAGGAGTTGTACAGACTGTTACTCCTAAAAATCTATTGAGGGAAAAAATGCTAGATTACTTGGATACTAATTTAAACAGAGATGAAAATATTGTCATAATAGCAGATTCACTTAATGTAGATATTGAAAACAGGCTTACAAATATTTTTCCTAATGCAACCAAAATTAAACCTGAGTTTGAAGGATACATATTACCAGAGCTACTCGACTCTCTATTAGTTGATACACTTCCTAATAAAGTAATTGTTGAATCTGAAATATTTACTCTTATCTCCAGTGTAATATCTCAATTAAACTCTCAAATTACATCTGAGAGAGATGTTAGACTCTACACAACTTACAGGGGAAATCAATATGACGACCCAAGTATAAACATCAAGGATCTTGGTAACTTAAGATTTACATATGCCTCTATTTCAAGAAAAATTAATCAGGATTCAATAACAGATTTTGAAAGTAATTATATAAATCTATTTGGTAGCTTTCCAAACAAAGATATTGCTAGGGGTTATGATGTTACTAGGGATATTCTACTTAGAAAGCTACTTGATAATAATTTAAATAGAACTGTAAAATATGATGAGCAGACTTACAATGAATCTAAATTTCTCTATAAAAAAGATACGCTAGGTGGTTTATTTAATTCATCTATTTTTCTTTTAAAGCATGTTGACTATAGTATTGAGGAGATTAATGAATAATAAATTATATAATACCTTATTATTTTGTAAATTTGAGTCCGGAAATGTTATTCTATCCGGATGAATAAGCCAAAATATATTTTTGTTACTGGTGGTGTTACATCATCCCTCGGGAAGGGTATTATCTCTGCTTCTCTAGCACGTCTTCTTCAAGCTCAGGGCTTAAATGTTGCTATTCAAAAATTAGACCCCTATATAAATGTTGATCCAGGAACTCTTAATCCATATGAGCATGGAGAATGTTATGTAACAGATGATGGAGCTGAAACCGATCTTGATTTAGGCCATTATGAAAGATTTTTAAGCAGAAACACCTCACAGAGAAACAATATTACCACAGGTAAAATATATCAAAATGTAATTGAAAAGGAGAGGAAAGGAGAGTTTTTGGGTAAAACAGTTCAGGTTATACCTCATATAACAAATGAGATAAAAGAAAATATAAGAAATCTTGATTATAAAAATAATCTTGACATCATTATTACAGAAATAGGTGGTACTGTAGGGGATATTGAATCTTTACCATTTATAGAAGCAGTTAGACAAGTTATTTATGAAGAAGGCCCTGAAAACTCTATGGTAATTCACTTAACTTTAATACCATACTTATCTGCAACTGGTGAACTTAAAACCAAGCCTACTCAACATTCAGTAAAAACCTTGATGGAGCTTGGTCTAAAAGCAGATGTTCTAGTTTGTAGATCAGAAAGAGATCTTTCAGATGAAGTCAAGAATAAGCTTGCGCTTTTCTGTAATGTAAAACTAGATTGTGTAATTCAATCTATTGATGTTGAAACTATTTATGATGTTCCCATGAAGATGAGAGATGAAGGCCTTGATAAAGTAACTC
>Ga0255769_10005892_pt1 | contig 11325 bp, 5 predicted proteins | sample 041ome_9_FD_179637 | JGI IMG/M metagenome (GOLD analysis project Ga0255769, IMG submission 179637) | Coastal salt marsh microbial communities from the Groves Creek Marsh, Skidaway Island, Georgia - 041413US metaG (version 2) | ecosystem: Environmental > Aquatic > Marine > Intertidal zone > Salt... | reverse complement strand
GAAGGGAGAGAGAGAAACCCGAGAGAGAGAAAAAAAAAACGAAAACAAATCTACTTCTGTTTACCTTGACGCAAACGGACTGTCTTCTCGCGGACGACGTCGTTCTGACGGCAGCTCTGTTGAGCGGGATCAAACCCGAAGCGGATAAGGTGCAGGCCATTTTTATATTGATATGTGTGTTTTTATTACGTGCGTGTGTTTATGAGGTAAAACACGCTTTCGATCATCATCATGCCTCTCTCTCTCTTCTGCTCGTTTTCCCCAAAACAGAGAAGGGCAAAAATACGAGATTTCAGGATCTTGATTTTCTTCCTTCTCTCTCTCTGTTGGATGCTTCTTTTTTTCCTTTTTCCCCCCCAAAAAAACCAAAAATTTTTATTTTATGGGAGGTCAAAAAATACGCAAAAAGAGAGTTTTTTGAATTTTGTCTCTCCCTCTTTTGCCCGTTGGGGAAAAAAAGATCGACGAGAGACGCATTATTAACACTTACACGCGAGAGAGAGAAGAGAGAAGAGAGAGAGAAGAGAGATGTTCTCGCCCAACAACAGGCGGCGAGGAGGAGGAGGACCAGTCAAAGTCGTCGAAGCCGCCTCTCCTTCAAAATCGAAAAAAGATGCGGTGTTCTCCTCTCTCTCCGGCAAAGACGTGTGCTCCATCGCAGTCATCGCCGGTCGCTCTTTACACGAGCGCGAACGACTGAAAACGAGAGTTCGGTGCGCGTTGCTCGCGCCCGGGTTGGTAGACTCCGTCGCGGTGACGGAACCGTCGTTCGGAACCGATCCGGTGTTTAGGAGCGAGATTGTTTTACCGCTGACGCTGAACGTGAACACGTACACGCACATATCGGTGGAGTTGTTGGACGAGCAGATGACCAAAGTGGTTGGGTTCGGCACCATGGACTTTCAACAGTTCGCGAACGAAAATAAAGGGAAAGTTCCCGGGAAGTGGATCGCGATGTGGGACGATGTGAGGGAAAACGTCGTCGGACACGTGTGCGTGAGAGTGACGTTGGAAGGGGTGAACGGGAAAGAGAGAGCGAGGAGTATGAGTGATGCGTTGAATAATAGTTTGAAGACGCCGGAGAAGCAAGGAGGAGACGCGTTCGAAGTCGGGAAACACCAGATATCGGAAGGACGGAAGCAACTCCTCAACAGATTCGCTCGAACGCCGACGTTTAAGAAGCCGGAAGAGGTGACGCGAGAGGCGCAAGAAACGGTAACGTTGAAATCGAAAGAGTTGGAGGAGGAGAAGAAACGGAGAGAGGCGCTGGAGAAGCAGTTGGAGGAGATGAAACGAGCGCAAGCGGAAAGGGAGAGAAGAGAGAGAAGCGCGATGAATCCAGTGTCGACGGGAGCGACGGTGTCGGAAATCGCGAACGATTTTGAAAACATGAATAAGAGCAACGTGAACAACAACACTAGTATACATAATAGCACGATAAATAGAACGCGAGGAGGAGATGAAAGTAGCATGGACAACGTGGAACAAGGAGTAAACGCGACGCGATCTTTCCTGTTGGACACGTCCAAAGTTTCCACCATCGGTCCGCCGTTATCACCGGTGAGGTCGCCCATGAATACCTCCATCGCGAATAGGAGTTTTCGAGACGAACACGCGAATCAGCAACAAACGAAAGAGCAAGCGTTGAGGAGTTTACGGCAAAGAGGCATTTTAACTGACATTTCCATGCAAGCGAGAGAACGAGCGAGCAAAAATTTCATTCGAAAACCCATCGATTTAGTTTCCAGAATAGCCGATAAGTCCAGACGAACGGTTTTGAAAAAATTCACGACTTTGCGATCGATCGTACAAACGATCGATCCGAACGTTTTAGTCGGCGCGGCGATTGGATTATTCTTGGTTGGATTCCGCAGTTCGAGAAACGCGGACGAGAGAGATTTACGGTTCGTTTCCATCGAAGACGTGGACGTGTCCGAACAACATCAGAAATTAGAGCAGCAGCAGCAGCAGCAGCAGCAAAGCGGTAACAACATCGATTACTTTTACCCGGATGACCCGAGAGGACCGTTGCGCAGAGGTGAGTACGAGGTGAAACCTGGGGATTCCTTGTGCGCGGCCACCGGCTGCGTTTTGCCGGAAAAAGTAGAAGTGAGAGACGCGAACGGGAACTTAGTCAAGTACCCAGATGTCATCTATCCTGGCGATAGAATCACTCTGTTTCATTAACTGCGCACTAGTACTACTATTATGTATATATATTACAACAAGGATACGCTGTTTATTGAAGAGTTACTTCTCTGTCATGTAATAACTATAATTGCTCCGGATCCAACACCGCTCTCTTGATCTTCTTTCCGTTGTTCGCAACGTACACCACGTGAATCATGGCGTCGTTCGCCACGTGAATCACCGGATCTCGCGTGTACATGGAATCGCTATTGCTAATGCTACCACTAACACCACCACTACTTTCGTCTTCACCGTCGCCGTCTTCAATCACGAACGCCTCTCGAAACGTTTCGCCGTCGTCTTTCGAAATTTTCACGCTCACGCCTTTCTTGCCCGGGTCGTTCATAACCAACACGACGCGTCCATCGGTTAACTTTTCCACGTCAAATCCTCGTCCAAATACTGTCTGTAAAGGTAAATCCGCGATTTCTTTAAACGCCGACCACTGAGCGTTCGGTTCGTCTTTCAATTCTGCTTTTAACATTTTTGGAAAATATTTCGAGGACTGTTTCGATCGTCCTCCGGCGTGCACGACGCCGGATAAACTTTTCGGAAAGCGTTCGGTTGTTTTCGCCGGTCGAGCGAGAGCGACTAAAGTCCCGTCGTCTTTATAATATATCGCGGGTTCGATGCCTCCGTAATCCCTCGCTTCTTCTTCAGCCGCTTTATCGCCCATTCTACCGCCGCCGTACCGTTCCTGTAAACCTTTCTTCTCCGTGCGAATCGGACCACTTTTCACGGTCCAATCTCTGCCTTCTCTCTCTGCTCTCTCGATCCACGCGCACGCGCTCGAGCGCGTCCATCTCTCGCTTGCGCTTAAAATCGATTCATCTTCGCTATTCCTCAAAACCTTATTTTTCGACGGGCCTAAAATCCCCGGCGGTAACTTCTCCTCTTCCAACCACGTCTTCCCGCCATCCAACGAGCGTTTCAAAAAACCTTCCCACGTCTCTCGACTCGCCCCTCGCTTGTAAAACAACAAAATTTCGTGTGTTTGTGGCACCACAAACAACTGCGGTCGCCAACACTTATCGCTCGAAGACGTTCCCTTCACCGCCATTTTCGGCGCGTGCCATTGCTCCTTCGGCGCGACATCCGATCCCGGTCGTATCGGCAACACCCGACCTCGACTGACGTAACAGTGCCCCCCTCTCGATTCGTTTATGTCCTCTATTTTCCTCTGATCTAACTCTCTGTTCGTCAACGATTTCGGAACGTTTCCTTCCCAATCGCCTTCAAAAGCGACTAAAAACGTATGCTTAGAGTCGCCCACTTCCGCCAAAGACGGGTAGCTCATCGATTTGAATCCAGACGTCAACGTCGGACTGTCCACGGCTAAAGACGATCCCAAAAGCGCGGTTTCTAAGCTCGGTTTCACGTCTTCTTCGTCCTCGTTGTTCTCGTCGTCGTACTCGTCGCGGTCGTCGTCATCGTTCTCTCTCGTCGTCGCGCTTTTTTTAGTGCCATATCTCATCTTCTTTCCGAAACTTCTGCCGGTCGAAGAACTCGTCGTCGTCTCCGAGGACATCAGTCTCGCGTCCGAATCTCTCGAAAACACCACGACGTTCATGAACAGCGCAAACACCGCGAACGCGAGGAGACAGATTTTCACCCGCCCGCTCCTGTTCCTTCTCGAAAAGAAGAACGCGAAGAACGCCGCGTTATTACCAACGCCTTGTTGCGCTTTGTTGAATTTGTTTTTGCCGATGCCGCTTCTTTTGTCGCTCGTCGTCGTCGTCGTTCCCGTCGGTCTCGATGTCATCGTCGTCGCTCTCTGCCGAGGAGGCGCGTCGTGGAACATCATCTTCCTCCTCCTCTTTTTCTTCTTCTTCTTGTTCTTGTTGTTGTTGTTGTTCAGAGAGAGAGCGTGTTTTTGTGCGCGTGTTGCGTGCGTATGAGAGAGTTCTTTTTCTGATGTTTGTGTCTTCTTTTTTACAACTTCGTATATAATAATATTAATATCCTCTCCTCGATTTAACTCGCTCCCGCGATCTTCTTTAGAAAGCGGACCCGGTCGCCTTCGCCTTGGTACATCTGGCCATGGTCGCGCTCGCTTTCGTGATCGCGTCGGTCATGTAGAAGTTTTCGACGCTGCTCGTCAACGGTTCGGAGGCGAAGACCGTCGCGCCGCTGGTTTTTTTACCCTTGGCGACGGGCGTGCCTCCGGCTAAGTGCGCGTAGGAGGCGCCGTTTAGCCATAAACTCGGTTCGACTTCATCGATGGCGTTGAAGGTTGGTGAGACTTCCGCTAATCTCTCTCTGCACTGTTCGATGGTGTTGTATTTTAACGGAACCATGGCGAATTCGGAAACCGCTCGTAAGATTTTCCAATCCGCTCTCGCTAATCCGGGAGGCGCAACCGCCGCTAAGGCTCTTTGCGCTCGTCCTTCGGTGTTGACGTACGTGGCGTCTTTCTCCGTGTACGCCGCGCCAGGGAGGACGACGTCGGCACCAGCCGCGCCGGCGTCGCCGTGGTGGCCTTGGTAGATGACAAACTTCTTCCCCGGTTCGGAGTCGTACGAAGAGGTGGTCTCGGAGCCTAAGTTGTAGACGACTTTTAAGCCGTCGTTTTCGCTAATGTGTTTGTTTTTGGAGGAGACAAAGCCGAGGTCTAACGCGCCGGTGGTACCCCCGGACGCTTGTAAAACGTTAAATCCGTTCCAATCCTTGGTAACGACGCCGTATTGGTCCGATAATTGGTGTAAACTCTTCAACAACTGCGCGCAATCCGGTCTGTTCAACACGGCGGAACCGACGATGATGCACGGGTTTTTCGCGTTTTTCAGCGTCTCGCTAAACGCGTGCTTACCGGAGAGCAAGTCGTTGATGATGGAAGCCTCCGTGCCTAAGTTTTCAACCGGATACGTCAAGTCGCCGTGGTGCCCTAACGTGGCCATTTTCACGCCACCGGCGATGTTCGCTCGGCGTAATCTGGCGTTCAACACGGGCGCTTCTAATCGAACGTCCGCGCCAACCATCAAGACGACGTCGGCGTCTTCCACGCCGACGATGTTCGAGTTCATGATGTAGTTCGATCTCGAATCGACATTAACCGCATCCGCGTTAACGCCTTCCACTTCAAAGTTCACGCATCCTAACGACGTCATGACATCTTTCAAAGCGACGATACTCTCGCAATCCGCGAGCTTACCGGCTACGGCTCTCAAATTTCTCGGGTCCGCTTTGCTCAACTGTTCGCCGACGATTTCCAACGCCGTTTCCCAAGTGACTTTTTCCAATTTATTCGTTTTCGGATTCTTCGCGTACGGGGCATCTAATCGTTGCCTTTTCAACCCGTCGTAGGAAAACCTCGCCTTATCCGAAATCCACTCCTCGTTCACGCCTTCGTGTAACCTCGGCGTGATTCTCATGACTTCCGAACCTTTCGAATCCACGCGAATGGAACTTCCTAAACCGTCCAACACGTCGATCGACTCGGTCGGTTTCAACTCCCAACTTCTCGCGGTGAACGCGAACGGTTTCGAGGTCAACGCGCCAACCGGGCACAAATCGACCACGTTCCCGCTCAACTCAGAACTCAACAACTTACTCACGTACGTCCCGATTTCCGCTTGACCGCCTCTTCCCGTCACCCCCAACTCTTGCACGCCGGCAACCTCCGTGGCGAATCTCACGCACCTCGTGCAGTGAATGCACCTGGTCATCACCGTCTTAACGAGCGGACCCAACTCTTTATCTTCCACCGCTCTCTTCCCTTCCGTAAACCGACTTCGATCCGAGCCGAAAATCATCGATTGATCTTGCAACTCGCACTCGCCGCCTTGGTCGCAAATCGGGCAATCGAGCGGGTGGTTTATCAACAAAAACTCCATCACCCCTTCCCTCGCTTTCTTCACCAAATCCGTCGTCGTTTTGATGTTCATGTTCGGCATGATCGGCATGGCGCACGACGCCACCGGTTTCGGACTCTTCTCCACTTCCACTAAACACATCCGGCAGTTACCGGCGATGGACAGGCGCGGGTGGTAACAAAATCGAGGCACGTGCACCCCAGCCTGTTCGCAGGCTTGCAAAACCGTCACGCCTTTTGGAACGTGCACTTCTCTGCCGTCGACGAAAACCGGGACGGTTTCTGCCGCAGAAGGAGGAGGAGGAGGAGCGCTAGACGACGCCGCCGCCGTCGCGCTGGTGGTGGTGGTGGTGAACGACGCGCCAGCACCGACGCTTCCTCTCAAAAAGCGAGAAGAGATCGCAGAGGAAGAGGAGGAAACCGCTCGTCTCATGGTGGTGCAAAAAAAATGTGAATCGAATCAAAATCCGCCCTCTCTCTCTCTCTCTCTCTAAAAATAACAACGCGCTGTCGTTATAAAATTAACCAGAGAGAAGAGAAAAACTATCCTCCCGCTCGATTCTATCCTTCGATCGGTCTCGATAATTTCGCAACGTGACGGAAGAAAAGTATTTACGCTCTCTCCGCGTAAAATTTTGTGTCTCCTTGTGAGAGATTTTTAACTCCTTTTTTTGCCCTTTTCTTGTTTGCTCGAAAAAAAAAAACAGAAATACGAATTTTAAGCGCAGTAGAGCGAGAAAAAAATGTCAGCGTCAGCAGCGATGACATCGTCGTCGTCGTCGTCGTCGTCGTCGTCGTTGCCTCGTCGAAGAAGTTCCAACACTAATCATCCTGTCTCTCGTTCCAAAAAACGAACGACATCGCGCGTGGTGCGAAACGTGTTGTCGGGACAGATTGGTTTTCGATTGGATGATGAAGATGGTGCGTCGTCTGATGGTAACGGCTTCGGCGGCGGAAAGCGAACGACTTTGCGAGCGGAAAAAGAGGCGGAAACTTTACTCGCCGCGGCGAGCGACGTGCTGTTGCTCGCGGACGTCTTCGGCGACCCGGTCGCGAGAGCTCTTTTGACGCTGTGCGTGTCGTGCGTGAAGAACAACGGCGCGAGCTCGAATAACCCGCAGTCGCTCAAAACGGCGTACAATCAGTATTTCAGAGCTTTGATAAAGAGCGAACGGAGGACGAGCGGGAAGACGTGGCGAGAGATTTTAGCGCTGAACGCGTTCGCGAGCGAAAACGACGCGCAAGACGAACGGTTGAGAGAGACAGAGCGCGTGCAAATGGCGTTTCGGTCGGATTTAATCGCGCTGAGGGAAATGTTAATCAGCGAGAGTCGAATCGCGAACATGTCGCGAAGCGCGCAAAGAACGAAGAAGAATGAGTTTTGGGTGCGAGCGACGAGCGGAGACGAGGAGAAAGCGGACGAGAAGAATAAGATGATTTATTTTGATAGCGGTAAGTTCGACGAGTTGATGCCAGAGGAGAGAGATTTCATCGCGTCTTCTTCGTCGTCGTCGATTATATCGCCGCCGAAGCGAGCCTACGAGTTTGAGCCTTGGTTTTACGCCTCGATGTTCAAAGAACCCGTCTTGAAGAAATGTTACGAGAAATACGGTGGGAGCACGTTTGCACTGTCTTCGATTTGTGAGTTTGTGTCCGCGCAAGAGTCGTCGAAAGAGAGTTCCTCAGTAATGCTTTCGTATGCGCTGAAGAATGTGGAAGACGTCGAGAAATCGAAAGCGTTGGGAACGCCCTTCGTCGACGAATCCTTTGAATTCGCGCCGCTGCCGAGACACGAGCAACACTTCGAGACGATCAAACGCATCATTCAAACGCACGCCTCGACGGAAGATATAGAGTCTGGGTATTGTCCCGAAAATATAGTCTTATACGGTCAAGCGGGAAGTGGTAAACGTTCTCTGGCGAAGCGAGCGTTTATGGATTTAATCCAAAACCAAAACTCCTCCATCCGCGTCCTGATTGTCAAAAGAGAAGAACTGCGTTCGGTCGCTCGAATCGCCGAGATGTGCAAAAAAAGAAAGAACGCTCGTTTCTTGATTTACTTTGATTTTCAGTTCAACTTGCAACCGTTCGCGGAGTTCCACAATCATCTGGTCAACTGCGAGTGGCCTCGAAACGCGTTGTTGCTCGCGGTTGGAAACGAACCGTCGCTTGTGAAAAGCGGTGCCACCGACGCGGAAAAAAACGCGTTAGGCGTATCTTTCCCGCGCAAACTAAACATGTCGTACACCCCGGGTAAAGAGCTCGAGGAGTTTGAATCCGACGTTCGCGCGATCCATTCGCGTTTGAGAAGAAGAAGAAATGAGACGGACGCTCGCGAAATCCAAGACGGGGCGATTACGGCTTGCGCCGAGGAGCGCGTCGCGTTGGGACATCCTCTATCCATACGAGCGGCCGAGCAATGCGCCTCGTCCTTGATATAATAGTTAGAGAGCAATGCATGTAGTAATAGCACGGGCGCGTTAGAATAATAGATATTCATATAAACGTTTAATCTTTGACGTAAACGTTTCCACGTCTTCAGAATATCTCGCATCCCACACGTGTCTTCATTTCACAGACTTTGCTCGCTTAAAACAAGAAAAACGTCATCGACATGATTCTCCGATCGTCTCCCGCGAGAGAGAAGAAGACGAAGAACAAAAACGGACGAGAACGGAAGAGATCGCGCCGGGGCGGCGGCGGCGGCAGCAACAGCGGCGTCCTTTTCGTCGCGCTGTTGTTTTTCGTCGGCGTCGTTTTTCCCGCGCGTTCTCACTTTGAAGTCGACGACGATGGTGCGATTCTCCTTTTTCCGAAAGCTTTCGCGCGCGCTGCTTCTTTGGACGACGACGACTCGTCGTCGTCGATGAGTAGTGATAGTAGTAGCGGCGATGGTGGTGATAAGATGAAAGCGATTTTTAACGTTTTGCTGGAACGGTACGCGTCTCGGCACGAAGGAGAAGAGATGGATGCAGAGGTGAAAAGGCTGCTGTTTCCATCTTCTTCTTCTACGACGACGACGACGACGACGACGGATGATGATTTCGACGCGATGATGTTAGGAGGAGATGAGGTAGGAAGTAGCAATAGCGGTAGCAATTTTCAGACGAAGAAGAAAACGACGACACATAACAACAACAACAACAACAACAACAACAACATCGAGGCGACGACGACGAAGAGCGCCGACGAAACCGAACACGTCTCGCACGAAGAGCGATACATCGACCATCAGTCCTCCGTCGAAGCGACGGCGATGAACCACGACGGGGAAACGGACGACGCGAGTCATTTGCAGAGGGAGAAGGAAAGAGACGAGAAGGAGTTGAATACTAATAATAAGCAAAAACAGATGAATTCTGACGTGCCGTCGGCGTTTACTTCTTCGATGACGACGACGAGCGAAGCCGTCAACGCAACTTTTAAGAAGAAAAGAGCGTATAACTACTGGCTCGATCGTGAATTAGATCCAGCGTTAGGTCAAATTGCTTGGAGAGCGATGCCTGGAGACGCTTACATTCTTCGCGCGCAAAAGCGAGCGAAGGAGAATCCGGCAAACTTGAACTTCCAAGAAGAATTCACCAAAGCCATGGAAATCGACTTTCCAGACGCCAAGAAAAGAGCCATGTTACCCATCTGCGATTCTCCTCCGGATCGATTCGACGAAACTGCTCTACCGAAAACTATGATCTCAGGCAATGCCGTTTGTAAACCGCGAGATATGCACCCAACGCCGCACTGTTTTGATTGCGATTTAGCGTCGGATGTGTCCGTTTCTGCGAGTTGCATATCGCACGCTTGGGTGCAAAAATCCTCCGAGGAGATGAAGTACATGCACATGGCGTCCATAGTGAGTTTAAAAAACGGCGACTTGCTCGCCTCTTGGCAACAAGCGAAGGAAAGAGAAGGTGACGGAGATCAACACATCGCTTTGTCGATATCCAAGGACGCCGGGATCACGTGGTCAGCCCCGAATCGATTGTTTGAACTTCACTCTGACTCGGCGCGCGCGGGCGGTGAAGGTCCCATGTGGGGACCGTCCATGTTGAAGGACGAAGACGGCGTCATTTCCTTGTTCTATTCGCAATCGAGCAAATGTCGCGTGAATCCAGAGTTGAGAGACGACGGATGGAACCCCGGAGGAGACATTCTGATGACCCAATCCGAAGACGGCGAAGATTGGTCCTACCCGGTCGTGCTCTCGGACCAAGGCGATGGTTGGCCGTTAGTTACCGCGAACCCGCCAGTCGTCATGCGATCTGGATCGGGAGGTACAAACTGGGCCTTGCCGGTTTGGAGAGAAAGCCCGCGAAAATCCACCTGCGACCCGCAAGCGCAAATGCAAGCGATGAAAGAGTTGAACCCGTTGGTTAACGATGCGCTCTCCGCGGGTGTGTTGCGAGGCGACGTATCGTGCACGGAGGACAAGAACAGAGCCAGACGTCTCTGTAAAGCGTGTAAACACGAAATGTCTCAAAAAGGATTCGACATGTGCTTATCCTTAAAATGTCCGTCCGTGGCGAAACAAAACCGCAAGTGCGAAGACCGCTCGTGGACAGAACAGTTGTCGTTATCGAGCAACAACACGTGGCTCATCGAAGGTACCATCGTGCGGTACAAGGAACGCGAGCTCGTTCAGTTCTTTCGAACGGCTACGGGAAAAATCTACCGCTCAGAATCGGACGACGGCGGTAGCAGCTGGACCTCCGCCGCTCCAATCGAACTCCCGAATCCAAACTCAAAAATCAACGCAATCGTCCTCTCGGACGGCCAAACTGCCATCGCCTACAACTCCCACGATCGACAATACGGATTGAAACAAATGCGCGTCAACTTAACCGTCGCGGTCTCTCCCGATCGAGGTAAAAATTGGGCCGTATTGGCGCAAATCGAAGAGGTCCCCGGCTCACGCGCCTACTACGCCTCGGCCCCAATAAACAGGCCGTTGGTCCACTACCCGACCATGTTACAGCGAGGATGCCACTTATACGTCGCCTATTCCGTCGCCTTCAAAGAGTGGGAAAAAAAAGAAAACGCGGAAGCCGGCATACGCGTCGCGCGGTTAGATTTGAATTTCGCGAGGCGGCGGTGTCAACACTCTCGATGCGTCAAGGAACGCGCGAAAAAGGAGCAGGAAATCGCGGCGTTGGCGGAAACGCAAGCGATACCATCGGCATCATCATCGTCGTCGGTAGCAGCATCGACTCAGAGAGAGTACTAGTCGTAAAATGTAGAAATAGGTTCATATATATATTCAACGCGTTTCATCCGTCGGGTTGACTCTCTGACTCTCAGTAAAAACGCTTCATTTCTTTCCCGAAAAA
>Ga0255769_10005891_pt1 | contig 11325 bp, 15 predicted proteins | sample 041ome_9_FD_179637 | JGI IMG/M metagenome (GOLD analysis project Ga0255769, IMG submission 179637) | Coastal salt marsh microbial communities from the Groves Creek Marsh, Skidaway Island, Georgia - 041413US metaG (version 2) | ecosystem: Environmental > Aquatic > Marine > Intertidal zone > Salt... | reverse complement strand
CACCTCCCGCATAACCTACAAGTAATTCACAACAAGATAATATATCAATCAGTTCGTCTAAAGGTGTAGTATAGTCTACAAACCTTACATTGTCAAATTTTTGATAGGTGTTATCCCAAGAGTCAGGAGACTTCCATGTTTTATGTTTAGGATTCCTATAGTCTTTCCACTGTACATAATTTCTTTCTGTAGTATTGAAAACAACATAGCCGCCACCGCCATGCCATTTATACTCAGGTTTCATGTAGCGATAAAAATACAATGGGTGGTTAGGCAGTTCGCTATGTTGATAAGGTAGATTCTCATTATATCGTATCTTGAGTTCTACATTCTCAGTTTTCATCATGTCAAAAATCTTGTACAATCTATCATTAGTATCTTCACTATCAGGATGTTCATATACAGGATCAAGACGTTCAAGGAAACCATGAAAAGATGTCCACTCTAGCTTTACCTTTTTGCCTGTTTTTTGTGCAAGGTTGTTGACATAACCAACAGCGCTACACATATCACCGTAACCAGTCTTTCCTTTCCATTCAACAACAATAGGACCAAACACAGCATCCCAATTATTGTTGTATTTGCTTTTATCTACTTTTCTAAAACTACTGCCTTTACCACCATGCCAAACACCGGACATAATTAGTCCTCATCAAATTCAAGTTCTTCATCTGTCATTAGTTGCGCACAAAAAGCGCAGAATACGGGTTCATCCATGTGATTTTCTTCATCAAATGTAATCATAAATTCTGAACCGCAATGTGTGCAATACTGGTCTAATGTTTTCTTTGACATACTTCTATTCCTGCCTCTCGTAAAAAGTTATCTCCGCTTCCCTTTGAAGCATTGTATTCATTTATATAGTACACCTGAGAAATGCCTGCCTGATAAATGAGTTTAGCACATTCAATACAGGGAAAGTGTGTTACAAATAATGTAGCACCTTCACTTGAATCTGTTGACTTACACAGTTTCATCAAGGCATTTGCCTCAGCATGTAGGACTTCCTCTTTGCTTATGTACATTTTAGTATCTATAGGCATGCCTTCCACCTCTGGGAATGATCCAATGTAAGTTTCGCACTCGTTGCTCCAACCAGAGGGCATACCATTGTAACCAATAGAAAGTATCCTGTTGTCTTTTACAATGACACACCCTACTTGTAGTTTCTTTGCTGTAGATAATTTTGCTGTTTCTTCTGCTATCTTACAATAGTATTCAATCCACTTTATGCCCATATTTCATCCCAGGTACCTGTTGTAGCACCACGTGCATAATCAGTGGCTCTGTTCTCAAAAAAGTTTGTATGAGTAGGAGCGTTAATCATTTCCTCTACCCACAACAAAGGATTCTTTTTCACTTTGAAAATACCTTTGAGTCCCAAAGTAATCAGTCGCCTGTCACAAATATATCGAATGTATTTTTTAACATCTTCACTGGTCAGCCCTTCCATTGGGCCTATAGCAAATGCTAAGTCAATAAACTTGTCCTCAAGCTCTACCATCTTTTCAGCAATAGTGTATATCTTTCCTTTGAGGTCGTCATTCCAAATGTCAATGTTCTCGTTCACATACTCACGGAACAATTTAATCATATTCTCAGCGTGTAATGTTTCATCTACAATTGACCACGTAACAATCTGTCCCATGCCCTTCATCTTACCATGTCGTGGGAAGTTCAACAACATAATGAAAGAGGAGAACAACTGCATACCCTCAGTAAAAGCAGAGAAGGCTGCAATGTTAGTAGCAATAGTAGAAGTATCCTTTCCTGCTGTTGATAAGTCCATAAAGTATTCGTGCTTATCTTTCATAGCATCGTACTCAAGGAATTCGTTGTACGTAGACTCAGGCATACCTAATGTTTCAATGAGGTGACTGTATGCTGCTACGTGCAATGCCTCTCTTGCTGCGAATCCTGCAAGCATCATACGGACTTCAGGTTGCTTGAAGTATGGGAGATAGTTATTAACATATCCACCTGCTACGTCAATGTCACCTTGTGTAAAGAAACGAAAGATGTTTGTAAGAAAGGCCTTTTCCTCATTTGATAACTTATTCTTCCAGTCTTTTACATCTTCTGCCATAGGTACTTCTGTGTGTAACCAATGGGACTGCTCGTGCTTCAACCAGGCATCATATGCCCAAGCATAGTTAAAAGGTTTAAAATATGATCTTTCTTCTGTTAGTTTTTTCATTAGACTCCTAAATCCTCTACGCCTGCTCTGTTAAAAGCCCAGGCTCTCTCCTTACACCAAAAACAAAAATTACATCTTCCAGGGTGTCCTAAGTTTTCGGGTGGTAATATACAACTCCTAGTTCTTCTTCCTAGTTCTCTTAAAACATCTGACTTACCCATTTCAACTAGTATATTCATTGTTTCGTCTTTTGTCAAGTCTCTAAAGGGTATAAAGCCTTCAGTAGTAGAACCTTCATGTGTTATTAATCTGTCATATATTTTATATGAACCCTCTTCACCTGTTCTTGGACGATACGGCCAAGAAGTTTCATCAGGTTCAAACTCTCTTTTAACTTCATCACTAGGCCACAAATTCTCACCGCCATATATAATATCAGCTAAATGATTATCAACAACTGCCTTCAGGCATCTCAGAGATACCCATATATCTTCTTCTCCTGGTATAGCAGGACCACCTAAAACTATAGGTTCTCTAACATCACCACCAATTTCATCAGCAACATATTCTAACACAGAGGTAGAATGAGGTACAGAACTATCTAATTTCGGTCCTGTAAAAGCTATACACTCCTGTCCTCTTTTAACACATTCACTGTAAACCAAGTACCAAAGAATTGCACTGTCAATTCCCCCTGATACCATTACGCCTATTTTTTTATTCTCAGGTATATCTATAATCATTATTCAATTCCTGTATCTACAAGTCCCAACTCATTAAATGCCCATTCTCTTTCTTTACACCACCAGCAAATACCACATCTACCTCTATCTTGTTCTGTACAAGTGTGCGTAATAGGCATAATTTCTTCAGCAATCCCCAAGTCAAATGCTAGTTTAACTGTTTCTGTTTTATACCAATCAGCAAAAGGCCAGGCTACCCAATCATAATCACTTTGTTTAGGAACATACCTATCATTAGGTAAATACTTATCATGCGGACACATCTCGTCCTGATTGGGTGGATACTTATTCATACCACAGAATATAAAATCAGAATACTTTTCATCAAGTATTTCCCGTACACCGCTTGCTACATAATCAGAAGTATTTTCTGAATTCAAATTACCGACGATACGTGTAGGTGTAAATTTTGTATTTGTTTTATTTGCATACCATTTCAATACAAGGTTTGCATAGTGTTCAGCTCCGTCTAACTTGGGTACAGTGTAGGCAACACATTCCTGTTCTCTTTGTACACAAGCTGTTTTAACCATGTACCAAAGAACAGCACTATCCCAACCACCAGACACAACTACACCTATTCTTTTATTGACAGGTATATATTTGTTTATATCAAGCTGGAGCATCAGTTACACAGGCTTAAGCGGAATTAAAGCAGCAGGTGTTCCTATATCTTGAACAACTGACTTTTCTTTATGGGTTAGATATAGTTTATTAATTGCTGTATCCCTAGAACCACAAGTATCAGCACAGTAGGCTAATTTACCGCTTCTAGTATCGCTACCATCCTGAGATTTTTTATGCCACATTTCAAACATATCTTCACCGAAAACAATATCATCTATTGATTTTCCCTGTAATACTTTAAATTTCTCTAACACCGGAGCCCAGGCTTTTTTCATTTGCTGTGTGGCATAGTTATAGTGTACTTCAACAATTTGTCCGTGTACATAACAACAAGGATATACTATGCCATCAGAACCTAAATAAACTGAATGATAGTCCGGATAAGAATCTCCGTACCAATCTTCAACACCAAAAGATCTACACCGTATACAAGATTCATTTGTATTTTTTTCAATGTGTTCTTCTAATTCATACTCCTGTACAATGGGACCTTTCGCAAAGTCTTCACTATAATCCCCCGGAGAATACATAGGATTCTCTGTATATTCAGGATCCATAATAGGACCAGGATCTCCGGTTGCCGCTGTATATTCTGAGCTTACAATACTACCTGTATAAATTGAGTTTTTATCCCATGTAGGTACACCGTGTCTTGTATCAATCAAACCACCAGAGCCGTCAAAACCCAATGCTCTTTTTACAAAGAAGTTCATACCTAAATCTTCAGCTATTTTTTTAGCCTCTTCTACTTGATGTCTATTATGACCCCACTCAATAAATTCCCAAGTACCCCTGCCGCCTGCTTTTAAAAAAGCATTTAAATTGGCCCAGACCTTATCCCAAATAACATTTCTTCTAAACAAATGGTTAGTGTCTTCTAATCCATCAATACTCCAAACAACCTCACCCCATCTATTTGGACTTGTCTGTTTATTAAACCCATTCATCAGTTCACCAATCTCGGACCAAAATTTTGTTCCTCGCATTCCGCCATTGGTATTAAGTCTTTGGGATCTGTAGTCTCTAGTAGGCACCTGTGGTTGTTCAAATACCCACTGTAGTATTTTGGGAAGATCTGTACACATACCAGGATCACCATAGTTACCACAATACATAACCATATCTGTATGGTACAGTATATCAGAATTTTCAAAAATTGCTCTAAAATCGTCAAAAGAATATTCTCTCAATTTGCCGGCAGCACCTGGATTGAATTTTCCGTAATGATTTCTTGGGCAAGTAGGACAAGCTGCATTACATTTATTTGTCAGCTCTACGTGAATTTGTCCTATAGATTCTTTTTTGTATCTAATCATAAATTATCCTTCACAAGCAAGACAGGTACTGTCTTCTACTAGTGTATTAATGTCTTCTTTTATTATTTCTCTTTCTATTCTACGTGATACTTTATCTGCCTTACCTATTTTTTCAGAGCGACAATAGTAAAGTGTTTTCAGTCCTGACTTCCATGCTAAGAAGTGTACAAGGTGTAGATACTTTTTGTTTACATCTGGACGGAAGAACAAGTTAAGTGACTGTGCTTGGTCGATAAACTCCTGGCGTTTTGAAGCATGGTCAATCAACCAACGCTGATCTATTTCCATAGCAGTTTTAAACACATTCTTTTCTTCTTCTGTCAGGAATCTGAGTTGCTGTACGGATCCGTCATTTGAGATGATTGAGGACCAGATCTCATCTTCTGTCTGTTTTGTTTCCCCAGCTTCAATCTTACTTTGAATAACTCCCACCAGATGCTTATTTTTATTAAGATGAGACCCGGAGAGAGTGTCTTGCCTATATGCGTTTGCCCTAAACGGTTCAATAGAAGGCGAAGTGTTACCCATAATAATAGAGGAAGAGGCATTAGGAGCAATAGCCATAATATGGCTAAACCTTTTTCCTGTGCCAGCTGCGTCAGGCGCTTCTCCTCGTTCTGTACCCAATTCCAAATTTGCTTCATCAAGTTTACTCCTGATATGTCTAAACATTCTCATGTTAGCACTAGTAGCCTGCCAGGATTCCCATTCAATCATGTTCTTCTGTAGATAGGCATGGAAGCCTAGTGCGCCAATCCCAATACTCCTTTCCCGCATTGCTGAAAACTTAGCACGAGCAACTTGATCAGGTGCCCTATCAATAAAGAATTGCAATACGTTGTCTAACATCTCTGCCATGTCACGGAGAAACATTGTGTTCTTACTCCAGGAGTCATAGTGTTCTAAGTTTACAGATGACAAACAACATACTGCTGTTCTATCTTTGTCAGTGGGAAGAATAATCTCACTACAAAGATTAGACTGGTGTATCTTTAGTCCAAGTTTCTTTTGAAAGTCAGGCAAATGATTATTACTTGTATCAATAAAGTGAATGTATGGTTCACCTGTTTCCATACGAAGATCTAATATCTTCTGCCACAGATACTTAGCAGAGATAGTGTCACGGATTTCTCCTGTATGTGGATCAGTCAGGTTCCAGCCATCATCAGCAGATGGGTCAGTCATACATCTTTCAATGATTTCCATGAACCGGTCACTGATATTAATACCGTGATGCAAGTTCAGACAACGCACATTCTGGTCGCCTGTAGGTTTTCTCATTTCTAAAAACTGTATTACATCGGGATGAGAGATGTCGAGATATGTAGCATAAGAACCACGCCTGGTACGACCTTGCCTGTAAGCCAAACAAGAGGAGTCATAAGTTTTAAGGTGAGGCATAACACCAACAGACTTGTCATCACTAGCACGAATGCCGAATCCAATACCAACCCCGCCGCCGAGCATAGATAACCAATTAGTCTCACTTAAATTCTCCACCAGCCCTTCTGCTGTGTCATTAATGTAGTTCAGAAAACAAGAAATAGGCATACCTTTCTTAGAACGACCAAATGATAGTATTGGTGTAGAATATGACAACCAATGCCTGCTCGCATAATCATATAGTCTTTGTGCGTGTTCGAGATTGCTTGCAAACTGCAAACTTACAAAAGCAAAACGCTCTTGAGGAGATTCCTCTTCCTCTCTCATATAGCTTTCTTTGAGTCTTTGAATTCCTAACTTATCAAATAGTTCGTCACGGGACAGGTCAATCTGAAGACCTAAATAATCCTTCTTAGCCATGTAATTCTACCCTTTCTATTCTATCTACTACATCTTCATATTTAATATCGTGAAATCCAAAACGTACTAACACTCTAGGAGTCTTAGGTAGTATGATTCTGTGAGGTACAGAGGTATTAAATACAGATGCTTTATATGTATATGTTTTGTTTATTCCTAAAAATTCTGCTTTGTTTTCTAACCCCAAAATAGGGATATTAAGACAACATAACAGGGGTTTACCTTCATAATAAATTTTGGTATCAACGTGCCAGGGTGTTCTATTGAGTCTATCTAATACCTCAGAAGTATTTGTATTCGTATTTTGAATAATAAAATAATGAGGCCTGACTGTACCCATATCACCATATAATCTCACAAAGTTTCTATAAGTTTCATGTAGTACAGGTAAATTCCAACTTTGAGAATCATACAATATTATACTTTCTTTATTTTTTTGAACCCTATCATCATATATTTTATTTAAGTATGCTTTAATGCCATCCATACTAGAAACGGCCTTGTCCTGATCTATACTTAAAAATTCATCTCTTAGTAATTGTTCATTCCAAAAGATATTTTTATTTAATTTATAAAGAGGTTCCATCTAGTTCCTCTACTGCCGCTGCTACATCAGGAAAGTGATGTTTGATAACTTCCCAACATTGTTTAGCAATATCCATGTGTTCTTTTTGTGTACCGTTTGTCATTCTTAATTCACAATAATGCACCCAACTTCTTAGAGTGCCTGACATATACAATGTAGTTTCAGTATTACCCTCAGGCAAAACAGCTCGTGCTTGCTCTTTAGCAATACCTTTTGATAGAGCCCATTCATATACTTCCCTGGCCTTATTGATAACTTCATGTTGTTTCATGTTCCAATCTTCTCGCAGATCTCTATTATCAGTTTCTACGGAATTCTGTCTGTTCTTAGGGTCTTGTAAACGTGCTTCACGTTCAATATACTCAGTAGATACAGCATATCGCTGACTAAACTCCTGAAAACTAAAACTACGGTGCCTTAAGATCTGTCTACTAATGTCACGGGTAGTCTTTATCTCCATTGTTACAGAAACCATCTCAAATGGGCTCCAATGGGCATTTTTTATTAGATATTTTAGCAGTTTTGGCGCTGTTTCAGCATTATTTTGATTCTCTGGGTTACTTACACGGGCGGCATAAGCAATAAGTTCATTGGCAGTATGACAACCCGTTGCCACTGAAGGCTGAGTCATTCCTACAAGCGATACATTCATCAACACTTTCTCCACATTGTAAATTCAAGTTCTGCTGACAGTCCTTGATACGTATTATCATTTATAATACTATGAATTTCATCTTTTGTCAATCCTGATAGTATCATATCATTAATATCTTTCTCTTCCATGTACTCAGGCCATAAACATACTTTGTTACCTAGTTTTATTTGCTTATGTATCAAATTGCACACCTCTTTGTTTCGAGGTTGATTGTCAAATACCATAGTGAAGTATGTTAGTCCTAGTTTGTCTACTTTACCAAATGCTGTACCAACACAAGCAATAGCATTGTCGAGGAATAAACTATCAATAGGACCTTCTACTACATAGATTTCTTTGTTAGTGTCCACTTCTTCCATGCCGAACACTTGTAGATTATTCTCTTTTATTATAAGATTTATATATCTTAGTTTTTCACCTCGCATACCTCTCAATGCCATACCAGTCAACTGTCCTTGTGTGTCAATGAAGGGCAGAGATAAACGAGGCTGCTTGATATTTAGTGCTTCTGTGTATTTGGTGTTTAACTGTGACAGTGTACGAATGTCCTCAACATAGTAAAGTCTGTGAAACTGTGTCTCAGGTATCATTCTGCTTTTGGCATACTTCACTGCTTCATGGTCAGTAGGCAATGTATCTAACCTGTCCATAAGATTATCAATCAAACGTGCTGGTTTATCAAAGTCAGGTTTGAAATCAAAAGCGTACTCAGGGTTAGGTTCCTTCTTAGGTTCGTCTTTTTTGACAAACTTCTCCATAACATATTCTTTATATACTAAATGGTCAACACGCTCAAGGAACTTACCTAATGTAGTACCATGGTCACAATTATGACAGCGATAGAACATATCGTTGTCTTTACGGTAAAGGTAACCTCTCATCTTATTCTTTTTACGTTCAGAATCACCGCATATAGGACAGCGGAAATTAAACAGATTGTTCCCTTTATCTTGGAACCTATCCAATTTAGCCGAAACCATGTGAATGTATTTTAGATCAATAAACAATGACATAAGACAAAAAACCTATACTTATAGTATAGGTTTATAATAACAAATATTTAGGATAATGTCAAGTTATATATTTGCTATTAGGAAGTTTCTTAATTCTGGTAAGAACATACCACCGGCTACAAGAGCACCGATAAGTATCCAGCGCCATTTTTCGAGGTTTTCAATTCTATCCTCAAGTTTGTCGTGTTTGTTTATCATGTGAGATTTAAGGTCCTTGATGGCTTCTAAAACCTTGTCTATTTCGTTAGTCATCTTGTCCTCTAAATTTTCCATATCTTGTTGTATTGCATTGAAGGTTCTTTCACCCTCAGATAACCGCTGCTCATGGACTGCGAGTATTTGAGTAGCATTATTACATACTGTTCCCAATTTGTCAAGTGTGGCTTCAAGTTTAACAAATAGTGTTCCTATTTGATTGATGTCGTGCTTGACTACTGTAATGTCTGCTTGTACTTCTTTAACCGTTGCCATTTTTCTTTTTCTTCCTACGAATCATTGGCTGAAGTACCGGATCTCTTCCGGGCTCACCTTTAGGTCCAATTCCTATACCATGAACAGCACCACCACCGACAGCATTTGCCGCGGCTTCTTCACGGAAGATTTTAAAAGGAATAGTATTGTGTTCCAATAATGTAGCTGTTTGTTTTACATCTGAGAACATTTCATATAAGCCAAGCTTATCATTGAATTCCTTTTCATTCAATTTAACAAGATCAGAAATATCTTTATTCTCTCTTAGAATAGCAAGAGCTGCTGCAAAAGTCAGCAATCTTTTACCCATTCTATCAGGAGATTTAGCTAAAGCATATTGTACTTTAAAAATGAATCTGTTTAAAATAGTGTATGCGTCTTTTTCATCTCTATTAGAAGGTTGTTTTATTTTTTTACCATTAGCATCTATAATACCCAATTTATAAGCATCAGACTGTTCTATAGGTGTTGATAACAACCTAAGAAGTCTGTATGTTATGTACATATCAGTTAAACCGGACATTATAGTTTCCTTAATGCGTCTATCAATTCTTTATTTAAAGGAATTTCTGTTTCCTTTATGCCTTTACTAACAACTGTTTCTAATGGCATCCTATGAAGATATACTAGATATGTTTTTAAATCACTCCAGTATTCACTTTCTAATTTGTAAAATAACATATCTGTAGCGCCTGTGCCAAATACGTTATATAATACTACCATATGATTTAATATTAATCTTTCATTCACTTCGCCTGTTTTATGGTACCTATTTAGAAGTCTTTTAATATATTTAATTCTTTTTAAATCTTCTTCTAAATCTTTCATACCCATAGAACCTGGGTTGTAATAATTTTTTATTGCGTACATCAAAAAATTATCATCATTTAACTCAATCATATAGATTCCTTAAATTTATACTATACTATGGTAGCCGAACCTCCTACCATAAACCATTTGTTATCAGTATATATTAAGGTTGCGGTATCACCTTCCTGATTAAACTCTATAACACCGGAAACAGATGATCCTGATAGTGTCATCGACGCACCGCCTGTATTGGCTGTCATAATAACTATTTTTACTTGTCCTTCAGACCCAGCAGCTAAAGTCAGGGCAGCGCTGGAATCAGGATTTGTTATATAAGTTATTGTTTCTGTTACACTGATAGCCCCGCCTGAAGTTAAGCGTTGGCTTCCTTGAATTTGTAGTTTATCAGATACAACTAAAGGCATATCCAAACTACTAAACAAATTAGCAACAGTAATTTTCTTACTTGTGCTTGACTGCACAATATACATTAGATCAGAAGCAGCGGCCGAAGTGGCCGCTGTCAACTCTGAAAGTTTGGAATCTGCCATTTAAATACTCCTTAAATAAAAAGTATTTATTAGGCTACTGTGAGTGCTACAGCGTTAGAGGTTACGTCATCACCGCCTGTTACACTAACTACACAACGGAATTCGTTGGCATCAACGTATTCTGCGTCAGTAGAGATAACAGTCAATGTAGCAGCAGTACCGTCTGCATCTACAGTGCTAGCCCAAGTGGAACCGGCGTCGGTTGAAACCTGCCACTGATAAGTAGCTGTACCACCGGTGCCTGTTAGGCTTGTTGCTATTGTGAATGTAGCATCTGCAGGGCTTGTTACTGACTGTGCAGTAGGCTGTGTGTCAATAGTAATGACGTAATCAACAAATGTTGAATCATCATCTGCACCACCGGCTGCTTCATATTCAGCGTCAGTAAAGGCGTCTGCCATTGCTACAATAGTTTCATATGTGTAACGTGAACCACCATGTGATTTCTTATAAACCCATCCCGGCTGAGTGATGCCAGGAGTTGCAGCTACTTCATTTTCATCTACCATAAAGATATCTGAAGCGCTAATTCCTGTTACAACAGGTTTAGTTGATTTAGACCATGCGGACATTATAGTTCTCCTAGATTTTCTACTTTATTTAAAATTTTAGC
>Ga0255769_10005888_pt1 | contig 11332 bp, 9 predicted proteins | sample 041ome_9_FD_179637 | JGI IMG/M metagenome (GOLD analysis project Ga0255769, IMG submission 179637) | Coastal salt marsh microbial communities from the Groves Creek Marsh, Skidaway Island, Georgia - 041413US metaG (version 2) | ecosystem: Environmental > Aquatic > Marine > Intertidal zone > Salt... | reverse complement strand
TAGCTCTCCTCATTATAATATTTTACGACGTTCACGACGACGTTCACGACGACGACGACGCGCGAACCTTTACCCTCTCGTTTCCTCTAGGAATTACAGAACAGAGCGTTCCTTTTTTCTGAAATCGATCTCAGAAGAGAGAGAGAGAGACAGAGAGAGGAGACAGAGAGTTTATTTAGCGAGAAATAAAACTACTCGCGCGTAACCGTACTTGTTGACGTATTTGAGAAGGAGTGGTGATAATTTAAGCGGCGCACTAAAAATTAAGATGTCTGCCTCTGCGTCGCACCTCTGCTGCGCTCACGCGAGGACGAGAATAGCGTCGAATCAAATAGCATCGACATCATACAACGCTAAACCGCAAGCGAGACCATCACGAACGCTTCGCGTGACCAACGCAGCGGACGATTTCCGAACGTCCTCAAAATCGACGAAATCGTCCTCTTCTTCGCGTTTGCCGGCTGGAAGCAGTTCTCGGGATAATTCGTTCAATTCTTCGGGAAGTGGAAAAGTGAATACGAAAAAAATATCGCACTCGTCGACGGCGGCGTTTAAAAACAAAGGAGCATCGACGAGGGTGTTAGGGAGGGCGATCAGCATACCGAGAGGTGAGAGCGCCGGCGCGAGCATGGATTTGGATATTGGCGGAGATGTGGCTGACCTAGACATCGATGCGCTCTTATCGAGAGTGAACGAGTTGCACGCGGCGAGCGAAGCGATGAACGTGTTGCCTACGCAAAGGGAGTTGGATCAGCTGGAAAATACTTTAGAGAAGGAGTCTATTTCGGAGAAAGAAACGATGCGTGGATTAAAGAAGCCAAAGAGCACGACGACGAGAAGCAAAGCGGAGGCGAGCGCGGCGGCGATGAAGAAAAAAAGAGACGACGAAGAGTTACTTCTCATGGGCGACGACGAGGACGACGACGAAGATCTGGACTTAGATGACGACGAGGAAGTTTTGGACAGCGATATCATCGAAGGGAATGGATCTCTCGGCATTGAAATTGCGTCGATTGAAGCGGAGTTAGAAAAGAAAATTACAAAGGAAACGATAAAAGGGAAGAAAGGAAAAGGAGAGGAGATAGTTTTACCAAAGACGCGAAGAGTTATCAAGTCTGCGGCGAATGTTCGAACAGAGCGCGCGATGCGCATTGCCAGAGGCGTCCGTTCGCAGAGGAACTCGTCTTCGACGAAGAAAGCGATCAAGAATGAAAATCAAAAAGCGGCTGAGTTGGATGAAGTCTCGGAAAGGGTGCGAGCCTCGGACAAGATTGTCGGCAAGATGCAAGAGGCGAGACTGGCCAAGCGAAAGACAAAACCGTCGCTCAAAAAAGGACGAACTCGCGTTTTGAATCCCAGAGGAATTCTTCAAGCAAACCAGCACAGTGCGCAACAAGTAGATTCCATGAAAGTGTATTTAAAAGAAATTGGATCGGTATCTCTGTTGAATGCGAACGAAGAAGTGCAGTTGGCGAGGAAAATTCAAGACTTGATGAACTTAGAGACGACGTATAAAGAGTTGGTCGCCAAAGTCGCCGAAGGTAACGACCCTATCGCGCAAACGCATGGAGATAAAGTCACCAAGAGCATGTGGGCCAGAGAATTAGGTTTAACCGAATTCGAACTCGAAATGAGATTAACGGAAGGGAAGAACGCGAAGAATCATATGATTCAAGCGAACCTTCGATTGGTCGTTTCCATCGCCAAGCGATATGCGAATCGCAACATGTCTTTCCAAGATTTAATTCAAGAAGGATGCGTTGGTTTAATCAGAGGCGCCGAGAAGTTTGATTTCGAGCGTGGCTATAAGTTTTCTACGTACGCGCACTGGTGGATCCGCCAAGCCGTGACGAGATCCATCTCGGATCAATCGAGAACGATTCGTTTGCCCGTGCACTTGTTTGAAATCATTTCGCGAATGAACAAACTCGAACAAAAGTTCATCGTCCAGAACGGACGAGAAGCTACGTTGGAGGAAATTTCGGCGATGATGGAAATGCCTCAAGTGAAAATCACGCAGATAAAGAAAGCTGCCATGGCTCCAGTATCCTTGGCGCAAGCGGTTGGCGCGGATGACGATAAGCGAACGGTTGAAGACACGTTGGTTGATAACATCACGGAACACCCGGAAGAATCTTCCGGCAAAGTGCTTCTTAAGGAAGACTTGGAAAACGTTTTGAACACTCTAAACCCGAGAGAACGAGACGTGTTGCGTTTGCGATACGGCTTAGACGACGGTAGAGTGAAAACGTTGGAAGAGATTGGCAACGTGTTCTCGGTGACTCGTGAACGTATTCGACAAATCGAAGCTAAGGCGTTGAGAAAGTTGAGGCAACCGTCCAGAAATGGCATCTTGCGAGATTATATCCCACCCGCGAGCGCATCTTCATTAGGTTTGGAAGCGAGCGAGGACGACGAAGGCGACGAACGCATCTCCTCGTTGTCGAACCGTCAACCTTCGCCGCGTTGATGAGTGTAAAATAACGAACAACAACAGAAATTCTTGAAACGTCAGTCACGATTTGTAATAGAAGTAATAATCATAGCTTTGAGCGCGTTTGTGCAATATCATCGAGAAGTAATAACAACACCACTAACAACTGCATTAATAATATTCGAATAACATAGTAAAAACTAAACTAATATCCGCTCTCTTGGATCAATTTCAACCCCGCGAAGAACAAGAGCGCGAAGCCGCCGATGCTCGCCAATACAACCCCGCCGACTCTCTTCGCGATCCCACCTACCGACGCGTCTGTGTTATCGTCAATCTCCAACTCCATCAAACCTTTATTCACAATCGGCGCGTCTCCTCCTGGGCCACCCGGCAAAGTCTTCTTCGTTCTCTCGTACACTTCTCTTTGCACCGTCCCGAAACTCTTCTCGCTTCCCGACGCGAACTTCTTCAACTGGTTTCGCATCAACGCCGACGACTCCATCCTCATCAACGACGGATCGTTAATCGCCACATCGTACGGTAAACCCAACAATTCCATCTCTCGTAAATACTGTTTGGCCATTTCCACGTCTCCAAACGCCGCCACGCAACACATCGCCTGATATCGAATCTCTCTTCGCACCGGAAGAGAAGCGTCCTCGTCGAGCTTCATCGCTTGTTCGAGCTTTTTGTACCCTTGCATCCGTTCGCCTTGCTCGTACAACCCTCTGGATTCATCCAAAAGAGTTTCCGCTGGATGTCCTGATGAAGAAGGTGGTGGCATCGCGCGCACTACCACCTTCTTCTTCGCATCATCTCTTCTTCTTCTCGTCTCGACGGTGTGTTTTCGTTCGTGTTTTTCCGGCGGTCGTCGTCCACTCGATGATGATGACGCCGCGAAGAATGTATTTTGTTGTTGTCCCTTAATCCTTGTCGTCGTCTTTTTTAACGCCGAAGAAGAACAACTCGTGGACGCTCTCGTCGAACTCGTCCTCCTCATTCTTCTCTGTTGTCTTTCGCTCGAAGAAGGCGTCGTCTGGGATATCGATAGAACTCTTTTCATCGTGTCTCTCGCGATGGATGTGTTTTTGTGTTGTTTTGTTTTTGGACGAATCTTATTATACTTTTTGGCTCTCTTTTGGTGGGCCTGCCCCGTATCAAAAACAGTGTTCTTTGGCGGTTCCAAGAGCACCGAAGACGAGCGTCATCGAAAAATCTCTCTTTTTGGCTCGGGTGACTGTTTTGGTTTTGTTTTGGTAATCGCTCCTCCAAAGAAAGATAACACGCGAACAACACACACACACACTAATATGTTTGCCGTCCAGTCGTCGTCCATCTGCGCGCGCAGCAGTTCGTCGTGCCAATTAAAAACGCAAAAGACCACCAGTTCGAAGAGAGTTCAAAGATGCCACCATTCAGCGGTGCGTTTGTTTTGTTTTGTTTTGTTTTGTGTGTGTACGCGCGCTCGTCGTCGTGCTCTCGTCGTGTCCTCCTCCCTTCTGAGAGAGAGAGAAAAGAAAGCAAATTTTCTCCCCAGTAGATCAAGATGTATTCGTGCTTTTGCTCGTCACGCTTTACTAATACCTTACATCGCTCTTCTTTCCGTTGTTCATTTATTATATATGATATCATCATCATCATCGCAACAGGTTCAAGTCAACGCCTTAGGGGTCTCTAAGGAAACCATGGTACGATCATCATTTTCTTCTCCTTTTTTCGCCTTGATTTTCCTCTGAATGATTTGTGTGAGAAAGCGGTTTCGAGCGTGTTGGTAAAACGAGTTTTACTCCTCGAAGCGCGTATCTTTTCAAATCCTCTTTCTTTCCCTATATTCTCTCTCTGTGAATCACGCACACTCAACTCACGCATGAATTTCTCCTCATTTAATAGGAATCTGTCAAGGAGAAAGCCTTGATTGCGTCCACCTCCTTGGCGACGCTCGCGGTGACCTCTCCGGCGTTCGCTTACGACTTGTTCTCGGCGGAAAACTCCGGCGCCATCAAGGTATGGATCGGCGGTTTGTTCATCGGCGTCTCCGGCGTCTCCGCCATCTTCTTGCCGTTCGTGACTGGCACGTTAAACCCGATCCAAATGGCCGTCAACTTAGGTTTGGTCAACGGTGAAGTCAGCAACTTGAGAAAGTTTAAGAGAAACGGCGAACCGATGGAGCACGGCACCAAATTCGGTCACAAATGGTACGACACGAGCGCGTTCAAGAACGGCAAGGACATCGATTTCGCGTTCACGAGCAAAACTATCGAGGCGCAAGAGAAGTAACTTTATACTCACACGAAAAAGACATCAAAAGACATTGTAACTAGATAAAAATACTTCTATACCATTAAACGCAGTGCGATAGTTTGTTCTCAGCAAAAGAGGAAGAATTGACTTCCTTCAGAAATTGAGCGCCACAATCAAACGCATCATCATCTTTACGCGACGATGATGATGTCATCCTCAATATCGTCGTCGACGACTCAAAAGCATCAGCAGCACACCACTCGACTGCTTTCATCCTCGTTATCTTCCTCTTCTTCTTCTTCTTCTTCTTCTTCTGGCGGCTTCCGTCGTCGTCTTTTTTTATCTGATGGGAGCCGACGGCGCAAAACCAACAACAACATCACGACGACTTTGAAAGCGTCGTATCCCTCTTCGTCCGTATCCTCGAGTAGTTTCGTGGATACTTCGGACGCGGAGAACTACGACGTCATCGTCGTTGGCGCCGGGCACGCCGGGTGCGAAGCCGCGCTGGCGAGCGCACGCGTTGGCGCGCGAACACTTCTGTTGACGTTGTCGCTCGATAAAATAGCGTGGCAACCGTGTAACCCGGCGATAGGCGGACCGGCGAAATCGCAAGTCGTGCACGAGATAGACGCGTTAGGTGGGAGCATGGGGAAGATTGCAGATAAGACGTACTTGCAAAAGCGAGTGTTGAATTCCAGTCGAGGCCCAGCCGTGTGGGCGCTTCGAGCGCAGACGGATAAGTGGGAATACAGCAACGCCATGCGAGAAGAAGTGGAGAGCAACGAGAGAGTGTTCATTCGGGAAGGGATGGTGACTGAATTGATGGTGAACTCAAACGACGAGTGCGTTGGCGTTGAGACGCACTTTGGGATGCAGTTTCACTCGAAAGCGGTGGTGTTGACGACTGGAACGTTTATGAACGGTAAGATTTGGGTCGGGAGGAAAACGATCGACGCCGGACGAGCCGGGGAAGGCAGTTCGGTTGGATTGACCGAGCACTTGATTAATCTGGGATTTGAAACTGATCGATTGAAAACCGGGACGCCGGCGAGAGTGGACGCGAGGACGATTGATTACACCAAGTGCGAGGAACAAAAAGGCGACGAGGACGCCAAGTTTTTTTCCTTCGATCCGAGGAATCATTTGGTCATTCCGCAAATGTCCTGTTATCTAACCAGAACGACGCTGAAAACGCACGAAATTATTCGCCAAAATTTACACGAGACGCCGACATACGGCGGGTGGGCAAGCTCGAAAGGACCGAGGTATTGTCCTTCCATTGAAGATAAAATTGTAAAGTTTGCGGAGAAGGAGTCGCACCAAATTTTCCTCGAACCGGAAGGTAGGAAAGCGCCTGAAATTTACGTTCAGGGGTTTTCCACTGGGTTACCGGAGCGATTACAGTTGGAATTATTGAGAACGTTACCAGGATTAGAGAACGCAACGATGATGCGTCCGGCATACGCGGTGGAGTACGATTACTTACCGGCGCATCAATGCACGAGAGATTTACAGACGAAAAAAATCGCCAACCTGTTCTTCTCTGGACAAATCAACGGCACGACCGGGTACGAAGAAGCCGCCGGGCAAGGTTTAGTCGCGGGTGCAAATGCAGCGGCGAAAGCGTTGGGAACGAAACCATTAATTTTGGAAAGAGAAGGCAGTTATCTCGGGACATTGATTGACGATTTAGTGACGAAAGATTTGCGCGAACCGTACAGAATGTTAACGTCCAGATCGGAATACAGATTAGCCTTACGAAGCGATAATGCGGACGCGCGATTAACACCCATAGGAAAAGAGTGTAACTTAATCGACGACGAGCGCTTCAAAATGTTCGAAGATAAAAGGGATACGATTGAAAACGAGTTGGCGAGATTGAAAAAATTTCGATTGAAAGAGTCCTCTCCGCTCGTCGCCGCTGCGTTGGAACAATCCAAAAATCTCGGCGCGGGCGGGAAGCAGTCGTTCACGTTGGAAGAGCTTTTGAGAAGACCAGGCGTCACGTACGACAAGTTTGTCGAATACAAACGAGACGCTGGAATCGACGAGATTCCGAGACCTCTGACAAAATGGGAAGCCGAGTGCGTGGAAATTCGCGTCAAATTCGCCGGTTTCATCCAAAGACAAAAAGTACAAATCGACCGAGACTTGAGCAAACACGGGAAAGAAATTCCATCGGAAATCGATTACAAGGACATCCCGATGAGGTTAGAAGCGAGAGAAAAGCTCGAAAAAGTGCGTCCGTCGACGATTGGCCAAGCCAGTCGCGTCGGAGGCGTCACGCCGGCTGATATTAACAGTCTCTTGATCCACATGGAAGTCTTACATCGTGAGAAAGAAAAAGCTCCATAATAAAGTTTGCTTTACGCGCAAATATACCAACATAGTAAAAGCAGCTCTTGTGTATTTATTTGTAACATATAACATTCATCGTCATGTTCACCGCACAAAAGCGAGGAGTTCATCTTTTCTCCTCTCCTTCGTCGTCTTTGTCGAGAAGAAAGAGAGCAAGAGCAGGAAAACAGTTGAAGAAGAAAACAGAATGTAAAAGTGCTTCGTCGAAAACATCATCGTCTTTACCGCCCGGAATACTCGTTCGAGTCGCAAAAACCGCGTGGAATCTTGGATGGAACGTAATGATGAGTCAACTCGCTCCGAAGGATAAAGTCTCCGGGGAGTATTCGAGACCAGAATCGCAGTTTCGCGTCAAAGATTTCGACGATGATGGTTTTCATTCCGAAGGTAAAAAATTGTATCTTTTCGCGGGAAAAACGTGCCCTTGGGCGCATCGAACGTTAATAGTGAACGAGCTGATTAAAAAGAGCTCAAAGCAAAGAAGAAACGAAGAAGAAGAAGAACAGGTGGAAATAATATATCTGGAACCGAACAAGAATACGGGTTTGTGGACGGTGCCGAAAGAGGCCGTCGAGCGAATCTTCTTTCGCGACGACGGCGATACCGGCGAACGACAACGACAACAAGAACAACAACCGATGATTGAAACGTTAAGAGACGTGTACTCGTACGTTTCTGGAACAAGATTCGAAGGTCGAGCCACTGCACCGTTATTAATTAGTGTCAGTAATGGTGGAGCTTTTGAGATTGTCTGCAACGAATCGGCCGATATCATTCGTCTCTTCGATTGTTTAAACGGAGAGAACGATGAAAAACTATATCCAAAAGAGAATAGGAAAGAAATCGATGAAATGTGCGCTTACTTGTTCGAAAACGTAAACAATGGCGTGTATAAAGCTGGTTTTGCGCAATCTCAAGCTACGTTAGACGATGCCGTCGATAAACTCTTCCAGGCGTTGGACGTCTTGGACCAGAAGTTAGAGGGGTCGAAGTTTTTGCTCGGCGACGACTCTCTGACTCTCTGCGATATCTGCTTCTACACCACCCTAATCCGTTTCGATGCGGTTTATAACCATCTCTTTCGTTGCACTCGCAAGCGGATATGCGATTATCCCAACTTATCCCGGTACTTGAAAACTTTATACGCCTTGCACGCGTTTCGAGAAACCACCGATATGGTCGGGATTCGAGAACAGTATTACACCTCCTTGTTTCCACTCAATCCAGGAAATCTCGTGCCGCCGCTTCCGTTTTCCTCCAAAGATGATTGGTTGCTCTCGCTTTAGCTTTAGTATTTAGAGTATTTAGAATAAAAATATGCAGAAACGGATGATACACAACGATATCACTCGTAGCGCAGAGCGCAGAAACACACTCTCTTTCTCTGTTTATTTGTGTGTTTGTTTGTTTCTCGAAAAGAAAAGAGGCAGACAAAAAAAAAAGGAAAAAAACGGCTCAAAGCTTATCCCGAGGGGGGAGAATTAACCTCATTCTTAGACGCGCGCGTACTGTGTCATCATCACCACGCGAAACGAGCATTTGGAATCACGTCGCAAATTCGAATAAAGAAAACTTAATTTTATACATCAACAATGTCTGCTTTAGCTTCCACGTCGTCCTTCGTGGGCAACGCGAGCGCGTTCCGTAAATCCGCCGTTCCCTCGAAAAAAGAGGTTTTGAGAATGACGCCTATGTCTGCTTTGCGCGGTAGGTCGTTGCAAAACACTCCGGAGGGAGTTTCCGTGGATAAAAAGGGCGCAGACTTTTTCAACAAAACGTATTACCCGAAAGCCGAGGACGTGGATAATTCGCGCAAGCCGTGGGTGGTCGTCGATGCGACGGATTTGAGACTCGGGCGAATGGCGTCCGTCGCGGCGACGTATTTGAGAGGTGGGAACGTGGCGACGTACCACCCGTCGTTTACCACTGGGGTGAACTTGGTCGTCATCAACGCGGAAAAAGTGGTCGTTTCGGGGAAGAAATTCGAGGATAAGTTATACAGAAACTTCTCCACGACCGGGAGACCCGGGTCCATGAAGATTGAGACGTTCCGTCACTTGCAAGAGAGATTACCGGAACGCATCGTCGAAAAAGCAATCAAAGGCATGTTGCCGAAAAACAGAATGGGTCGAGAAGTGTTTAGACACTTGAAAGTGTACAAAGGGTCGGAACATCCGCACGCGGCGCAAAACCCGACGGATATCACCAAGGATTTGTTGGAAAAGTGCGGCGGAGCAGCCTGCGTAGTCAACCTGGAAGAGAGAAAGTAGAATTCTTTTCTCTTCTTTTGAGAGAGGTTAGCAAATTAAAATCTACTATATTGTCCTTAGCTTTTGTTTATTATATATATATCATTGATACACATACGTATATCTATATCTATATATATATATCCATACTACGCGCATTCTCTCTTATATTTATGACGCGTCGTTCTCTTATACTTCTACTACAATTTGTTATTCGTTTCTATGTGCGTTATATCCTATTCGCGCTTTCTCCCGCCTCAAATCTTTATCCAACATCCTTCAAAATCTCCTTCTTCTCCATAACCCCATTCTTACAAGTTTCATTATTATCGAACCGGACAGATATCATCAATCTTCAAAATCATTCTCGCGCACTCTGTGGCCAAGCTCAAAGCCGAAGTCGTTACTAAAAGCGGCTGCAAAACGTTCTCCTTTCTCATGTCGCTCACCGTCCCTTTCTTCACGTTGATGCCTTCGTGGACGTTGCCCAACATGGCGTGTTTGTTTCTCAACTCCGTGACGATTTCAATCGGATTCAACCCGGCATTTTCAGCTAAAGTGTACGGAATAACCTCCAACGCTTCCGCGAACGCTTTCACGCAGACCGATTCCATCCCAGATAACGTTCGCGCCCACTGTCCTAATCTCACCGATAACTCAATCTCCGCCGACCCTCCGCCGGTGATTAAAAACTGCTTGTGCGCCAAACATCTGATGACGCACAAAGCGTCGTGTAACGATCGATCTGCTTCGTCTAAAACCAACTGATTTGAGCCTCGAACGATGACTGAAACCGTTTTCCCCATGTTTTCAATTCCAGTCACTTTCACCACCTTCGATTTACCGCACACGACTTCCTTCGCCAACTTGGCTCTTCCCAACTTTTCCGGCGTCAATTGCTCCGGATGCGCCACCGGTTGCAACTTCAACGTCTTCGCGATAAACTCAATCTCGTCTCTCTCCACGTCTTTAATGACCATAATCTTCGCTTTTTGTAAATAATGCATCCCCAACTCGGTCACCGCGTCTCTCAAGATTGATTTTTGAATCAACAAAACGTTGCACCCAGTCGCTTTGATTTTCTTGATCAAACCGATGACGTAATTCCTCTCCTCTTTTAAAATCCTGTCCATTTGCGTGTAATCGCTCACAATCACGTTATTCTCCATGTCCGTTTTTGGTGGACTGATACAAAACTGAATCAACGCTATTTTCGCGTCCTCTACGGTATGAATCCCCGACCCGGAGCCTTTGGCCGTTTTCTGGTCAAACACGATGCCTTCCGTCAACTCGGTATCGTCGATCGTCCCGCCTTGCTTTCTCACGCACCTCACGTCTCTCAAATCCACTAAATCCGGTCTCTTATCGTCCAAAATCCTACTCACACAATCCACCGCGATCGGTGCCAACACGTCCGAATACTGCGCGACGACTTTACTCCCTAAACTCGTCGTCGCCGCGTTTATCAACTGTTCTCGGTCGTTGATGTTGACCGGAATCGCAAACGTTTCCGTCAACTTGCACGCCTCGTCGCACGCCAACGCCAACGAATCCGAAATAATCGTCGGATGCACGCCTCTCGCGAGTAAAGCGATGCATTTATTCAACAACGCTCCACACAACACCGCCACAGACGTCGTCCCGTCTCCGGCGACGATGTCTTGGGATTTCGACAGTTCCACCAACATCTTCGCCGCCGGATGCGTGGCTTTCATCTTGGACAAAATAGTCGCCCCATCGTTGGTAATCGTCACGTCGTTTTTCTCCGAGACCATCATCTTATCCATACCTCTCGGCCCTAAGGACGTTCGTATCGCATCCGCGAGCTTCTTCGCCGCCGTCATGTTTGAAATGCGAATGTCGTGTTTCAGTTTGTCGTCGGTGTACCGTTCCCCGACTGTTGATTGTTTTTGTGTTTGTTGCACCGCCATCTTTCTCTGCGTATCTGTCTTTGGATGATCGCGCGTGTGAGTGTGTATCTCACGTATCTTATTCGTATTATCTCACTTCTTCTCTTCTCTTTAAGTGTATGTGTATATATACT
>Ga0255769_10005877_pt1 | contig 11348 bp, 7 predicted proteins | sample 041ome_9_FD_179637 | JGI IMG/M metagenome (GOLD analysis project Ga0255769, IMG submission 179637) | Coastal salt marsh microbial communities from the Groves Creek Marsh, Skidaway Island, Georgia - 041413US metaG (version 2) | ecosystem: Environmental > Aquatic > Marine > Intertidal zone > Salt... | reverse complement strand
TAATTAAAGAAGAACTTTCTTTGATTATGAGTACTCCTATCACCGAAACTAAGATAGTTAAGAAGCCGGTTGTGGAACAAAAAGTGCAAAAACCTTCATTCTCTGAACTAGTAAATGAAGAAGTAGTACAACAAAAACAACCTACATTTGAACCTACAGGTAATCCAATGTTAGATATTTTAAATGAAACTGCAGCTGCAGGAGAATGGAGAAATATAAATGGAGGTGGATATACAGCACAAGACGCAGTTGGGTTCGCAGGTGGAATGCCTGGTGGTTCAGCTAAAGTAGTTGAAAGTGTAGACCAAATGTTAGCTGGGAAACAAGGAATCACAGATTTAAATCAGGTATCTATTGATGCTGTACCCGACTTTTCAGGTCTAATGGGTAAAATGAAAGAACAAGGTAAAATATAATGTCCTATATATTTAAAAATATTGATGTATTAGATCTAAATCCCTCTACTGGGGTTGGTATAAGTGTCCCTTTTAATGGACCAACAGGTGTAAATACTACCTATACTACTCAAGATGCTATTAAATCAAACCTTTTAAATTTTATTTTAACAGGAAAAAGAGAAAGAGTAATGAATCCTGGCTTTGGAGCTGGGTTATTAGGATTAGCTCCTTCCTTAGAAGACCCTATAGGCGATGCAGGAGTTTTATTTAATCAAATCACCGAAGAAAGAATAGATCAAATTGAAAATTTAATTTATGGAGGGGTAGATTTATATTTCCCCACAGTTAAAATTGAAAGTTTAAGTGTAGATCTCCAACCCGATTCTAAAACAATTATAATATATCTAAAATACACTGTAGTTAATACAAATATTGAAGACGAATTACAAATAAACCTCAACAATGGCGGAGTCTAAGCAAATACAATATTTAAATAAGGATTTTGACGGGTTTAAGCAAAAATTGCTTGAATTTGCTCAAGTTTATTATCCCGAAACATACAACGATTTCTCAGAAACATCTGCAGGGTTGATGTTAATTGAAATGGCATCTTATGTAGGTGACGTTTTATCCTATTATGGTGATAATCAAGTTCAAGAAAACTTTTTAGAATTTGCTAAACAACGAGATAACTTATTAGCTTTAGCTTATAATCATGGTTATTTTCCTCAAGTAACAAATGCCGCTACAGTTGATGTAGACATATACCAAACCCTACCTGCTACAACTGCCGGAGGATTAGTTAAACCTGATTGGAATTATGCTATGATTTTATCTGAAGGTGCACAATTGCAATCCTCAAATAACACAAGTGTTTTCTTTTATATAGAAAATAAAGTAGATTTTACTATTTCTGGAAGTGCAGATCCAACTGACGTATCTGTTTATTCTATAGATGGTGCAAATCAACCTAATTTTTATTTATTAAAAAAGAAAGCAAGAGCTACTGCAGGTACACTTAAAACAAAATCCTTTACTTTTACAACCCCACAACGTTTTTCAACTGTTGAAATTGAAGATACAAATATAATTGAGATTGTAAACGTAACAGATAGTGATTCTAATAGATGGTATGAAGTACCCTACCTAGCCCAAGAAACTATATTTGATCCTACAACTAATATAGCTGCAAATGACCCTACTTTATATCAATATAACGATACAACACCTTATCTTTTAAAGATTAAAAAGGTACCTCGTAGATTTATTAAAAGATTTGAATCCAATAACAAATTAAAAATGCAATTTGGACCTGGTGTTTCTTCAAACCCAGATGAAATTATCACCCCAAACTCAGATAATATAGGATTAGGCTTACCCTATGGGACTGATAAATTGACCACAGCATGGGATCCTTCTAATTTCTTATATACACAAACTTATGGACTAGCTCCTTCAAATACTACTTTAACAGTAGAATACCTTGTAGGAGGTGGAGCTACTTCTAATGTTACAGCCCAATCATTAACTATTCTATCTTCAGGTACAGTAACATTTTTTGGATCTAATTTAGATAGTACTTTACAATCCACAGTTAGAAATTCTTTAGCATTTACTAATAATAGACCCGCTTTAGGAGGTGGAAACGGAGATACAAACGAGGATATAAGAAGAAAATCAATAGCTCAATATCCAACCCAATTACGTACTGTAACTAAAGATGATTATGCTATTAGATCTTTATCTTTACCTTCAAAGTTTGGTAAAGTATCTAAAGTATATGTTTCTCAAGAAGACGGAAGACGAGATAGATCTCTTGAAGAAAGATATGATACAAATGCTTTGGCTTTATATCTTTTATCAAATAATTCTCAAAATAAATTAACTGTAGCTGACCCTGCCTTAAAACAAAATCTTAAAACGTTTTTAGGTGAATATAGGATGCTAACAGATGCTATTAGAATTAAAGATGCTTTTGTAATTAATATTGGAGTTAATTTTGATATTATAATTCAACCTAACTATAATAACAGATTAATTATTAATAATTGTATTGATGCTCTTACAGCATATTTTGATATTGATAAATGGCAAATTAATCAACCTATTTTAATTAACAATCTTCGTAACGTACTTGATAATGTAGAGGGGGTTCAAACTGTTAAAAAACTAGAAATAGTAAATAAAGTAGGAGAATCCTTAGGATATTCTAAATATGCATATGATATCAAAGGATCAACTATAAACGAAATTTTATACCCTTCCTTAGATCCCTCAATTTTCGAATTAAGATACCCCGATACTGATATCCAGGGTAGAATAGTAACAAACTAATAACATGGCAGTATATAAAATATTTCCCGAAAAAGATGCTTTTATCCAATCTAAATTTCCTGCTCAAAATACAGGTTTAGATGAGATTTTAGATATTTCAAATTATAATGGAATTAATGTTCAGTCATCTGCTCAAGGTGACTTGCCTGCTGTTACACGTGCGTTAGTTCAATTCAAAACAACGGATATAAACGATGTAGTTAACAATACAATAGGCGACGCGGCATTCCAAACCAACTTGAAATTATACATGGCATACGCTGAAAACGCGCCATTAAACTATACCCTAGAAGCATATCCTATATCTGGAGCTTGGGATATGGGAACTGGTAGAGTAAGTGATGTTCCACAAACTACAAATGGTGTTTCATGGGGTTGGAGAAGTGAATCTGGCTCAAATGCTTGGACTACAGACGGAGGAGACTGGTATACAGATCAATCAGGTTCATCTCAAGATTTTGTTTACACAAGTGATAAAGACATTTCAATGGATGTTACTGACATGGTTAAACTATGGAACAGTAGCTCAATTGATAATCACGGCTTCATAGTTAAACACAGTGCGAGTATCGAATTTTCATCTTCATACGTTGAAACCGCTTATTTTTCCGTAGATACACACACAATATACCCACCTACACTAGAATTTAAGTGGGACGATTCAACTTATTCAACTACATTACCTCCCGTAACTGGTAGTGATTTCATTTTGTCTTTTACAAATTTAAAACAAGAATTTGAAGACAGTGGAATATATAACTTTAAACTAAGAGCAAGAGATACTTATCCTGCTAGGTCATTCCAAACTAGTTCTGTATATTTAGATGCTAAAGTACTTCCTACATCCTCTTATTGGGGTCTAAAAGATTCAAAAACAGGAGAAATGGTAGTAGATTTCGATACTTCATATACAAAAATTAGCTCCAATAATGAAGGAAACTATTTTACAGTTTATATGGACGGGTTAGAACCAGAAAGATATTATCAACTAATGGTTAAGACTGTAGTTGGAAATGAAACAATGGTAATTGAAGATAAAGGAAACTATTTTAAAGTAGTTAGATAATGGCTAAACAAGAGGTAAAACTTAATAAACAGGTATTTGGAAAAGTATCCTACCCTAATGTTGTAGATACTGAATTTAGACAGCTAGTTAAACCCGAACAAGCCGTTGAAATTGAAGATCCTATGACCGTAGCAGAATTTTTTGCTGAATACGATCGTTTATTTTATGAAATTCCTCAAAGAGGTAGCTTTGGTTCTCATGAAGAATTAGTAAATAGAAGTGCAGGGTATATAGGTGTAGTAGGACAATCAGAAGAAATTCAAGCTTTACTTGATGAAATTAATGATTTGAGAACACAACTTATAACATCACAACAGGAAATCGTTAACATGAGTACTACAATATAATATGGAAAAAACGAGTGTCGTATTTACCCCCTTAGATCCTTATATTGCACAGGACTACACCACACAAGATGTTAACTTATTAAATGAGTTTTCACTCAATAGAGATTTCGGTGCAGAACAAGATACAGTAGAATATCAAGTATATTCAGCTACAAATCAATTGTTGGCTATTAATTACAATTTCAAGAATTATTCAGTTCAATCAACAACTCAAAACTCTAACTTATATGATACCCTTTATTTAGATCCTACTCAAGATGTTAAGGATGCAGGGTTTGACATAGGGAAATATAATACTGTATATTACTTTTACAGACCTATATTTTTAAGTAATTCAAGTACTAAATTTTATATTAAAGAAATTTCTTCGGATAGAACCGAAATCAAAATTTCTACAAACGATCTATCTTATAATGCTGTAAGTACTTCATATTTAAATTATTTAACATCTAAAAATTCCAAAAGTTTTTATTCTGATTTCCTTTTAAATTTTGGAAATAATAATACAGTAATAGGAGTTAACAGTTTATTAGATACTACATCTACAAACGAGCCTAGTATTTTTATTAAACTATATGAGCCTTTACCAGCTAATATTAATCTTAAGAATACATTATGGGTTGTAGAACAGGTATCTGACCCTTATTCGTTTAATGTTAATATTGAATTTGAAGCTGAAGCTACAGAAGAAGTTGAATATTTAAGAGGCCCAAATACTAATATTGAGTTAAACTTGGCAACTAATATGCCTACTACTTATTTTAATTTAAATCAAGTATTAGATACTAGTTTAACATCCTCTTATCAACAGGTAAAATCTATATTAGAAGAAAAAAGTGTTGATATTAATATTGACCATACTGAATATACAAACTTTGTTCATTTTTCTTCTGCAAATGAGAGGTTAATTAATTTTAAGTATAAGTTAACCCAAATTCAAAACTATCAAAGTGATTTAAATCAATTAAAATCTTTAGATACATTAACAGATCAAACTTCTATTTCAGCTTCCAAAGCAACAATACAAGAGAATATAGATACATTAATTGAACAATTTGATAATTACGAATATTATCTATACTTTGAATCTGGAAGTAAAGCGTGGCCTAAATCAAATTCATTACCTCCCTATGATAATTTTTCTGTAGCTGCTACTGCTTCACTTGACTGGTATGGATCCTCTGATGAAGATAGTCCTTACTATGGAGGGCAAATATTATCTGCTTCTCTATATGATGATAATAACAGAAATTATATTTGGAATACTTTACCTGCTTATGTAAAAGACGATCCACAAAACCAAAATCTAGAACTTTTAGTAGCAATGCTAGGTCAACATTTCGATTATGTTTGGACTTATACTAAAGCAATTGGCGATTTAAAAAATGCTGATAACAGAACAGATTATGGTATCTCAAAAGACTTAGTAGCAGATACACTTCGTTCTTTAGGTATTAAATTATATACTTCAAATAAAACAAACGAAGATCTATTTTCCGCTTTAACCGGAATCACCCCCTCAGGTTCACTTGTTCCGGATACAGGTTCTTATAGAATAGAAAACTATATTTCTGCCTCAACAGAACCCATTTTATATGATGATGTAAATAAAGAGATATATAAACGTATTTACCATAACTTACCTTACCTATTAAAAACTCGTGGTTCATATAGAGGTTTAAGAGCTCTCTTAAACTGTTTCGGTATTGAAGATTCTATTTTAAGAATATACGAGTATGGGGGTATACAAAAGAATGTACAACAAGTTACTCAATATTTTGAAAATCACGTTTACGCTTTAGCTACTCACACTTCAAGTGTAGTTGAAGTTCCCTGGCTACCTTCCCTTATGCCTATGGTTGGGGATAATTGGGAGGACATGGACGTTGACTGGAACAATATTGAAGGTTGGTGGAATGGAGTACTTGCTGAAGATCAAGTACCAGATACAATTGAATTTAGATTCAAAACAACAGGTATACCTTCTGCTTCTCATTACACCCAATCCTTATTTCAAGTAAATAATAGTGATTCATCTTCTCAATTTGGAATTCAATTACTTTACCCCTCAGAATCAATTGCTTCTTCAAATGGTGTTTATGATCATTATGGGGAGTTAAGATTTATTTTATCTGGTTCACAAGGATATACTTCTACAAATCCTATTTTCTTACCTTTTTTTACAGGAAGTTTTTGGTCTCTTAAATTAAATAGGGATAATGCCCAAGTAAATTTAAATGATACAGGTTCAGATCAAAATTATAATCTCATTGTAAAACAAGGAAAATATGATGGACATAATGGGTTTATAGAACAACAAGGCTCAGCTAGTTTATTTATCTCAGGTTCAACTTCTTCTTCATATAATGAGGGATGGTCAACTTATACATTTACCTCAGGTAACCAACAACTACATGGTTATTTAGGAGGTGCAAGTAGTAGTAACGTTATAGCACCTGATGGTGTTGTATTTGATGGTGAATATCAAGAATTTAGATATTGGATTACAAATTTATCTCAATCTGTATTTGACCAACACGTACTAAACCCAACCTCATTTGCTGATAATGATATAACATCTTCCTACTATAATTTAGTTTACCGTTTACCTTTAGGAAACTACGATTTCATCTCAGGTTCAGATGGGGACAATATGGTAACTTCTGTACACCCTATGGTAACAGGTTCTGTAGCTCCTACAGGTTCATTCTTAGGTACAGGTTCATCAACTATAAATTATGGTATTATAACTAATTTTACAACTAACAGCTTTGTATCTGAAAGTAAGATAGATTTAATTCAAGGTCCTGATATGGGTGCCTTTACTCTAAACGAAAACAAAATTAGAGTAACAAACAATGAAGTTATATCTGGATCAACACTCTCTGCTTATGTCTCAGTACAACAAAACATTTTAAGTAGTTCATATATAGATTTTACTGCTGACTTAGATGTTGCTCAAATTGCAATATCACCTCAAGATAGTATAGATCAAGACATTAAAAATCAACTTGGATGGTTCGATATAGATACTTATATAGGAGATCCTTCAAATTCAAGTTCATTAAATTATTCAGGTTTAGAAGAACTAAAAGCCTTTTATTACAAAAAATACTATAAGAAAACAAGTATTTTAGAATCTGTTAAATTATTATCTTACTTTGATAGTTCGTTATTTAAGATGTTAAAGGATTTTGTTCCTGCTAAAACATTACTTAAAACGGGTTTAGTAATTAAGCCTACTATTCTAGAAAGACCAAAACAAGAACGTTTTGAACCTTCTTTTACCTATATAGACTATTCAGGATCTATTAGTATAGTTAATATTACAGGATCTACCCCTATGGGAGTACCTTTAAATACAACATATACAAGTGAAATTCCAATTTTATCAAGTTCAGCAGATACTATTACTGATTCAGGTATATTTTATAATTTTACAGATAATAGAGAACCCTTTACCGGAGAATATAGTGGAAGTGAATTAAAGGTTTATTCACAACCTTCAACAAGTGTAATAACTGAAATAAGTTATTTCAATACTGAAGTAGATAGTGATACCTTAATTTCATACTCTCAAATACCTTTAAACCCTACCTTTAATAATATTTTAGAAGCTAGAAAATCTGTTCAATATATGGATTTAGATTATTCTTCTAATATAGTTACTCCTGTAAACATCGGATTTATTACTAGTAGATCATTTAGTGAAATAACAGAACAAGATTCTTCATTTTTAGATGCTCCTGTTCAAGATAGTAACTATACTTTATTACGTAACATAAATCCACGTTATTTAGGATCTAAAACAACCTCTAAATTATATAATACGTATACTTTAGGAGACACTTCATATGGTCAAACAGCAGCAATTGATCTAAATTCACTTAAATTTGCTTATTTCTCTGAAATTGTAGAAACTGGATCTATTTTCCCAGAAAGATCAAATGTATATGTTAAATATTTAATTGATGGTAGATCAAATGTTACGGAGTTAACTCGTAAAAACGAAACTATATTTGAAGTACAAAATATATTCAACGCTAAGAAACAAGCCAACATTTCATTAGACAACAACCAACTATACTCAGATCAAAAATATCTTGACGGATTAAAACCTGTATATGCTGGTGGTTACCGTTATTTACCTTGTTTACAAAACCCAACAGGTAGTTCTACTTTATATTACAACTTTGTATCTGGTTCAATTTCTAATATTACAAAAGAAAATTTAAAAGAAATCCCTACTAGTTTAGGTGGAGGATTTGTTCAAATAGGAAACTTTGGACTAGGTACAATTCAAATTGCAAGTGGTAGTAATAATATTACAGTAGGTGGATATCCATCATTAACTATAACTCGAAATGCTCCTGTAAATCAATCCACAATTTGGTGGGATAATGATTTATTAATTAATGTTGAAGGTCAAGTTGAACTTGAAATTAATATACCTAAAAACGTTTCTGCCTCTATAGATAGTATTACATGGAATCCATTTGATGGGGCACAACCTATATTATCTTCTTCAAATGATTTAGGGGAATTTGCTTTATTAAAAGCTACTTACCATGTAACTAACTCTGTAATTTTACCTAAAAATACAAACGAGGTAGCTGCTATATTAGATAATTCACCTTCTGCTATGGGAGGTAGATTTGAAACAAACTTTGGAAACCCACAATTAATAAGTGCTTCACTTACAATAGGACAAGAATCCGCTAACCATTCAGAACCAAAGTATACTTATTATTTCCCATCTGATCCTGTAGTTTCATTAACTTCAAGTATTACAGATGGGGGTGATGCAGATAATGGAAATGCCTTCTTTGTAAGAAATAATACAGGTTCATTTAACATATTAACAGCATCTGTTTCAATGTCATACTGGTATGAAAATATAATCCAAACCTCTTCAGTTTATATTAGTGGTTCGGATTCATACGGTATAATAGATGAAGCATTTTCAATTCAAGAAGGAGATTTATTTAGATTTGTAGATGTAAATGGAGGTGAAGCTGGAACTGGAAGTGGAATATTCCCTAAAGAATTTGAACGTCAAGTTAAACGTGTAAATGTTATTCCAAGAGATGAAGTAACAGATACAAATCGTTTAGCAATTGAATTTGATAAAGATATTCCTGCTAGAGCATGTGAAGATTTCCCTGGATCAACTTTACCTGAAGATGCTAGACAAATTAAAAGGTTTGTTATATTAAGAAAAATACCTGACGAAACTAATATTGTACTTAACTTTAAAAAACAACCAGGCCAAACATCTACGGGTATTGTACTTCCTGCTGATATACCTAAATCCTTACAAGATAAAGCGGGTAATATTGTAAAAGAACTTAAAGCACAAAATTTAATATCATAAAAAAACAAAATATATCATATTTATATACAACAAGAATAAACCATGGGATACTTAAATAATAATACAGTTACTGTTGATGCCATCCTAACAAAGAAAGGGCGCGAGTTATTAGCCCGAAATGATGGCTCATTTAGAATTACACAATTCTCTTTAGCAGATGATGAAATAGATTATACACTTTATAATCCAAATCATCCTTCAGGTTCTGCATTTTACGGAGAGGCAATTGAAAACATGCCCATCTTGGAAGCATTCCCAGATGAAACACAGACAATGAAATATAAATTGCTTACCTTACCAAGAGGTACAGCAAAACTTCCTGTTTTAGAATTAGGATATACAACTATCACTTTAAAACAAGGTTCTTCATTATCTATTACACCACAAACACTAAACTATTTAGGTACAGATTCAACATTTGAAGCAAGTGGTTATACAGCTACAATCGGAGATTCAAGAACATTATCTAATTTCGAAGGAGTAGGTGTAAATACAGCAACAGCAACAAATTTAAATGCGACAACTACGGTAGGTACAAACGTATCAAGAACTGTAATTGGCACCACCATCAACCTAACTGCAACAACAGTTAATACATTGTTTGGCGCTTCAAATACATTAAATACTGTCTTAACAGTAACAGGTAGAGATTCAGGAGCTAGATTAACAGTCCCATTGAACATAACAAAAATAACATCATAATATGAGCTTTGTAAGTTTAAACGCTAGTGATTTTGTAGTAAGTGCGGATTCTATTACTTCTACTTTATGGACAGGACAAACTCCTACCCTAAATCAATTCTTTACTTCATCACAAACATCTTCATTTAACACTTATTTAGATGTTTACCAAACTTCATCTCTAAGATCAGATGCTGAAGTACAATTCTCAATTGCATATGGTGAAGTAGCAGGTTCAGGCTCTGCTCCCTATAATAATCTAGTAACAGGAAGTTCTCCCTCTAAAGTAACCTATGGTCAATTTAGAACATTGATAAACGGAGACGAAAATACGAACTTTAGTTTTGGAACTGGAAACACAAACTCAAGAGACATTTATGTATTAAACATTAATAGAGCAAGATATAAAGAAAAACTATTCCCTGGCACATTCAATCTTGTACTTTCAGGTTCAGACGGAACTGAAGTAACACGTTTACAGTTAACAGACAACTCTAAAGATGTAACTACTTTAACCTATACAGATGCAGGCCGTGTATTTGATATTGTAAGTGGATCTAATGGTAGTGCCACCTCAGCAATACCTATTTCAGCATCCTCACTTGCAGGATATACACCTTCTGGGTCATACGGAAAATACTTACCAGATGTAGGGTTAATCGTATTAAACCCCAGAGCTCTTGCTTTATCAGGATCAGAAGGAGGATTAGGAATAACTATTAATAATGATTTAACTGATGAAGCTTTAGTAGCCAATCATAGTCAATTATTTGAATCAATTCAATTAGCTCAAACCTTCTCACTAAACTCAGAAGAAACAATTACATCTGATTATATCTTCATTAGAGTAAGAAATACTGATTTTAACTATTCTACTAACCCTTCAATGATTAGTGGTAGTGGAGAGTTTGTATATTCAAGTTTAATCAACAACCCTCAAACATTTATCACAACAGTAGGTTTATATAACGATGCTACCGAATTATTATCTGTAGCTAAATTATCAAAACCACTAGTAAAAGATTTTACGAAAGAAGCACTAGTACGTGTAAAGTTAGATTTTTAATGAATGAGTTTTGCATACAAAAAACTAAACCCTGCTGAAATAAAATCAGTACCCTATGTTGCTAACAAGCAATATGAGTACG
>Ga0255769_10005857_pt1 | contig 11382 bp, 9 predicted proteins | sample 041ome_9_FD_179637 | JGI IMG/M metagenome (GOLD analysis project Ga0255769, IMG submission 179637) | Coastal salt marsh microbial communities from the Groves Creek Marsh, Skidaway Island, Georgia - 041413US metaG (version 2) | ecosystem: Environmental > Aquatic > Marine > Intertidal zone > Salt... | reverse complement strand
TGGTTTTAGGTAGAACTAATAATTTTTTTTTACAATTTAGTGAAAAAATATTTTGTTATTCTAATTCTATAAAAAATTTTCCAAGCAAATTTTTAAATAAAATAGTTTTAATCAAACCTTTAGTTAGGTTTATATTTTATGAAAAATTAAATAAGCACATAAAAAAAGATAAATTTAATTTTTTAGTGATTGGAGGAAGTCAAGGGGCAAATATATTTGATTTTGAAATTAATGAGTCATTTTATGAAATATCTAAAAGTTTTCCAATTAAGGTAATCCATCAAACTAGTGAGTCAAATATTGAAAATTTAAAAAATTTTTATTTTAAACACAATATTGAATGTCATGTTTTCTCATATGAGGAAAATTTTTTTAATCTTATAAATCAAATTGATTTTTGTGTTACAAGAGGAGGAGCTTCTACGATAGCGGAATTGTCTTTAATGAATATTCCATTTCTTGTAGTTCCACTTCCAACTGCAAAAGATAATCATCAATTTGAAAATGCTTTATATTATAAAAAAAATAATAGTTGTTGGATTTTAGATCAGAAAAATTTTAATGAAAAAGAATTAAGTCAATTTTTTTTGAACTTATTAACAAACCATAAAGAATATTTAAAAAAAAAAGATAATTTAAAAAAATTAAATTACCAAAACTCTTGGAATAATGTTAATCAAAAAATATTAGATACAATAAATGAAAATTGAAATAGCTAAAACAGAAATAATCCATTTTGTTGGTATAGGTGGAATTGGAATGAGTGGCTTATCATTAATAATGCAAGGTAAAGGTTTTAAAGTACAAGGCAGTGATATAAGTTTAAATAAAAATATAGACAGGTTAAAATCTAATAAAATCAAAATTTTTATAGGTCATAAAAAACAAAACATAGGCAAAGCAACAATTCTAGTAGTGTCTTCTGCTATCAAAGAAAATAATCCAGAATTAGTCGAGGCACAGAAAAAAAAATTGCCAATCTATAAACGTGGTGAAATGTTGGCTAATATAGTTTCGTTAACAAAAAATATAGTCGTAGTAGGTTCACATGGCAAAACAACTACAACATCTTTAATATCATCAATATTTCAAAAAACAAAATTAGACCCAACAATTATTAATGGAGGTGTGATTAATTCTTTAGATAATTCTGCTAAATTAGGCAAAAGTGAATGGTCTATATTAGAAGCAGATGAGTCAGATGGAAGTTTTGTTTATATACCCCCAACTTATGCAATTGTAACTAATATAGATAGGGAGCATATGGATTATTATAAATCTATGGGTGAACTTAATAATTATTTTAAAAGATTTATTGGAAAAGTGCCTTCCTTTGGTAAAACATTTATTTGTTTAGATGATAAAAATAATCAAAATTTAATTGATAAAATAAAAAATAAAAATATTTACACATATGGAGTAGACTCTAAATCTAATTTTAATATTAGAAATATTAAATTAGAAAAAAAATTCTCTGAGTTTGATTTAAATATAAATTTACCAAATAAAGAAAAACTCAATATTAAAAAAATAAAAATTCCACTTTTAGGACTACACAATATAAGAAATGCAGTTGCTGCAACAGCTGTATCATTAACAATTGGTTTATCAATTTCAAATATTAAGAATGGATTAAAAACTTTTAAAGGTGTTCAAAGAAGATTTAATAAGATTTTTACCTATAGAGAATCTGAATTTTATGATGATTATGCACACCATCCAACCGAAATTAAAGGGGTCTTAGAAGGGGTAAAAAGTGTTTATCAAAATTATAAAAAAATATGCATATTTCAACCTCATAGAATATCAAGATTGAAAGACCTAAAAAAAGAATTTACTTATGCTTTCAAAGATTGTGATGATGTAATTTTATGTCCAGTTTATACAGCAGGAGAAAAAATTAAATTAGGATTTAATTATCTAAACTTTGCAAAGCAAATAATAAAAAATTCTAAAGTAAATTTATTTATGATTAATGATAAATTTGAATTAGCAAATTTTATCAAAAATAATATTTCTGGAAAAAAGATAGTTATCGGAATGGGGGCAGGGTCAATTTCTGGATGGATGAGAGAAATGCCTAATTTAATTAAATGAAAAATCTAGATATAAAAAAACTTTCACTTGAATTTAGAGATAATTTAAAAATTAATTACGATATTAAAAAAAAAAATTGGTTTAATATTGGAGGTAAAGTTAAATTATTTTTTAAAGCTGAAAATTTAAATGAACTAAAAAATTTTATAAAAAAGATTGATGATAAAGAAAAAATTTTTGTTCTCGGTGCAGGCTCAAATACTTTGTTCACAGATGGGTTTTTTGACGGTGTAGTTATCAAATTATCAAAAAATTTTAATAATATTTCAAAATTATCCGAAGAAATAATTATTGCAGGAAGTGCAGTTACAGACAAAGCCTTATCGGAATATGCCATGGAAAATTGTTTGTCAGGTTTTGAGTTTTTATCATGCATACCAGGAACTGTTGGAGGAGGTATTAAAATGAATGCTGGATGTTATGGCTCTGAATTTAAGGATATTTTGTTGTCAGTGCAAGCTATTAATAAAAATGGTCAAATAATTACTATTCCTTCAAATAAAATTTCATTTGAGTATAGAAATAATAATCTTTCCAATGATTTAATTTTTTTAAGTGCATCTTTCAAAGGAAAAAAAAGCAATAAAGCAGATATTCAATTTTTAATGAAAAAATATAAAGTTCAAAAAGAAATTTCACAACCGTCTAAAATAAAAACAAGCGGGAGTACTTTTAAAAATCCGATTGCACAGACAGATAAAAAAGTTTGGGAATTAATTAAACAGTCTGTACCATTAAATACTAGTTTTGGTGATGCAAGAATTTCAGATAAACATTGTAATTTTTTTGTAAATAAAGGAAATGCAAGTTTTAAAGATATGAAGAATTTAATCCAATTTGTTTCAAATAAAGTTTTAGAAAATACCGGAATTAGAATAGAGACTGAAATAAAAATTATCGAATAAATGAAAAAAAAAATTTTAATTATTTCAGGTGGAATCTCAAAAGAAAGAAAAATTAGCCTTGAAACTGGAAATCAGGTTGCTAAAGAGTTAATTCAGAATAATTTTGATGTTAAAATTTGTGAACCAAATTTTCAAATTTTTAAAGTGTTAAAAAAATTCAAACCCAATGTTATTTTTAATGCATTACATGGTCAATTTGGAGAAGACGGATATATACAATCAATATTAGAAACATTTAATATACCTTATACACATTCTGGAGTTCTTGCCTCAGCTAAAGCCATGGATAAAGTTATTTCAAAAAAAATTTTTTTAAAAAACAAAATATTGACACCAAAGTATATTGAATATCATTTTGATAAAAATAAAAAAGATGTAATAAATATAATTCAAAAAAAACTTAAATTTCCAGTTGTTGTAAAACCTATTAATGAAGGTTCAAGTGTAAATGTATTTATTTGTACAAAAGATAATATTTATAAAAACCTAGAAAAAAATAGATTTTATAAAAAGGTTTTAATCGAAGAATTTATAGCTGGTAGAGAAATACAAGTTGCTATCATGGGAGGTAAAAAGTTAGGTACAATAGAGTTAAAACCAAAAAGAAAATTTTATGATTATGATGCCAAATATAATCCTCAAGCTAAAACCGAGCATATAATTCCAGTTAAATTATCAAAAAAAAATATTATAAAAGTTGAGGATATTGCATTAAAGGCCCATAAAGTAATTGGCTGCATGGGGGTTACAAGAGCCGATTTTAAATTTTATAATAATAAGTTTTATCTTTTAGAGATAAATACACAACCAGGGATGACTAAACTTTCATTAGTTCCTGAAATCGCATCTTACAAAGGTATAAATTTTATTAAATTATTAAAATGGATTTTAAATAATGCTTCAAAGAAAAAGTAAAAAAGTTTTTATTTATATTTTTTTTTTTGTATTTCTCGGAACTATAAACAATCAAACAATATTTAACTTAAATACGTTTAAAATTAAAAATTTTCATATTATAGGTTTGGAAAATAATTATAAAATAGAACTCGAAAATAATCTTCTTAACAGCATTAAATCTGATATATTTTTTGTAAAAAAAGATTATTTAAGATCAATACTAAATTCAAATACTTTAATAGAAACATTTCAAGTTTTTAAAATTTATCCATCGTCTTTAAATATTAAAATAAAAAAAACAAATTTTTTAGCAAGGTTAAATATTGATGGAGATATTTTTTTAATTGGTTCAAACGGAAAACTTACTAAGGATTTTTTGCTTAGTGATAGTGAAATATTACCATTTATATTTGGTAATCCAAAAGTTGAGGAAATTTTAAAAATATTTTCCATAATTAACAGATTTGATTTTAAATATGAAAATGTAAAAAATTTATTTTTTTATAAATCTGGAAGAATTGACTTAGAACTGCAAGATAATATTTTAATTAAATTACCTTTGGAAAATTTAGAAAATGTACTTAAAAAAATTTCTCAATTAATATCTAATAATCAATTAAATAAAAAAATAATTGATGCAAGAGTTCCTGATCAGATAATTTTATATGACTAAAAAAGACTTTGAGACATTTGTCTATATTGGAGCTGAGAAAATATTAATTTGCGTCTTTTCAAAAATAGATTCAAAAATATTATATAAAAAAGAGTCTAAATTTTTAGAATCAAACAATCATTTAGATGAAAATAAAATATTTAATTTCTTAAGTGAAAATATTTTAAAAATAGAAAAACAATTAAATCAATTCATTAATGATATTAAATTGATAATTAATAGTAAACAATTTCAATTAGTTGATATATCTATCAAACAAAACATTAATAGTGAAATTACAAAAAAAAACCAAATAAATATACTAAATGATCTTAAAAATTGTGTTCAGGATAATTATTTAAATTATTCAATAATTCATTTTTTTGTTAATCATTACTTATTCGATAATAATATTCAAAAAAATTTTGTATTCTTAAAAAAATGTAATTATTTTTGTCTTGATGCAACTTTAATTTTACTTAATAAAGATGATATACTATTTTATAAAAAAATTTTTGAAAGATTTCAAATTTCAGTCGAAAAAATTATGTGTGGTAAATATATCTTTGATCATTTTCAAACTAATGAATTCAATGAATGTGAAATGGGAAAGAGAATTTTATCAGGGCATAACCCAAATGAAGTTTTTTTAATTAAAAAAAGTATTGAAAAAAAAGGATTTTTTGAACGATTTTTCAATTTTTTTAGCTAAAATGTCATATCTCGTAACATTAGTTGTTTTTTATTTTTTACACACTTAACTATTAATCTTAGAGTGTCTTATTTAAATCAAAAAACAATTTTGAAACCAATATCTTTCAACGGTATAGGGTTACATAGTGGGCTAAAGGTTAACTTAACATTAAAGCCTGCTGAACCAAACACTGGAATTTTATTTAAAAGAATTGATTTAAAAGAAAATAATATCTTAATACCAAATTTTTTGCATGTAACTAATACCTCATTAAATACCACTATATCAAATGATTATGGTGTAAAAGTTTCTACTATAGAACATTTAATGGGTGCACTTTTTGGTTTGGGAATTGACAATGTTTTGGTGGAAATTGATAATGAAGAAGTGCCAATTATGGACGGTTCTGCTAAATTATTTGTAGAAAAAATTATTTCATCTGGTTTTAAAAATAGTCAAACACCAATTAAAATTATAAAAATTTTAAAAAAAATTGAATATAGAGAAGGATCAAGATATATTTATATTGAACCATCAGTATTAAACTTAAATATAGATTTTGAATTAAAATATGAGAACAAATTTATTGGAACTCAAAGAAATAATATCAAGGTTTATGAGGATGATTTAACAGATATATTTAATTCAAGAACGTTTTGTTTACATGAAGATATTGAAACAATAAAAAAAAATGGTTTGGCTAAAGGCGGAAGCTTAGATAATGCTGTTGTAGTCAAAGATGATAAAGTTTTAAATAAAGGTGGTTTGAGAAACAAAAAAGAATTCGTTAATCATAAAATTTTAGACTGTATTGGTGACTTGTACACCTCTGGGTATAGGATAGTCGGAAACATTAAATGCTCACAAGGTGGTCATTATTTGACAAACTGTTTATTAAAAAAGGTTTTTGAAAAAAATGATAATTTTTCCCTTATTGAAATAAAAGAAAAAAACCTACCTTATACGCTTATTAATAAAACTGTGCTTAAATCCATAGCATAATTTTTAGATTAAAGAACTCTTTATCATTCAACCTATTATCTGTATAAAAATATTATGTTTAAGATAAATTTTATATTTTTAGTCTTTCTTATATTATTAAATGTCTCATGTTCTAAAGAGCAAAAAATAAATTCTGTTATTAAAGAAAAGGATTTAAATCTTCAAATATTAGAGGCTTATGAAGAAGGTTTGAAATCACTAGAAGATGGTGACGTGTTGTATGCAGCAAAAAAATTTAATGAAGTAGAGATATTATTTCCACAATCTGAGTGGGCGCCTAAATCAGCTATTATGGCAGCTTATGCTTATTACATTCAAGACTACTATGAAGACTCTATAGCAGAACTAATTAGATTTAAAAAAAGATATCCCAAACATAGAAATATAGATTATGTTAATTATTTATTAGGTATAAACTATTACGAGCAAATCGTTGACGAACAAAAGGATTTAGGCTCAATAGTTAAGTCAAAAGAACAATTTGAATATATTTTAGCTAAATTTCCAAATACAGATTACGCTTTAGACTCTAAATTCAAACTAGATTTAATTAATGACTTACTAGCTTCAAAAGAAATGTATGTTGGCAGATATTACATTGAAAGAAAAAAATGGATTGCAGCAATTAATAGATTTCAAACAGTTGTTGATAAGTATCAAACTACTATTTATGTAGAGGAAGCCTTATTTCGACTGGTAGAAATTTATTATCATATTGGTCTAGATAAAGAAGCAAAGAAATATGCTAATTTACTTGGATACAATTATCAATCATCTGAATGGTATAAACGGTCATACAGTTTCTTTGATGAAAATTATAAAAAAAATAAAAAAAAATCTAAAAAAACAACTATAAAGAAATTTAAATCTCTTTTTGAATGAGATGAATAAAACAAAATTATTAAACGAATATAATAATAAAATTTTAAAATTAAAAAAATTGAATAAGTTTTATTATGACAAAAGCAAACCTTTAGTTTCAGATGATATTTATGATCAATTAAAAAATGATATATTAAAACAAGAAAAAAAATATAGCTTTTTGAAGTCACCAGACTCTCCAGCAGAGACTGTAGGCTTTAAACCATCAAAAACTTTTAGAAAGATTGCTCATCGAGCTCCAATGTTGTCTCTTGCTAATGCTTTTTCAAATGATGATTTATTAAATTTTGAAAAAAAAATATTAAATTTTTTAAATAAAAATCAAAATGACATTTTAGAATTTACAGCAGAACCTAAAATAGATGGTATTTCAGCCTCATTAATTTATAAGAATGGATTGTTAATTAATGGATTATCAAGAGGAGATGGCAAAATTGGTGAAGATATAACAGAAAATATTAGAACAATTAAAGATATACCAACTATAATAAAAGATAAAACTTTTCCAAGTGATATAGATATACGAGGCGAAATTTATATCCAAAATGATGATTTTAAATCTATGGAAGATAAATTTGCTAATCCTAGAAATGCTGCTTCAGGAAGTTTAAGGCAGAAAGATCCTAGAGAAACAAAAAAAATACCCTTAAAATTTATTGCTTACACTTATGGTTATGCTGATAAGATGGATATTAAAAGTCAATTTGAATTTCTAAAAAAATTAAAACAATGGGGTTTCAGAACTAACCCATTAAATAAATTAATTGTGGGCATTGACAACTTAATAAAAAATTACAATGAAATTGAAAAAAAAAGAATAGAACTTGAATTTGATATTGATGGGATTGTTTATAAAATTAATGATTATAGTTTACAAAATAGACTTGGAAATGTAGCCAACTCTCCAAGATGGGCAATTGCTCACAAATTTTCAGCAACTAGTGGAATATCAGTTATTAAAGATATTGAAATACAAATTGGCAGAACTGGTGCATTAACACCTGTAGCTAAAATTAAGCCTATAAATATTGGTGGTGTTGTAGTCTCTAATGCAACATTACATAATGAAGATGAAATTATTAGAAAGGATATTAGGATTGGAGATACTGTTAAAATTGAAAGAGCGGGAGACGTTATTCCACATATAATTGATGTTGATGTTTCAAAAAGAACTAGAGAAATAAAACAATTCATCTTTCCCACTAAATGTCCTTCTTGCGGATCTGTAACTATCAAAGAATACAATTCTTTAACTAAAAAAAAAGATGCAGTTAGAAGATGTGTCAGTGATGGATTTAAGTGTGAAAAAATTGCTATAGAAAAAATCAAACATTTTGTATCAAAAGAAGCTTTTAATATCGAAGGGTTGGGAAAAAAAATTGTTGAAAATTTGTGGGCAAAAAAAATAATAAAATATCCTCAAGATATTTTTAATTTAGATTATAACAAAATAGAATCCTTAGATGGATGGGGAAAAAAATCAATATCAAATTTAAAATATTCAATAAATGAAAAGAAAATAATTTCATTAGAAAGGTTTATATTTGCTTTAGGCATCAGACATATTGGCTTAGAAAATGCAAAAATTTTATCTAAGTATTTTCAAAATTCTAAAAATTTTATAAATCTTGCAATTTATAAAAATTTTAGTGATTTACTCAATGTTGATGGAATTGGAGAAACTCAAATTAACTCCCTAAAAAATTTTTTTTCAAATAAAGAAAATTTAAATGTTTTATTTTCTTTACAAAAAAAAATAACTATTCAAGACTCAAAAACAATTAAACCAAATGGATTATTGAAAGATAAATCTTTCATGATTACTGGTAAGCTACAAGTTATAAGTAGAGCAGAATTAAAGTCATTAATCGAACAAAATTCAGGAACTATTATTAGTAATGTATCAAAAAAATTAGATTACTTGATAGTTGGTGAAAAACCAACCAAAAGAAAAATAGATACTGCTAATGATTTAGGTATTAAAATTATACAATTGGATGAGTTATTTGAGATGCTAAAAATGACTAGCTAACCATTTTTTCTCTTTTAACGATAAGTATCTGGCTAGTTTAGAATAAATTTCTATATGATATTTAAATAAATAATTTTTCTCATTTTTTGTTAAATGTTTAAAATTTACTAAATCTTTATCTATTGGGGCTAACGTTAAGTTTTCAAAAAAAAGATTATTATTTTTTTTTTTCACATACACTAAATTTTCAATTCTTATTCCAAAACTTTTTTCTCTATAGTACCCAGGTTCATTACTTAAAATCATACCTTCTAAAATTTTAATATTATTAATTTTTGAAATGGATTGAGGGCCCTCATGAACATTAAGAAAAAAACCGACACCATGACCAGTACCATGTGCATAATCTAAACCACTTAATTTAAGATATTTTCTTGCTCTAATATCTATTTTTTTTCCTATATTATCATGATTTAGATTTGTAGTTGCAACTGCAATATGTCCTTTAAGAACTTTTGTAAAAATATTCTTAATTTTGTTATTTGGTCTAGAAAAACAAATTGTTCTAGTTACATCTGTTGTCCCATATTTATATTGACCACCAGAGTCACAAAGAAAAATATCTGATTTTTTTATTGTTCTACAGCTTTCTTTTTTTGCTCTATAGTGAATAATCGCTCCGTTAGGCCCAGCTCCAGCTATTGTTTGAAAACTTGGGTAAAGAAACTCTTTATTCTTTTTTCTGTATTCTTCTAATTTATTTTGTGCATCTACTTCTGTAATTTTTTTTTTATTAATATTTTTTATCCAATAAAGAAATTTAGTCAAGGCAGCACCATCTAAAATATGAGATTTAATCATATGATTAATTTCTTTTTTATTTTTTATTGCTTTTAATAAATATGTAGGATCTTCATCATCAATTATTTTAAATTTTGATTTAATTAATTGTTCGTAAAATAATGAGCATGATTTTTTATCGATAATAAACTTTTTTTCTTTTAAATTAAAAATTAAATTTTGAAAATTTTTTGGATTCATTAATTGTTCTGGATTAATTTTTTTTTCTTTTATGAGATTTTTAACTTTATTATCTTCAGCAATTAAATATATTTTTTTTGTTTTACTAATTATTAGTCTACAATTTGGTACAGGACTATTTGGATTATCATAACCTCTGATATTTAATATCCATGCTACATTTTCTGGTGCTGAAATAAAAATATAATCTGACTTCTTTTTTTGAAGATAAGTAGCTATATTAGCTAATTTACTAAAATGACTTTGTCCAACAATTTTATTATCTAAAGAATAAAATGGTTTACTTCTTTTTAAAGGAAACATTTTAATTTTATCAATTAAATTATTATCTATTATTTTTATTTTATTATATTTAGAAAAATAACTTTTAATTTGTGATGAAGTTAATAATTTTGAATCAATACCTAAAGTTAAATTTTTAAATAAATTACAATTAATAATTTTATCATAGCTTACTAAAGTGAAATTTTTTCCTGACTCAATTTTGGCTTGAAGAGTATATCTGCCATCTACAAAAAGATAATTTTTTTTTTTTAAGATTACAGCAATTCCAGCAGAACCACTAAAATTTGAGATAGTTTTTATCCTATTAATTTCTGAATATTCAGAAAAATATTCATCATTTTTTGGAACAACATATCCATCTATATTATATTTATTAAAATTATTCCTTAATTTCTTTATTCTTTCTTCTATCATTTAATTCTTTTTTGATATCTTATCCATCCTGGGCTTCTTGCACCTTCTTGAATTTCAAAATCTTGGTTAAAGTCAAAATCTTCTTCATCATTGGTATTTTCATTGAAAAATGAATTTTTTTCTAGATATTTTTCAGGTAATTCTTCAATAAATCTTGAGGCCATGCTATCGATCCAATCTCCTTGATAAAATCTATTCATAGAAAATGATATTATTGCTTTTTTTTTAGCTCTAGTGATACCAACATAGGCTAATCTTCTCTCCTCTTCCAATCCATTTTGTCCTTTTTCTTCTAAAGACTTCTGATGGGGAAATAAGCCCTCTTCCCATCCAGGTAGAAAAACTACGTCAAATTCAAGTCCTTTTGCGGCATGCATAGTCATCATATTAATTTTTTCACCATCCCATTCTTGGTCAATAGATGTTGCTAAAGCTACATGTTCTAAAAAACTTTCTAAATTATCAAATTCTTTCATAGCATTCAAAAGTTCTTTGATATTTTCTAGTCTATTTTCGTTATCGATATCTTTTTTATTTTTTA
>Ga0255769_10005856_pt1 | contig 11387 bp, 8 predicted proteins | sample 041ome_9_FD_179637 | JGI IMG/M metagenome (GOLD analysis project Ga0255769, IMG submission 179637) | Coastal salt marsh microbial communities from the Groves Creek Marsh, Skidaway Island, Georgia - 041413US metaG (version 2) | ecosystem: Environmental > Aquatic > Marine > Intertidal zone > Salt... | reverse complement strand
GACATGAGTTTAATTCAATGGTGTTAAACTGCTGGGAATAAGATTGTAAAAAGTCTTTTTGTTTACTTCCTTTTGGGTAAATTTTCCCAATCCAATCTTTGTTTACCCAGGCTGTGCATCCAAAGCGAATATTCAGTTTTTCACCCTTGGATCGAGTCAATATTCGAGCATTGTTTTCGTGATCATGTGGTAATGATAAACTCAAATGATGTAGAGATTCGAAAGGGACCTTTCCAAATTTCATCGACCGAAAATAAGAAGCTTCAAAAACTGAAATGGGGCATTTGTCCTATTGCCATCAAATCGAAACGGTTAGACATTTGATTAAAATAAAATCAGCCATGAAAACATTTACTCTTTCCAGTTTGGTGATCCTTTGTTGCCTAGGCGCATTTGCCCAAAAGGCATTTATCAATGGAGTGCCAGTCAGCGTTGTGGATGCTGGTACAATTGAACTTACCGATAGCTTGGACAGAAACTTGTATATGACCAGTATTGCGGTTACATCGGATGCTAAAAAGCTCTATACCTCGTCCTTCTTCAAAACGTATATCGTGGATATTGCAACGCATGCCATTGAAGACTCCATCGAAGGAATTTCGCCCCACCTGAGAGCGGGAACCAACGCCAATGAAATGTATGGAATACGCAATGCTTCATTTTACACCATAAACACCACAGATAAAAGCGTGGATAGCATCGCCCTACCTAATACGGACCGCATGGAATTTCGGCCAGACGCCAATGAAATGTGGGTAACATCAGATAGCGTCATACATATTGTCGATCTAGAATCAGGTGCTAGCCTGTCCAGCACGATTGTGTCAGGCAGCAATCAGTATGATGGCAGTGATCTGCGTTTCAGCGAGGATGGAACATTGGCCATTAAAATGAACTGGAATAGCAAGACGGTGGCAAAAATTGACGCGGTCAACAAGAGCGTAACCACCATGATGGATTTTGGATTTGCCGCTAGTTTGTCTGGGGTGGAGGTGACTGAAGATGGAAGTTCCGCTTTTATTTCTTGCGCTACCAATAATAGAGTGTACAAAATCAATGTATCGAGCATGACCGTGACAGATTCGATTACATTAGACCGACCAGGTTTCGGTATGTATCGTCATCCATCGAATGGAAAGATTTGGGTGGTTGGTCACTTTGATGACATCATCTACATCATGAACCCTGATGATATGAGCATTGAGGATAGTCTAGAGGTGGGAGCTAGTCCACACATTGTCAGGTTTGTGAAATCACCACTTGGTGTGAAGGAGTCAATTGAAACTCAGTCATTATTAGTATTTCCAAACCCAGCCCAGGACCACGTGACAGTCCAATTATTGCAAGGTACTGAAGACTCGACATTGACAGATATGCAAGGTCGTATGGTGAATTCAGGATCAGAAACCACGGCTGAGTTTCAACTGGATTTAAGCGATTTAGATGCAGGAATGTATCTCATTTCCAGTGGAGATCAGGTGCAAAGAATAGTCGTTCGTTAGTACATTCTAATCCGTAGAATGGCGTCTCGGCATGAAAATGTCGAGACGTTTTTGGTTAAAGACTTTCTTATAGTTTAGCCGCATGAAAGCCAACTTATTGTTGTTAATGTTGTCGATGATGTGGGCTATCACTTTTGCCCAATCTGAATCCTTATTTGATCGAGATTCCTTTCATCAATTGGAGTTCGCTCATAGAGGTGGATACCACGGCATGAGCGAGAATACCATTGAAACGGTGGTGCAGAACATCCGCGAAGGCAATGTTAACGCGATCGAGGTGGATGTTATGATGACTAAAGACTCCGTTATGATACTTTTTCATGATGATACACTGGGTAGAATTTTACAATATGACGGACAGAAAAAAGTCTCTGAATTAACGGCCGATGAAATTAGAAGCCATGCATTCAGAGCCCGCGGATCAGAAGGACAGAAGGTAAGCTTGTTCGATGATTTGGTGGACACGCTTATTCACTTGGCGGTGATCGAAAAGCAACAATTTGTACTGGAAATTGACTTCAAGGCAAACGGTGATAATGCCGTTGGCGCATCCCAAAAGCTATTGGCTCATGTGCTTGAAACCGAGGCGGTTTACGACAAAGCCATCTATGACTACTTCTTTGTTTCTACGTTTTATCCATCCGTTTTGGCAGAACTGAGAAAACTATCTCCTGATATTCGATTGGCCAATGCTGTGCATGCGCATTACATGGGCGGTGGAATCAAACCTAAACTCGGTGCTTGGTTGATTCTTCATTTCGCCAAAAAGTACAACGCCATGATCCTAGAAGCCAACCAGTGTTATCTGACCAAAAGACGCGTGAAGCGCTGGAAACGAAAAGGCTATCGTGTACATAGCTATACGTCAAATTCAAAATCAGAACGCGACTACGTGAAGAACACGTTGGGTATTGCCATGACTACAAATTGTCCACTCACTACGGAATGTCCACATGATCCTAGCGATGAGTATGTGCCGAAAAAGTGGTGCAAAAAGTGTAAGTAGATTTACTCAAATTCCCATCCAAAAACCCGCTTCAGAATATCGGTAACGCGGTGCACTGGATCCAAACGAATCGCCTTTTCTTCTTCCTTCACTTTCACAAATAGCCCTTGAAGCGCTTTACGCGTAGTGTGTTCAGCCAATGAGTTGTTCTGGATTCTTTCCCAAAGCACTCCTTTTATAGATGCGGTGTTGTAGGTGTCAATCGCTTTGGCATATGTTCCTTCTGCGCTGATGTTACCTACATACTTCTTGTCCAACGAAGCTTGAATCTTCGGTTTAAAAGCATTATAAGCTTCTCAAAGGTCTTTTCTCTCAAATAGTGGGTGGCGGCCGTGTCCGATCCTTTTAGGATGCCCATGCCGTCCTGTATGGTCATTTCCTTGATTGCTTGTAAGAAAATTGGCTTTGCTTCTGAGGCAGCATCTTCTGCGGCTCGGTTTACGGATAAAACCGCATCGTCCAATATGCCTTCAATGACGGGAATCTTCTCCAATTTTTTATAGATGGGTTGAGCTTCTTTTGGAAGTAGGATTTTTAAGGCTTGATCAGCGAAATAGCCGTCTTTCACATTCAGGCTCGAAACGGCAAAATCGGTTCCCTTGCTCAACGCTTCCTTCAATCCTTTGATGATTCCATCATTGGTCAAAACATCCTTGGCTGTTTCTGTATTGACGCCATAGTCCTCTGCGTGCTTCAATAGTTTATTCAACTCTGCGCATGCACCCAGCGTTATAGCTGTAATCAACAATACGCTTGCGATTCTAACTTTCCTCATAATCCTCAATTTGGCCACGAAACTAGAGTAATTCAAAACCATAGGAAATACCCGTACTCATCTTTTATCTTTGCAGCCCTTTAAAAGGCCTAGATATGCAAAACGCTGCTCCATATACTCCCAAGAATAAAATACGAATTGTTACTGCTGCTTCACTGTTTGACGGTCATGATGCTGCCATCAATATCATGCGTAGGATCATTCAAAGCACTGGTGCTGAGGTGATTCACCTTGGTCATGATCGCAGTGTAGAAGAGGTGGTGAACTGCGCCATTCAGGAAGATGCACAGGCCATTGCAATGACAAGCTATCAAGGCGGGCACACGGAGTATTTTAAATACATGCATGACTTGCTAAAAGAAAAAGGCGCGGGACATATCAAGATTTTTGGAGGAGGTGGTGGCACCATTCTCCCAGAAGAAATTGCTGAGTTACAGGATTATGGCATCACTCGAATCTATCATCCAGACGATGGACGCGCCATGGGATTACAAGGCATGATCAACGATATGTTGGAGAAGGCAGACTTCCCAACGGGGATGAACCTTAATGGTGAAGTAGGGCACCTCAATGCGAAAGACCGAGGTTCAATCGCACGGTTGATTTCAGCCGCGGAAAACAACCCTGAAGGTTTCAAAAATGAAATGGCCAAGATCACAGAATTGGCGAAGACTTCAAAGACACCGATTCTGGGAATTACGGGAACAGGTGGATCAGGTAAGAGCTCGCTCGTAGATGAATTGGTGCGTAGATTCTTGATCGATTTCAAAGACAAGACCATAGGAATTATCAGTGTAGATCCATCCAAAAAGAAAACAGGCGGTGCCCTTTTAGGCGATAGAATCCGCATGAATGCCATTCGTAATGAGCGAGTTTACATGCGTTCGTTGGCTACTAGACAGAGCAATTTAGCCTTGAGCAAGCACGTGCAAGAAGCACTGGATATTTTAAAAGTGGCCCAATTCGATTTAATCATCTTGGAGACTTCGGGTATTGGTCAGAGTGACACGGAGATATTAGATCACAGTGATGCGAGTTTGTATGTGATGACACCAGAATTTGGCGCGGCCACTCAGTTGGAGAAGATCGATATGCTCGACTTTGCCGACATCGTAGCCGTCAATAAGTTTGACAAGCGCGGTGCTTTGGATGCCGTTCGCGATGTGAAAAAACAGTATAAACGCAATCACCAATTATGGGATACGGCCGATGAAGAGATCCCCGTTTTTGGAACCATTGCCAGTCAGTTCAACGACCCAGGAATGAACACCCTCTACAAAGAGATTATGGATTTGTTGGTAGAGAAGGCAGGAGCGAAAGAGCTGAAATCTACGTTCGAAATCACAGATGAGATGAGCGAGAAAATTTTCATCATTCCACCAGCGCGAACGAGATACCTGAGTGAGATAGCGGAGAACAATCGCGCCTACGACAAGCAAGCTGCTGATCAATCAGATGTCGCAGATAAGCTTTACGGTTTGAACCAAGCTATCATGCTCTTTGGTGGTGAAGACCGATTGACTGCTGACAGCGGTTCCGCTGATGGTGAGCTCGGGGCGTTGAATGCGAAGTTTGATGAAATCCTTAAAGACTTGAATCCACACAATTGGGATACAGTAAAGCAGTTTTCTACTGAAATGCAACGCTACAAAGATGAATTCTACACATTCAAGGTGCGTGACAAGGAACTCAAGATCGCCACGCATTCTGAGTCATTGAGCCACAATCAGATTCCAAAGATTTCTACTCCGAAATACAGAAGCTGGGGCGATATTTTGAACTGGACTTTGCAAGAAAATGTACCGGGTCAATTCCCATATACTGCTGGATTATTTCCGTTCAAGAGAGAAGGCGAGGATCCAACCCGGATGTTCGCGGGTGAAGGTGGGCCAGAGCGAACCAACCGCAGATTTCACTATGTCAGTTTAGGCATGCCAGCCAAGCGTTTGAGCACGGCCTTCGACTCGGTGACGCTTTACGGAAACGATCCCGATCACCGGCCAGATATTTATGGTAAAGTAGGTAACTCGGGTGTAAGTATCTGTTGTTTAGACGATGCGAAGAAATTGTATTCAGGTTTTGACCTGAGCGATCCAAAAACATCCGTTTCCATGACCATCAATGGTCCAGCGCCTATGCTGTTGGGTTTCTTCATGAATGCAGCTGTGGATCAAGCGTGTGAGAAATACATCAAAGCCAACGGACTGGAAAAAGACGTTGAGAAGAAGCTGAAAGAGCTTTGGGACGACAGGGGATTAGAGCGACCTAAATACCAAGGAGAGATTCCAGAAGGAAACGATGGCCTCGGATTGATGCTCTTAGGAGTCACGGGCGACTTAGTATTGCCTGCCGATGTGTATGCCAAGATCCGCAAGGAAACCATGAGTGTGGTGCGCGGAACCGTTCAGGCGGATATCTTAAAAGAAGACCAGGCGCAGAATACTTGCATCTTCAGCACCGAGTTTGCATTGCGATTGATGGGGGATGTACAAGAGAGCTTTATCAACCATGCGGTGCGTAATTTCTATTCGGTATCCATCAGTGGATATCACATCGCAGAGGCTGGAGCCAATCCGATTTCGCAGCTGGCTTTCACTTTGGCAAATGGTTTCACCTATGTGGAATACTACCTGAGCAGAGGCATGGACATCAATGCTTTTGGACCAAACTTGAGTTTCTTTTTCAGCAACGGAATCGATCCAGAATATGCCGTTATTGGTCGTGTAGCTCGGAAGCTTTGGGCGAAAGCCTTGAAGCACAAGTATGGAGCTAACCCACGAGCGCAGATGTTGAAGTACCATATCCAAACCAGTGGTAGAAGCTTGCACGCACAAGAGATCGATTTTAACGACATCCGAACTACACTGCAGGCATTGTACGCGATTTATGACAACTGCAACTCGCTCCACACCAATGCGTATGACGAGGCGATTACTACGCCTACTGAGGAGAGTGTGAGACGCGCCATGGCCATTCAGTTGATCATCAATAAAGAATTGGGATTGGCGAAAAACGAAAACCCATTACAGGGCTCCTTCATCATTGAAGAACTGACTGACTTGGTGGAAGAAGCTGTGTTGCTAGAGTTCGACCGCATTACCGAGCGAGGTGGTGTGTTGGGAGCCATGGAAACCATGTACCAGCGTAGCAAGATTCAGGAGGAAAGCTTGTATTACGAAACGCTGAAGCACACGGGTGAATTCCCAATCATTGGAGTAAACACCTTCTTGAGTTCCAAGGGCAGCCCGACCATTTTACCCAAAGAGGTCATCCGTGCAACAGAAGAAGAAAAGCAATATCAGATCAGCATGCTGAATCGTCTACATACCTGCAATGAAGACAAGCAAGCCGCTTTGCTGCGTGACCTTCAGAAAGCTGCGATTAACAACGAGAATATGTTTGAGAAGCTGCTGGAAGTGTGCAAATACTGCTCGTTGGGGCAAATCACAAATGCGCTGTTTGAGGTCGGAGGTCAGTATAGGAGAAATATGTAATAGAACAGTCAAAAAGTCAAAAAGTCGGTCAGTCGGAAGTCAAAAAGTCGGAAGTCCCATCTAGAAATCGATGAAAAGGACTCTCGACTTACTGGCTTTCCGATTTAGGACTATTCGACTTATTTTAGGTGCATGAAAATCCAGCGTTTCGAAGACATCATTGCTTGGCAAAGGGCGCAAGATTTGGGTGTGTTGGTTTACAAACATTTTGATGAATCCAAGGACAGAAGCTTTCAATCTCAAATATGTCGGGCATCGGTTAGTGTATCCAACAATATTGCCGAAGGTTTTAATCGAAGTTCAGATAAGGAGTTCATTCGATTTTTAAATATTGCTCGAGCATCTTGCGATGAAGTGAAATCAATGACTTATTTGGCAAGTCGTTTGAATTTTATAGATGATACAACGAAGGATGAATTGATCGATAATTGCGAAGAGGTTTCCCGCGTCATTTATGGTTTGATAAAGGCTCTGAGATAGATAGAAGGTTGATTAGTCCGAAGTCAAAAAGTCAACAAGTGGGTTAGTCGGAAGTTAAAAAGTCGGAAGTCCCAGCTAACTAACGATGAAAAGGACTAAGTGCTTACCGATTCTGGACTTTCCAAGCTTGGACTTACCAACTCTGTGCTTTCCGACTTTCCGACTCTGAACTCTATAAAATCTCAATCACCATATCTACCTTCTCCTTCACATACCTATTCGACTTCCAATGACCGGGAGCCCAACCTTGCAGGAATCGCTCAAAATCGGCACAGGCGAAGGGATAGAGTCCACGCCATTCCGATTCTAGTTCGGCAAGAGAAATGCTGGGCGAAATGTACGTTGTGTGATTACATAGGGCAGATAAATACTGTGCAAGTAGCTCCTCCTCTTGACGCTGATCTTGAATGCCTCCTTCGAAGCAACTCAGCAGATAAGCTACGTCTTTCATGCCGCAGCCGCGCCCAACATATTGAAAATCGACTGCAGCTACTTTGCCAGTGGGTGAAAAACAGAAGTTGGCATACTTGGCATCTCCGTGGACGAGCGTCTGGAAACGTGCATTGCTCAACTTTTGATGAATGGCAGCGGCTTTTTCTTTGAGTGGGCCATCGGCCATGGCTTCCCATTCGGCTTGGCGGGTTTCTAATTGCCAATAGGTGCCTACTTCCCACAGGCCATCGGCTTTAGAACCCATGAAACGAGCGTGAAATACCGCCAGCCAGCGCAAGCAAGCATGGAGTTCCTCAGTAGTGAGGTATTGCTTTCGCAGGTCGTAGCCTGCACCATTCAAATCTTCGAGGACGAGCAAAGTGTGTGTATCTAGTTTTTGGTAGCCCAACAGGCGGGGCGTGCGGCAGGCATCATCGCATAGATGATTGAAATGTTGATACCAATGCGCTTCCACCTCATAGGATTGTAGTTTGCGCAGATGACCCGCATCTGTATCCCAACCACGAGGATGATCAGCCTTTTGAGGCACGCGTATATCTTTCACAATGATCGAGGGTTAGACATAGCCGCTCAGAAACACCCGATCTAAAGAACCATAACCCGACCACAAGGATTGAATAGTCTCCATCGAAATGACGCGCTCAAAATCAATAATGGAATGCAGTTCAGTTTCGAGGGTTTGGGACATTGGTGAATAGAAATGGTTAAGGCTCGAAAGATAATATGGGAAGCCGGTAGAGATTATTCAACCATGAAAAATCCCGTGATGACTGAAAACAGGAAGCGCAAGGCGGCAGGTATTGAGGAACTCATCCACGTTTACCTCAACTTTCCGGATGGAAAAACGGCTACGGCACATACGCTGATATATGCTGCCGATCAGTGGGTTGTTATTGAAGGTATCGTTGGAACTCCTCAGCGGGTGTTTAAACTCACTCACCAGCCGGCATTGGACTACCAGCGTCATGTGTTTGAGGCGATCGAAACCGACACGAAAAAAGGTTGGTTGGCGTTTGTGAAATGGTACAAAGAATGGCGCAAGGATTATTCTGTCGAGAGCTAAGACGGGCTAAGCCTATAAATCATATTCGTAGGCAGCGTATTTTCTGAATATGATACTGTCGTCTTTGGGCATGTTTTGTTGCACCCGGTTACCATCGTAAATCAGAGCGTAAATCATCCGATTATAACCGGCTTCTTGAGCGCTTCGATGCATTTCATAAACCGCTGCATTTCCTAATCCAAGCTTTTGATACTTAGGAAGGACGCCTAGTGTTTTGCAAATTAAGGTCTGTGAATCATTCTCGATATAGCGACAAAATCCGATCATTTCACCATTCAGATGAAGGGTCTGCAACGCCATGCGCTGTCTGACTCCAAACTCACTTTTGTAAAAGGCCTGTACTTCATCCGCAGTCATCGCGTTGAAATTCCAGTTCATCCCAAAGATGTTACCGACCATGTCGAACACGCTGCGAAACAGGTTTTCGTTCACCTCGCTATGGGTTTTTACCTCAAATCCTTTTTCAACCGCACCATCGTAGTAGGGCTTGCTCACGTGCATGATTCCATCGAACGTGGTGCGATAACCCGACCGAAAGTATTTCACGTCTGAAGGTTTTTGAACCATCAGGAAATCGTGTTCATCCACGCTGCTGAAATACTCCCCTCGAAAGAAGGCGGTCCCATCCGACTCGCTGATGAAACGATAAGGGAAGTAGGTGGTTCCTTGAATGGGGCCGCTCAATTTCTTGGCACCGATTTCTTTGGTTCTATGCTTTAAAGTCTCCCAAAATGGTACTCGCTTCGAATTGTCTTTTGGAAGCAATAAAAAACCAAATGACCAGGTTTCATCCAGTTCGCTTGAGGCAAATATTGCGGCCAAGCCTCCGTTCGATTCCAAGAGGTGTACTTGCTGGTTTTGAATCATCCAAGCAAAAGCCATCTTCATTTCACAAAGGAATGTTTCTAAGTGCGGTTGATCATTAAACTGAGACCTCATTCGCGATTCATACGCTACCCAAAATTCTTCTCTACTCATGCTCTTTCCATTGTTTTACGGACACCATTCCAGTGTCTCCATCAACCATTACTTGATCGCCATTGTGGATGCGATCACATGCACCTTTTATTCCAATCACCACAGGAATTTGAAGCTCTCGCGCCACAATAGACGCGTGAGAAAGCATTCCGCCATGTTCCACTACCAGTCCTTTGGATAACGCCATAAGTGGTGTCCAACCCGGATCGGTGCGTTGTGTCACTAATATTCCAATATCATCCCCTTGTCGCGGGTCAAATGTCTTCATCACGGTAGCCTTTGCTTGGACACGACCTTTAGAAGCCCCCGTTCCCTGCCACGATTCGCTTTCGTGATCTTCGGATCGCATGACAGGCCAGCGACTATTCACCACATTGAAATAGGCAGGTGGCTCGATGTCCGCATAGTGGCGATATTCCTCCTTGCGCTTGGTTACAGTGGATTTCCAATCGGTAGGGTCGGGAGAAAACAGTTCGGACCATTCCAAATAAAACACATCCATGGATGTCTCCAAACGATCGTCCTTGACCATGCACTTGGCCTTGTGCAAGACCAGTTTTCGTACGATGCCAAACATATTGGCTCGGTAAAGTCGGAACACTTCTCTGCGCGCTCCAAATCGCTGAAATACTCGCGCAAGCCATGGAAGCTGATGTGCTGGTTTTCTGGGTTGAATCAAATTATCTCCTTTCCAATACATCGTGACTAAGGCGGCAAAATGCCCGAAGTTGTCCTCCACACCAGGCGTTTCTAATTTCAATTCATTCGCGAATCGACCTCCATAAAGTTGGAGGTATGCGCTGTATTCTCTCCCCAAGGGAGAATCTGAAACCATGGCGGATGCAAACTCGGCTTCGTTTTGGTCCAAGATGGCTTGTCGCAGTGTGTCGTCCTTGCCAATACTGGCGCTCAGCTTGGCCAACGCTGCGATTTGATCGCTGCTGGCACTGTGAAAATTCAATACATCTTCTAGCGGAACCTTGGAACCGGGTTTGGAAAAGTGAGCGTATAAGCTCATCATGACCGTGTCGTTTTCAACGGTGAGGTACCACCGTTTCAACACCCCACTAAAGAGTTCATCCATCTTCTGATCGACTTGGTTTTCGCTCCAGTCTTTCAAATTCCATTGGCTGGCTTGTTCAAACCACTGCTCGGCTTCTGCCTTTAGTCGATTAATCTTCTTTTTCAGTCCAAATAGCTTCCAAATGACTAAGGGGTAATAAATCATTTTCAACCAAAGACTCGGGCGTAAGTCATCATAGATGCTTCCCGCACGCGAGTTGAGCATAAGCATATCTTCGAGGTTAGAGGCATTTCGCTTAAAGCCGGGGAGCATTCTTAAAAAGGCATACCAATGATCCATACGATAGTACATGCGGCCATATACAGGCTCAACTAGTTTTTCAAAAATGGGTTCAGCCTTTTTTAGTGATGACTCAGAGACAGCCGAATGCCGCAACAAATCCTCATATACCTGTTTATATAGCTTGGAAGCAAAACTCAAGGTGAGCGGTAAAACGATGCCACTGTATGACTCGCCCACATTGGCGCTATCGTAGATTTTTATTTTTTGTCCTTTCCAAGGGTTTGCGGTTACGGGTCTGGCTTGAAGCAAGAACAGTTCATTGTCTCGCAT
>Ga0255769_10005850_pt1 | contig 11400 bp, 8 predicted proteins | sample 041ome_9_FD_179637 | JGI IMG/M metagenome (GOLD analysis project Ga0255769, IMG submission 179637) | Coastal salt marsh microbial communities from the Groves Creek Marsh, Skidaway Island, Georgia - 041413US metaG (version 2) | ecosystem: Environmental > Aquatic > Marine > Intertidal zone > Salt... | reverse complement strand
GTCCTCGAAGTATTGTATTAAGAATCGACGCGGGGTGTTGACAACATCAACCAACGCTAATAGTTCATCGGTTCTTCCTTTGGGCGATCCGGTATCGAGAAACACAGTCAACCCCTTCTCTTTCGCGGCTTGTGCGTGTGCGATTGCCGAGCGAGCGGGCCAACCATCGAGATGAACGGCACCCGTTTCCGGGAGAGAATTCGAGAGACCGGCGAGTTGATCGTCATTCTCAATGACTCTTCGACAAACGATGGTACGACTTCCGGTTGATTGCTCGACCCAAACATGGGCGACTCCCGTTTCGAGTCCTGGTTGCCGACATTCCGCGAAGTATTTCACTGATTCGCGTTGGAAATCTTCTTCAATGACTTTACCGAGATGATCGTCTCCCCAGAGCCCCGCAAATGAGCAGTCGTGTCCAAGTCGAGAAAGAAGTACGAGAGCCGTAGGAACTGGTCCACCAATTTGTAAGCGTGAATTGCTCGCTTCGATTTTCGTATCAACCTCGGGGAAATGATCGATAAAGAGTTGATGATCGAGGACGACGGTTCCCAATCCGAATATTTTCCGACTCGTCATGGAACGTCCTCGGATCGTGGAACTCTAGGCGGAAGCATCGGCATCAGGAGAGGAGGTCGTTGATGAATCTTTGGGGTCGATTTGAGGTGCTCCCAAAAACCGACCAAGCGGACCAAAATACCCGCGATAGAGCATGACCAACCACGCCGGCACAAGGATCGGTCGAACAATAAAGGTATCGACTAACACGCCAAACGCGAGAGCGAATCCCAGTTGCTGCATTCCCAACAATGTGCCAAACAACAGTGACGAGAACGTCCCCGCCATAATGACACCACAACTCGAAATAATACTGCCCGTCTTCTGTAACGCGAGCAATGCTCCTTGGACGAGACCATGTTCTTTCTGTTCTTCCTCGATGCGCGTCATCAAGAGAATGTTATAGTCTTCTCCGACAGCGATCAGGATCGTGAACAGGAAGACGGGAACTTTCCAATCGAGACCAGCAAATCCCGAAGGATCCAGCATGTAAAAGAACAACGCCGCCGAACCCAGAGAAACGAAAAAGGTGAAAAACACACTCATCAACAGATAGAAGCAGATCATAATGCGTCGCAACAACATCACTAAAATCACAAAGACGGCCGCCAACACCAGAACTTCAATTCTGATTTGGTCGCGGTCGGTGACGGTTTTGAGGTCGGCAATGCTGGCAGTCGGGCCCAGAAAATATAACTCTGTCGGCGGAGTCTCTTGAGCGTTAAGCTCTTTCAAAGTGGTTTCAAGTTCGGCACGCTCTTCTTTTTCTAATCCCGGCTGCTGCAGTTCTTCTTTGAGTGTTTCAATTTCTTCTTCGTGGAACGCTTGGATTGCAGTGTCGAATTCTGCGACATACTCTTTCATCCGTTTCCGAAAGAGATTGAAGTTGGCGATGCTGTCTCTCGAAAAGGGATCACTGGTGAAGACGAGATCGAAGCGCGTGATGCTGTGATCCAGTTCATCGACTTGCGTCACATAGTATTCCCGGATTTTTTGATTGATCACCCTGCGTTCAATCAAGCCCAGATTCTTGTCGAGCTCTGCTTGATACTTGACGGCTCGTTTAGTGATTCCTGTGGGATTATTGACGCTACGAACGTCTGAAACATCCAACTCATCTTTATGGGCCTCAATTTTCTCAGAGATGACGCCCAACTGTTCAATCACATTAGAATTGGTGTAATCGATGGCAGGGTTCTTGAGCAAAACATGGGCCGGGCCTGTTTCACCGGGTGGGAAGTGCTGCTGTGCAGCGCGAGCACCTTGCACGCTGAGATAGTGATCGGGAAGTTCCGAGAGCAGGCCGTAACTGAGTTGATCAATAAATACTGTCCCAAAAAATGCAAACGGCAGCATCAAACTGACAGTAATAATCCAGATTTTGGCCGGAGCTTTTTCAATGCGTTGACACATCTTGGCCCAGAACTGTTCGACCGCATCACCTTTCATCAGCCTGCCCATCAAGGTTGTTGGTGAAAACCAACTGACACGCTGTGCAGTATCATTTGGTAAGTAAGGCCAAAATGCCCACTTTCCGCAAAGACGAATCATTGCCGGTGCAAAGGTCAGAGAGGTTACCAGACAGATCATCAAGGCAATAAAAATCGCATTTCCGGCTTGTTGAAACTTACCGAATTCTGCAAACGACATCATCCCGATGCCAATTCCCGAAGTTCCCGCACTCGCCGCCAAAGCGGCTCCCACTTTTCCGATGGACGCGGACGTTGCTTCGGAATAACTCGCACCATGATCGAGTTCTTCTTTGTAGCGAGCGATCAAGAAGAGGCAATAATCGACTCCTGCTCCATAGACGAGAACCGTGATAAAGATCTCGATGTCTTTGAAGAGGCTCAAAAACTCAAGTTGAGCAAGCCCAGACAGGACAAACATGGATGTCGCCACGGCCACGCCGACAGTCATCAAAGGAATGATGGCGAGCAACGGTGCCCGATAAATCAGAATCAAAAGGACGAGCACCAGAATGATCGTCGCCGACTCTGTCCGCTCACCACTTTCTTTACTGGCAGTTCGCATGTCGCGGCCAACGGTTGCCGTGCCACTCAACGACAATTCCATACCGGGAGGAATCCTCAGTTCCTCATCTTCGTGAAGTTTTAATGCATCACGAAGTTGATCAATTTTCCAGATCAGTGGAATGTTGACGTCGGCTGCAAACTCGGTCGTCAGCGAGATGATGAGCAATGTCGCTTTACCATCCTCGGAGTCCAGCAGATGGCCAATCCGGGGATGTGTCCAATCCCGGACACGATAAACCAAATCCGACTCTTCTTCGGTCAACTTCAGATGTTGAAACTGCTTTACATATTTCTCAGCCTTCACATCTGCGGCGGCATCTGGCTCATCTTCTGCGGCCGTCGAGCGAACACCGATGGCCCTCAGCAGCGGGACAAGAGTGTCGTGGATATAATCTCGATCTTCTTGTTCGAGACCGGTTTGCCGCGCTGGTCGTCGTGCGACAATGACGACCGTGCTGGTCAACAAGTCATCCGGGAAGGCTTTTTCGAAAAGCAATTCCGCCTGCACACTGTCAGAATCGGTGGGCAGAAAAGCAAACTCTCCTTCTTTCAGCATGCTTTCAAACGGGGGAGTCACCGCATATAACGCGACAAGGAGCAGCACCCATCCGCAGAGGACCAGCCCCCAGAAACGAGAGACAAATTGTCCCAGTTTTATAAACATCTGGAATTACTGATTTCTAACCTGTGGGTATGCGAACTCGGCAAGCCGATTTACGAATCGAGAATAGAACAGAATATCTTACGAAAACATGCCTCAAAATGGCATCTGAGCGGGCAACTGGCGGGCCCATTTTCATGAGATTTTCCGAATACTCTCTTGAGACAGGCTCTCTGCTGTGCGATTGTCTCTTTCAGCCCCGTTGATTCTTAATGCCCGAGCCGTACAAATGGTGATAATATGTCAGAATCGCTGAAACTTCTCATTCAATCCGGGCACCCGATCATCTCGATTCAATCGACGGACGAATCCCGTGTATTAAGTCTTGTCCACGAAACTGCCCGCGAATTGAATCGCTCAATCATGGAGTGGTCGATGACACAAGGACTCGTCCCGTTTGATGGGCAAGGGATTCGCCGCGCAGCGGTCGTACAACCCTCATCATCGACAGAAGCCTTAGCCCACGTTCAGGATTGCATCGGCTCGTTCGTCTTCATCTTTCGTGATCTGGGAGTCCATGGCAAAGACGCCAAGGTCTATCGTCAACTCCGCGATTTGTTTCAAGCCTGTCAGGAAAAACGTTCGACCGTCATCCTGATTGACGCGCTGCCGCTTCCTGATGAAGTCAAACGCCTGACGATTCAGCACGAAGTCCCCTGGCCGACCGCGAAAGAACTCGAAGAGGTGGTGCGGGATACTTTCAAAAAAGTGAATTCGCAATCGTTGCACGAGATCACTTCCAAAATTACTGCGAAGCAGTTGGAACATCTGGTGCAAAGTTTGAGAGGACTCACTTGCGATGAAGCGGAACGTGTGATCGCGTCGGCCATCTATGACGACTATCATCTCGATGAGTCCGATCTTCCTCGGATTATTGAATCCAAGCGAACGGTACTGGGATCGGCCGGTTGCCTGGAATCGATTGGTGTCGATTTTTCGACCGAAGATGTGGGAGGAATGAAGAATTTGAAGGCGTGGCTGAAACAACGACGCGGAGGTTTTTCTCGTGAAGCTCGCGAATTTAGGCTGGAGCCTCCCCGTGGTGTCTTGATGTTGGGCATTCCTGGATGCGGAAAAAGCCTGTGTGCGAAAGCCGTAGCCTCGGACTGGCAGATGCCGTTATTGCGACTCGATCCGGGAGTCCTCTATCAGAAATTTATCGGGGAAAGTGAAAGCCAACTGCGTCAAGCATTAGCTCAGGCGGAAGCCATGGCTCCGGTCGTCTTGTGGGTCGATGAAATTGAGAAAGCGTTTGCTTCGGCCAACGCATCTTCTGCAGATGGGGGGCTTTCCAAGCGGATGTTTGGAACATTACTTTCATGGATGCAGGACCATCGACATCCTATCTTCATCATTGCCACGGCCAACGACGTGACCTCTTTGCCTCCCGAACTGATGCGCAAGGGACGCTTTGACGAAGTCTTTTTCATCGACTTACCGACCCAGGAAGCGAGGGAAAAGATCTTCGAAATCCATCTGACTCGACGTGATCGGGATCCCTCAAAGTTCGATCTGAAAAATCTGGCAGAGTCGGCCGTCGATTTTGGAGGCTCAGAAATCGAACAAGCCGTCATCAGTGCGCTGTTCTCAGCATTTCGAGAGCGAACAAATCTCACCGACCAGCATATTCTTGACGAAGTCGCCAAGACCAAACCGCTGTCGGTCTTGATGGGAGAAAAGATTTCAGAACTCCGGTCATGGGCCGAGGATCGATGTGTCTCTGCTGACTGAGACAGTAACGCTTAAGAATTGACGGCTACAACCCGCTGAAATGTGGACAGCAATCGATCCCGAAAAACGCTGAGAGAAAAGTGATCATCGCCCAGCGCGCGACATCGGCGAGACCGAGAAATGCGGGTGCTCGGGTCGGATAAGGTCGTCAATGCGTTCGAGAAGTCTTCGACATGATCACACAGAAATCCAGACTGATCTTTCAATTGCTCCCGAAAGCCACCGCGATTATCCACCACGGGAATGCATCCCGTTCGCATCGCCTCCGCAACAGTCCTTCCGAATGATTCCGTGAGACTCGGATGATGATACAACGAGATATCCCAGTCCCAAAAGTGACTCCGGGAAGACCAATTCGCGGAATGGAATCGAGCCTTGTCATGTACCGCTTGTTGCAGATCGGCTTGAAGCGCGGCGGGGCAGCCGACAAATTCCCAACGGACGGTCGGATGCCGATCGGCCAATTGTCGATAAAAGGGAATCAACTCGCGGGGCCATTTGTGATCGGTAGGAGTGCAAATACGTCCCACTCTCAATTCTTGTCCTAACTTGTTTCTTTGATTGGAGTTGTCACCCCGCAGTGGTCTTGGAACTGCTTGATATAGTACCGAAGGTCGAACTTCCTCAGGATACAGTTCTGCCAGCCAACTCGAACAAGCCACTGAGGTGATCTGTTCCCAAAGGTTGCTACGGGAATGATGATAGTAAAGAGATGGACGGTGCAAGCAATCATCATCAACTCGTGCCCTTCGCGTATTATGGTAGAGAACCATATCGGGGGAAAGTTCAGTGAGAAGCGACTCGGTCACTCGCGTAATTTGTCTGAGATCGATACTGCGTGACTCTCTCTGAGTTTCGGGAGTAATCCGACTCATGAACAAAATAGTATGCCGCCAATCGGGCAGCGATTGAGAGACTGTCCATGCGCAGGCACCCGTTCCACCCACGATCGTTCCCACATTACAAACTTGAACAAGATGCCATCGACGCATGAATCATGCTTTCCACTTTTCGAGAAATTTTTGGCAATCGGCCGCATGTAACTGATGCCGTTTGGGATGGTTGCGTGTACTGACATGCCCCAAATGTTGTAACGGAAGATCGGGAACAGCAATGAGTTTTGCTTGTGAGTGCGACGCCAGTAATCTCCATTGGAAATCGGTATCGGAAAAATACATTTGAAATCGTTCGTCGAAACTCTGTAGTCGGTCGAAAGTTTCACGTCCCACGGCAACACACCAACCTTCCAAAAGTGTTCGTGGAGATTTTGTGATAGAACCCCTCGGCACCGAGCGACTCTACCAATGTGCTGAGATTTTGTCCCTGCATGATTTGTCCTTCTTCCTTGAAGTGTAGATTTGAGATTACTTGAGAATTGAGGATCGATTATCCGATTTGGGCATTCACGTTGGACGAACCGGTATGGAATGCCGAAGCAAACGTCACTCGCAGCAGCGATGCGGCGGAGGCTTTGTATTCCGCGGCACGGGCAATCGCGAGGTCGGCAGAAGCGACCGCTTCCAGTTGTTGACTCATGATGGCGGATGACTGTTCGTCCGGCCCGAGCAAGTCGCCCGCTTCGTAGGTAGCCGAGTTTACATCGAACTCATAGACGGCATGCGGACTCAAGTCGATCGAAAGATCGTCTGTGTCTCCATTCGCCGACTGTTGATGTGCGACCCCCAGAAATGAGGCGGCGAAGTTTCCCTGTGTCGTGGCCAAGTCGGTTGTAAACGTGAAGTCGGAGGCTGGCTTCACATCATCGGTATCGAGAAACACCAAGTCTCCCGCTTCGATGACAGTCGCCGAGTCCACTCGCAACTTGTGCAAAAAGACTTGTCCGCTGCGAAAACGTAACTGATTCGACATTCTAGCTTTCCTTTCAGTTTTCTTTCGTGGTCCGCGTGACCGATTCAGTACCGTTCAACACAATTCCCACAATTCAACTTTTGACTTAAAAAAGAGGGCATCCATGCCCGCCGCTCCTCCTTGAGCGGTCGCGATCCATCGCTACTTCACACCGAGAGTGCTGCCGACATGCCGACCTCGAATGAGATTCACAATCATTCGATCATCGACCGACTTCCCGGTCTCCGTCCTTGATCGACTTGAAGGCGTCCTTGCCGACGATTGTCGAATCAACTGCTTTCGTTCCTCAATGAACGCCAGGCAGCGCTGCTCATCCTCTTCCTTGAGGATCATTTCGCGAAATTCGTTGGTGATTGCAAAGTCCGGCAAGCCACTCTCGGATAACATTTGAATCCGTTTTGTCTCCAAAGAATGCTTCCCCTGGAGTGCGGTCAACTCTTCCTGTGTTTGTTGCACCTGTTCGAGTAAACCATCCCGTTCTTGACGCAACAGTTGCAGTTCTTCCTCTGAACTGATTGTGCTCTCACGAAATGTTTGTGTCGTCGCGGGATACATCACCGCGTCTACACTGACCACTTCTTCAATCGCTTCCACTTGAGTGCGATCATTCGAACGACGCGCCAGGACAACATGACTCATCCCCACAGGAGTTTGATCGGCTTCTGCAAGAGCCAGAAAAGTACGTCCCGCTTCCGTGTCGAGAACACGAATGTCCCCGCGAATTCGGTCTCCTTCAAAACGAGCATTAACGATGCTCCCGACCAAGTCGCGAGTTGATCGTTCGAACGGCTTTGTCAGACGCTCGGCATGATCAAGAAAGACAGGTTTGTGCTCGTACAGGCTGGCCGCTTCGGTCAATGCTTCTCGTGAATATTGGTAGCCATTGCGAGAGTCGCGACCGGCCAATGCAATGTTTTTTACCCAGCGAGTGTCGGAATCGACTTCCGTTGCCGGAGAACGCCAGTCGCTGATACGCTCTGTCAATTGTTGGACAGATTCTGAGGCTGTTGTTGTCATCATAATTCCTTTTCTGTGCTAGCTTTGTTTGCCTTCTCACCCCAGACCAAAGGAAGGAGGAAAAGGCCAATGAATATTCAACCGACATTCACACTTTCATAAACTCCGTCAACGAAACGCGATCGCAATCGGCCCCCTGTTCTGACCACTGTTCGAGCGTCCGAATCAAATCTTGCCGACGATCATCGGCCTTCAAGGCCATTGCATGTCGCAACCACAGAGCAAATCGCCACGAAATCGGTTGGTACAATCCGTTCGGCATTCGAGCCGGTATGCTGGGACGATCGACAGGAGCAATAGTCTTGAATTTGGATACGATTGCTTGCAGACGTTGCACGATTCCCATCCGCCGTTCGTAACTCTCATTCAAGAGACCAATCACCAATCGCACCTGATGTTCTTCTGCCGGACAGATCACCGCATCGGGATGAGGCAGCCGTTCGTGAGTCAACCACAACAAACGATCTGACTTAGTGGCCACAACTTCGTCCATTTTTTCATTCGACATCGTGATTCCCTCCCTCTTCTTCGATTTCTCGACGCATGATGGCAGGGTCAATTTTTTCGCGGCGTACCACTTCCGCCCGGCTAAGTATCTTCTGCTCGACCAACCGAGCATCGGCTTCGCGTTCGCGAGGTCGATCACGATTGATCAATTCGGGGAAACTCCACTCCACCCGGACCCTCTCGAAAAAGTCGCTCGGTAAATTTCCGCGATTGATGGCTTCCGTCATCACCCATTGCCATAAACGCTCAAACTGTGTCGCAAAAAATTTCTGTTCGCTTTGGAACATCTTGACGGCGGGTCCTTCGGCAACCATCGTCGAAGCAAAGTTGGCGTTGGAAGCGTCCGAAGTCAGCATAAACTCGGGGAGCCCGGCACCGGCGGCAATGGAGAGCAGCATCATGCGTCCCAGAGGAACCGCGTCGCCAAAGTTGGTATTGGGCTGCAAGAATTGAAGATCGGTGCCGCCCGAAGTCGTCAAGATGCTTCCGGGGCCGTATCGTTCCTTCAGAGAAGTACCGGAGGGTGTGTTGCTTCCTCCGCTCCCTGTGCTGGCGTCCTGTGAAAATCCGCGAGCTTGTGCCGGAGATCCTTGAACCTTTCGCCACAAGACAATGGACGCTTGAAGTTTCCGAGCCGTCATTTCTGTATCGAGCCAACGGTCAAAACAGCCCAGCATGTCGATCATGGGAACAAACAGAGAGAGGCCCCGCTTTTGATTCGAGTCAACGCCAATGCGGGTATGTAACATGTCCTCGGCAGAGATTTCATCAACCAGCTCCCCGGTTTCAGGATTGACTTGTAGATAGAGCAGGGGCGTCTCCACATCATCGTCGGCAGTCAGAATTCCTTGAGATTCGGGACGTTCGCGAGTCGCTCCAATCCTTTCCGGGTCAACAAACCGGACGGTCGGTGTCACTTGAGAACCGGTGAACAATCTCAAAAAACATTCACCATCGCGCCACGTGCGGCGGGCAAACTCACCGTAAGAAAAATGACGATGATTGTGAGACAGGAAGTGATGCCATAACTCGTCGGCAGCTTTGACCAGTGACGTGGATTGATTGTCTTGAGCCTCAAGAGAATGATGGGCCAGTTTCAGTCCCGGACCGACGACATAAATTTCCAGCAGCCGTAAAATGTTCCGTGCATGGGGATGATGCTGAGACAATTGACGAGCGGCGGCTCGAACATCTTTTCGAGTTTGTTCTGAGGGCCCGGAAGTTTGGTCACCCAGCAACAACCAGCGTCCCGGATCGTGTTGGACCGGCTGAGGCGATTGTTCTTCGACCATTTGCAGAACTTGCTCCTGCATAATGCGTCGATAACGAGCCTCCAGTCGAGCCGTCCGCCATTTGTCTTTCAAAATCTCCAGCATGTTGTTTCCCTGTGAGTGTGCTTTTACCCAAAGGGAGTTTGTTGTCAGACAGAGAGAGCCAACAACCGTATGTTCTTATGGCACCTGGAGAAGAAAAAAATGCATTCGTTGCGCGGCAGCATGGATGAGCGTATTGAGCCTTTGTTTTCAGCAGATTCTTAAACAGTGGAGCAATGAGGGCGAGAAAATAATTTTGATGTCTCGACTGGCCAGCGGCGTTCGCAATTGAAACCGCAGAGTTCGCGGAGAAGGCCCGGCCTGCTCGCGCAGGCGGCTCAAAGAGTCAACTCAATTCTGCTATCACAGCCTTCGCGTTTCTTTCTGTCTTTGCGGCTTTGCGTCAAAGCAATTGCCCCGTAGAACCGGCTCGATGCCTCACTCCACAAACAGGAACGGCAGGACTTCGAGCTTCATCACCATGAAGGCAAAGTACCCGAAGAAGGCACACGACCAGATGATGGCCACAAATCTGAGAGGGCTCATCGAGAGTGAGCGAGAGAGGATTTTATTGTTCATCCACAACAGCAGAATGGAATAGACAAACATCACACCTCCCTGAAGGGCTGCCGAGATCTTCACCAGAAACAGAGGTTTGGAGAAGCCGGGCGTCAATAAAATCATCACACCCAGTGCAATCTCGGCCCACAAAAAGAGAAAGTACAATTTACTGACCGACCATTTCTCATTGTCGCGCAGGTAGTTCACTTTCACGATGTCTGCCGAGATACGGGAGATCACATCGAGGACTCCCAGTTCGGTCGTGAGCAGGATGGCGGTTCCCATCAGAAGAAATGCGATCTTGAGAATTCCTCCATTTTCCATGCCGCCGAGAGTCGTCGCTTCTCCCCAAATGAAATCCATGTCCTGGCCGAAGCTTTCCATGCCGGGCTTCAAGTTTCCATCGGCGTTGTAGAAGATCGAATAGGATATGAGTGACAACAAGGCCAGGCAAACCAGGCAAGTCACAAAGAAGCTCAAGAAGTGTTCGATGTTGGCCGCTCGCCACCATTGTCTCCAACGGCTGAGATTTTCTTCGGTATGCTTGAAGTGATATCCGACTTCGGGGCTCGCCTCTTCCTGGCCCGTGATGGGACTGGTAATCCGTCCGATGTACGCGCCCATACCGTACCCTTTGTCTTTGATGTAATTGGACTGGCCGAGGTTCAAAGTTCCTCCCGCTCCGGCAAATGCCAAAGCCCCCAATAATGCAACAAAGGCCAACCCCGATTCGGGAGGCGGCATCTCTCCCAGATTCATCGCTCCTGCAAACATGGCAGTCACCGCGTAGGGTTTCACGAGTATGATCGCCAACACCACGACTGCAATCATGATGGAGGCAACTAAAAAGGTTTGAATCTTTTCGACAGTGTTGTAGACCACAGGTCCGGATGTGAGAACGACCCCGACAAGCACCAGCCCGGCGATGGCAAACCAGTTCGTATAGGGAGCCGAGAAATCACCTCCGGCGGCATCGACCGGTCCAAAAATTAACCAGGACAAAGTTGTCGCCGCACCACTGGCCCAACCGGGCCAAGCCATCGGTACGATGTTGCAGATGAGCATGATCCAGGCCCAATGTTTGCTCATTCGGCAGAACCCGGTAATCGCACTTTCGCCCGTGACGAGTGTGTAGCGTTCAATTTCC
>Ga0255769_10005838_pt1 | contig 11420 bp, 11 predicted proteins | sample 041ome_9_FD_179637 | JGI IMG/M metagenome (GOLD analysis project Ga0255769, IMG submission 179637) | Coastal salt marsh microbial communities from the Groves Creek Marsh, Skidaway Island, Georgia - 041413US metaG (version 2) | ecosystem: Environmental > Aquatic > Marine > Intertidal zone > Salt... | reverse complement strand
TATCTTTAGGTAAGTTAACCGAACCCTTACCTGACACACGCAACAGCGGCGACATGGCACTTAGGTCTGAATTACTCACCACGCCATTCACCGCTTTAATTGAGCCACTAAGTGATGTGAAATCAGTCTGATTCTGATCGCTCACTTCACCAGAAGACTGAACACCTAAAAGTGCGCCCGCCTGACGGATCAATTTAGCGATATTCACACCTTTCACTGCACCATCACGGAAGTTAAATGAAGCTGTACCATTGAGTGAGTTACGAATAGCGGCTTCATCAAGACCTCTGAAACTCATATTCGCTTGGATATCACCCAAGCCGACTAGTTTGTCGAAATTCATACGGTCATTGAGCATGGGGCCAAGCTGAACGTTACGCAGCACTTTCTTGGCTTGTATAAAAGGTTCTTTCTTACGCGCATCAATCTTAATGTCACCCGAGAAATCACCGCCATACAATTTGGCTTTCATCGGGTACACGCGCAGCTGTTTATTTTTACTCTTAGCTTCTACTAAGACATCTGTCATTTTGACTTTCTGCGCAATCAGCTCACTGATTTTCAATTGCGCATCAACATTCGCCACAAACAAAGCGCCTAATGGATTGGCTGAATCCGCAGTCTGCTTAGTACTAGGCTTATCTGATGCTGGCAGCATGTAACGATCAACATTCAGCGCATTCATCGAAACCTTGGCACTCACTGAAGGCACTTTGCCCTGTACCAACTGCGCACTTCCGTTGACACGGAGATCATCCAAACTCAGATCCAACTTATCCAAACTGATCGTTTGGCCAAACTGTTGCGCCTCCGCGGTTAAACGAAAAGGCCCCATCACGGTCGAATCAGCGGTTTGCAGCGTGATACCAAGTGCCTCTAACACACCACGCAATGAGTCTGTTGAGAGGGTTAACCCACCTTTAACCTGTAATGCTTCTTTTGAAGTTGCGGAAAGATCGGCAGCGATCTGCATGCCGAGCACGTCACCTTGCAACTTTTCTAGGCGTACGGATTGATTAGGTAAATCGACTGCAAGATTGGTTTTTAAATCTACAGAGAGACCCTGCTTTGGTAAGGCATCGCCTTTCGCGCTCGCCTTCAATGTCAATGGCGAGACCACCAGCTTACTGGGATCAGCCGCTGCTTTAACCTGGCCACTCAGAGATACATTTGCAGTTAATTTATGCAGCACACTTTGCAACTGCAGCGAGGCAGATACATCAGTGGACTGGCCTGCCTTGATACCACTACTTTGTAACGACATCTTAGTAATCGTGAGTCGCTCTCCGTCCATCTGATCAACCCAGGTGATTTGTGCATCATCGATTTCCACACCTTCTATCACCAATGCCGCAGGAACAACCGCCGCGTCAGAAGACTTAGCTGGCGCCTCGCCAGATGATTTAGCCACTAGATCATCCCAGTTAGTCTGGCCATTGGCTTTGCGCTCAAGATTCAAACGCATGCCACGCAGCACCACCTTATCTGCTTCAAGCTGCTGCTTTAGTAATGGCATCAATTTAACGCGCAATACCAACTGATCGAATTGTGCAAAGTTTGCCTCAGCAAACCCCTTGGCATTACTCAAACGCACATCACCGGTCGATAAGCCAATGCTTGGAAATACAGTTAGCTCTAGCGGCTGCTCTATAGATAGTTGCCGACCAGTTTGTTTTTCTACTAGCTCGATGATTTGGGGTTTAAAGTCGTTCGGGTATACCAGCATAACCACTGCAGCTAAGCCAACAGCAACCAAGGCAACGAGTGAAACAACAGCAATAAGAAGCGTTTTGACGATCTTTGGCATTTCCAATCCCTCTAAACAGAAACAACACGCTTAGCGTGCTGTCACTTTACAAAAAATCCTTTTCGACTGATGGCGAATTTTTTAAACCGCGATTTGATCTTCCCAACCGCTTAGATTCGCACGAAGACGTTTAGCCGCTTGGCCTTGAATTTGGCAGATACGTGACTCACTCACGCCCAAGATGCTACCGATCTCTTTCAGGTTCATCTCTTCATCATAATAAAGCGCCATTATTAAACGCTCACGCTCTGGAAGTTTTGTCATGGCTTCACTTAGCGCCTCTTCGAACATAACTCCCTCAACACTTTCTGAAGGCCCCATGTTCATTTGATTCTTTTGATTGGTGAGACGCGATGGCTCTGAGCTACGGCGCACATCACCAAACTCACTGAGTTCATCCAAGCTATGGACTTTGGCACAAGTCGAATCAGCTTTAGCCGCATGATATTCACGCAGGGTCATACCAAGCTCTTTTGCGACCGTTTCTTCCGAAACCGCTGAATCACTCTTGTTTGCTAACTGCTGAACCTTTTCAGAGATCTTGCGAGATTTACGATGTACCGAACGAGGCGTCCAGTCGCACTTACGAATCTCATCGAGCATTGAGCCGCGAATACGAATGCCTACATAGGTCTCAAAGCTAGCGCCATGACTCCCGTCATACTTACCCGCTGCTTCCAACAAACCAATCATGCCTGACTGAATCAAATCATCGACTTGCACTGAAGGCGGTAACTTATTCAATAGGTGGAATGCGATTCGTTTAACCAAAGGCTCGTAGGTGGCTACGAAGTCTTTGTGGTTACGATCGATAAAGGTACGGGTTTGCTGTTCCATGGCTCTCTCCAAAAATTCAGGTGTCTTTGCACCTTGTGTAAATCTCTAGAGCAAGCGATGTGCCAACTTTCCAAAAGCGACCATTCAGTCGTTTAATTCCTTAGTTTTCGGTCACTTCCGAATTTCAGATCTTAATTCGGCTTTCAGGGTTTCGCAGTTTGTCTGTACATTTTGAAAAACGCAGCGCACAATTTTCGGGATTAATCGCAAATTGCCTTGGCTTAAAAACGAATATTCGGAAATTACTGAAAGCAACTTGAAGCCTTATTTCTCAAACCTGTAATGCGTGCCGAATACCGTCTAGAAGAGGAGCTGAAATAAGAAAAATCAGAATTATGATTCGGAATAAACAGAAATCATTCGATTTAAGGCTTAAATCTTTATTTCCAGATATATGAAATCCTTGTGGTTTGGGAAAAAAATCTTGTTTGGGTAAAAGAACCTATCCTTAATTAGATATTCAAGATGTTCTTACATTATGAGAAAATTTAAGCCTGGTTGAAAAAAGAATAATAATTACAGCCACTTAGCTGATTGCACTGTCAGCAGCCAAGTTCGCTTGGTCAAAGTAGTACCTTTCAAGGAAATGTTATGCGTCGTCTGTCACTAACGACTGCCTTGCTGCTGCTGTTAGCCCCGCTATCAGCCTTTGCAGCTATTAATGGCACCCTTCCCGCGCTAACCGACCATTGGGTTGGTTTTACTGCCATCACCATTTTTGTCATCGCCTATCTCTTAGTGATGGGTGAAGAATTTACCCACCTGCGTAAATCGAAACCCGTTATTTTGGCCGCTGGTCTTATCTGGGCAGCGATTGCCGTTGCGTATGGTGAACTGGGCTTCAGCGTAGAAGCTGAAAATGCCGTTCGTCATAATCTGCTCGAATATGCCGAGCTGATGTTGTTCCTACTGGTTGCAATGACCTACATCAACGCGATGGAGGAGCGAAATGTTTTTGGCGCTCTGCGTAGCTGGTTAATCAAAAGTGGTTTCAATTTACGCCAGTTATTTTGGATCACCGGGCTACTCGCCTTTTTAATCTCACCGGTTGCCGACAACCTAACTACCGCCCTTTTGATGTGCGCTGTTGTGATGGCTGTAGGTGGTAAAAACAGCAAATTCATTTTGGTTGCCTGTATCAACATTGTTATTGCGGCAAATGCAGGTGGCGCTTTCAGTCCGTTTGGTGACATCACCACCTTGATGGTTTGGCAAAAAGAAATCTCAACTCCACAAGGTGCCGTCGACTTCTGGTCTTTCTTTGCCCTGTTCCTTCCAGCCTTAGTTAACTGGTTCGTACCTGCATTAATCATGTCTTTCACTGTTAGTAACGAAAAACCGCAAGGCGAAGCGACCACTGAAATCATGAAGTGTGGCGCTAAGCGCATCATTGGTTTTTTCTTACTGACGATTGCTACCGCTGTTAGCTTCCATAACTTTCTGCATTTACCGCCGGTTATCGGCATGCTGACCGGCTTATCCTTTTTGCAGATCTTTGGTTATTACCTAAAAGTCACCCGAGATCGTTGTGGCAAAAAAGATAATGAAAAAGAATTTATGGGTAATCCAGGTGGCTTTGACGTGTTTTCAAAAGTCGCACGGGCCGAATGGGACACCTTGTTGTTCTTTTACGGCGTAGTGCTGTGTGTTGGCGGCTTAGGCTTTATCGGTTATCTCGCTATGGCCTCTGAGACCATGTACGTTGGCTGGGGTGCAAGCCAAGCAAATATCGCCATTGGTGTAATGTCGGCAATCGTGGATAACATCCCTGTGATGTTTGCGGTGCTCACCATGATGCCGGATATGTCATTAGGTCAGTGGCTTCTTGTCACTCTCACCGCTGGCGTGGGTGGCTCTTTGCTCTCGATTGGCTCTGCTGCAGGCGTTGCTCTGATGGGCCAAGCTCGTGGTCAATACACCTTTTTCGGCCACCTGAAATGGACCCCAGTAATTGCCTTAGGCTATGCCGCAAGTATTGCGACACACTTCTGGATAAACAGCGCACTGTTTTAAGTTTTCACTCGTTCAGCTTGAATTCAGCTAACCCTCACTAGAGTGAGACCCATGAAAGCCAAGGTGCTTTCGGTTTTCACTCTACGAGGGTTTTTTCATGTTAAACAAAACATTCCTTACCGCATCAGTTTTAAGCTTGGCATTAATCGGCACCGCAAATGCCGGTTATCGTGACCACAAACGTGGCAATGACTTTACAGATACAGCCACTGTTATCAGCAGCAAGCCTATCTACGAGACCATTACGACAACTATTCCTGAAAAGGTCTGTCGCGATCGTGGCCGTCATCATGAGTATTCTTATGAGCGTAGCTACAATTCAAAAACCGACCCAATCATTGGTGCCATCATTGGTGGTGTGATTGGTAACCAGATTGGTAGTGGTAATGGCAAAACAGCAGCAACTGTTGCGGGCACACTACTTGGTGCATCTATCGGTACTGATCATCGCGAAGCCAAACGTGCGCTAGCGCATGATCGTTGCCACACTATTGAACGCACGGTAACTCGCGATGAACTGATCGGATACCGTGTAAAATACCGCTATAACGGTCGAATCTACCGTACTCGCCTAGATTATGACCCAGGCAATCAAATGAAAGTCGTGGTTAACTTAACGCCACACCGCTCACACTGGAAATAATATGTTCATCATTCGTTGTTCGATTCTCTGTCTAGCCTTAATGCAAACTGCAATAGCGGCACCTGAGCGTCGAGCAACGCTTGATGATGCAATTTCTGAGGCACGTGAAGATGTTCCTGGTCGCGTACTTTCGGCTGAAACCGTTCGAGAAAACGGACAAGAAGTTCATCGACTGCGCATTCTCTCTGAGGATGGTCGTGTTCGTCGCTTTAACATGGATGCGCAAACCGGACGTCGGATGAAAGGACGCCGCTGAGATGCGCCTGTTATTGGTTGAAGACGAAGGGCAGCTTCGACTTTCTCTTAAAGCTGATCTTGTTAAAGCGGGCTACAGCGTTGATGCCACTGAATCCGGTCGCGAGGGTCTGTTCTTAGGTTCCGAATACCCGATGGATGTGGCAGTCATAGACTTAGGCCTGCTGGACATCTCAGGCATGGAGCTGATCAAACAGCTACGATCTGCGGACAAAACCTTCCCTATTCTTATTTTGACGGCACGCGATGCCTGGCAAGACAAGGTTGAAGGGCTTGAAGCTGGCGCTGATGACTATCTCACCAAGCCTTTTCACACCGAAGAACTTCTTGCTCGTTTAAACGCTTTACTGCGCCGCTCGCATGGCCAAGCCACCCCCGTGATAAGCATCAATGGTTACAGCTTGAATACGGCTGAACAGAGACTGCTACATAACGAGCAAGAAATCATCTTAACCGGTCATGAGTATCGCGTCGTTGAATACTTGATGTCACACCAAGGTCAGGTGATTTCAAAAACAGAACTCACCGAACATATTTACGATCAAGACTTCGACCGTGATAGCAATGTGCTTGAGGTTTTTATTGGACGCCTGCGTAAAAAACTCGATCCTGATGGTTCACATAAGCCGATAGAGACCTTACGAGGTCGCGGCTATCGTTTCCGAGAATGATCCGTCTTTCCATCACCCGTCGATTACTGATTGTTAGCTCGGTGTTACTCGCCGCGTTTTTAGGTATCGCGGCATATGCACTCGATCGTGCGTACATCAACGCTAGCAACACCGCCCTTTCGCAACGTTTGGAAGCTCATGCCTACTCCTTACTTGCAGATGCAGAGGATGGCCCTCAGGGCGAACTCAGCATGCCAGCGCAATCCTCAGATCCGCGCTTCAACCAGCTCGACTCCGGCTATCAAGCCGGCATTATTGAATTACCCAACCGTGTTATTTGGCGATCTGCATCGATTCAGGACGAAACATTAACAGCTAATGCAGACTTAAAGATTGGTCAAACACAGTTATCGATTGATGACCTTTCAGCTCATTATGAGCAAGTGATTGCTTGGGAAGATTTCGCTAGCAAAGAGCATGTCTATGCAATTGTGATCAACATGGCGATCGCACCGCATCTAGCCGAGCAAGCCTCTTTTCGATCAACCTTATGGCAATGGTTAAGCTTTACCGGTTTGGTTTTGCTAATCACCTTGATCGTTGCGGTACGTTGGGGTCTTCGCCCTCTGAATGACATCCCTGCGCATATCCAGGCGCTCGAAAAAGGTGATGTCGATATGTTGAGCGATGATGTCGCCGCTGAGCTCAAACCACTCACGCAACAGATCAATGCGCTACTGGCGCAAATGCATCGTCGGCACGAACGTATTCATCATGCGATGAGCGACATGGCGCACAGTCTAAAAACGCCACTTGCACTCATGCGCTCTCAGCTCAAAGGTGACGATACCGAGGTCAACCAACAGATCGATGAGATCGACCGGATGATTCGCTATTACCGCCAACGCGCCACACTCGCTGGCACGGATCAATTTGGAGCTCTGAGTCGCCCACACAACATCGCACTACGTATCGCACAAAGTTTAGAAAAGGTGCATCGTGAGAAATCACTGCGCATCAGCGTCGAGATACCTGAGGATTACGAATGCCGTGCTGATGAAGGAGATCTCTACGAGCTTTTTGGCAACCTACTAGAGAATGCCGCGAAATATGCTCAGCAGTCTGTCAACGTCAGCTACAGCAATGGAACTTGGGTTATATCCGATGATGGTCCCGGCATTTCCACGGCAGATGCCGAGCGCGTCCTTCAACGCGGGCAACGTGCCGATGAGCAGCTACCCGGTCAAGGCATTGGTTTAGCTGTAGTAAAAGCGATTGTCGAGCAATACGACGGCCAGGTGGAAATAGGCAAAAGTGCGCTTGGTGGCGCCGAGATTCGTTTCAGCTTACCGGCTGCTGAACTCGATTAGGCTTCGTCCTTTTCAAAATCCAATGACGCCGAATTGATGCAGTAACGCAAACCGGTCGGTGCCGGACCATCAGGGAATACATGCCCGAGATGTGAGCCACATTTCCGACAATGCACCTCAACGCGAATCATACCGTGAGAGCTATCTTTTTGCTCTTCAACAGACTCATTGGTGGCTGGCTGAAAGAAACTTGGCCAACCGGTGCCCGAGTCAAATTTGGTGTCCGAGGTAAACAGTGGCTCTTCGCACACTGCACAGGTGTAGGTGCCCTCTTCGTGGTGATCCCAGAACTTCCCTGAGAAGGCATGTTCAGTGCCCTGCTCACAGCAAATATGGAACTGCTCCGAGCTCAATTTCTCGCGTAATTCTTCTTGTGTCTTCTTATCGCGTATATCCATGGTCCACCCCACCTCTTACGCACAATTTTAAAGGGATTAATCGCTTGCCCGCAGCAAGTGTCGGTTAATATACTCGCGCATCACTATTGAAAATACCCTATAGGTTTTATCCCATGACAGATTCTAGTTTCCACCCAAGTCAACGAACGCTAATGGGCCCAGGTCCTTCAGACGTTCCACCGCGTATTCTTGAGGCAATCGGCCGCCCAACCCTAGGTCACCTCGACCCAGAATTCGTCGGCTTGATGGACGAAACTAAAAAGCTTCTGCAATACGTCTTTATGACCGAAAGCGAACTTACCATGCCAATCTCAGCGCCGGGCTCTGCGGGCATGGAAGCCGCGTTTGTTAACCTAGTCGAGCCAGGTGACAAAGTCATCGTTTGCCAAAACGGTGTGTTTGGCGGTCGCATGAAAGAAAACGTTGAGCGCTGCGGCGGTACCGCTGTCATGGTGATGGATGACTGGGGTAAGCCAGTGGATCCAGCGAAAGTTGAAGATGCCTTAAAAGCTAACCCAGATGCGAAAGTTGTAGCCTTTGTTCATGCAGAGACTTCTACCGGTGCTCGCTCTGATGCAAAGACACTTGTTGAGCTCGCGCACAAGCATGACTGCTTAGCGATTGTTGATGCCGTAACCTCGCTTGCCGGTTCTGAGTTGCGTGTTGATGACTGGGGTATCGATGCGATCTATTCAGGTACACAAAAATGTTTGTCATGTGTGCCTGGTATTTCACCAGTGAGCTTCAGCGAGCGCGCACAGCACCGTATTCAAAATCGTTCGAGCAAAGTGCAAAGCTGGTTCCTTGATATGAACTTGATCATGGCTTACTGGGGTGGCTCGGCCAAACGCGCTTATCATCACACCGCACCAGTGAATGCGATGTACGCACTTCACGAATCATTGTTAATGGTGAAGGAAGAAGGTCTCGAAAACTCGTGGCAGCGTCATTACGACAATCACCTAGCGCTACGCGCAGGCCTTGAAGCGATGGGCTTGAACTTCATCGTGGACGAAGATTCTCGTTTGCCGCAACTCAACAGCGTAACCATTCCTGAAGGTGCTGATGATGCGGCAGTTCGTTCGCGTTTGTTAAACGAACACGGCCTTGAGATTGGCGCAGGTCTTGGTGATCTTGCTGGCAAAATCTGGCGTATTGGCCTGATGGGCTACGCAAGCCGTCATGAGAACATTGTGAAGTGCTTGGGCGCTCTCGATGGCGTTCTGACCGATATGGGTGTGAATATCAACAGCGGTGCTGCATTACCTGCTGCTGAGCACCTTATGGCAAAATAAGCCCTCGTTCTGAGGAAACAAAGAACCGCCCACTGGGCGGTTTTTTATTGCCATGCTAATTAAATCCAAACGCACACCAAACCAACTCATCGCTTTATTCGCGATAGCTGTCTGCACCCTATTATTAGGCTATTACCTCGGTCATCGCTATCAGTTAGGCCAGATCAGCCAACATGGCGCCATCATGATGGATAACGCCACGCCCATCGAGTTACCCGAAGCGCTTTCAGCTCAAATGAAAGATCACTGGAGCATCCTGATTCAAGGTGAAAGCTCAGAGGCGTGTAACAAATGGTTGACTCATTACATCGAAGTGAGTAATCGACTGGCTGCCCACTCAAAGCTTCAAGCTCAACTGCAAACTATCTTGGTCGCGACCAAAGAAACCCCCAGTCTGAATTGGCAAAACATTGATTGGGCACATCACATAGCTATTGAAGAGCAGCAGCGTGATGCTTTATTCAATCAACTCAAATTAAACCCTGTTGGCGATCGCTGGTGCTCTCCTGCACAAAGCACTGCGGCATTATTTACGCCCAACGGACTGCATATCGCCAATCTACCGCTGGACAGCGCGAACGATATCGCCGAGAGTCTACGACTGATTTCTGAGAGCTATCACTAATGAGTACTAACGCACCCACCTTTATGGACCGCTTCAACACTGCTTTGTTGAAAGTTCTTCCTCAGCATGGCCTATCAGCGTTGATGCATCGACTAGCGCGCAGTGAAATCACTTGGCTAAAGAATATGATCATCAAGTTCGTGGTGAAGAACTTCAATGTCGATATGAAGCTTGCAATTGAAGAGAACCCATTGGCTTACGCTAGCTTTAACAAATTCTTCACCCGCCAGCTCAAGCCAGAGGTACGCCCAATAGCCCAAGAGGGCTTAGCAAGTCCAGTTGATGGCAAGGTCAGTCAATGCGGTGCCATTAAGGTAGACCGTTTGATTCAAGCTAAAGGTCACGAGTTCACACTGTTTAGTTTGCTCGCCGGTGATGGCATGACCGCTTCGCAATTCGAATGGGGCGATTTTGCGACCATTTATCTTTCACCTCGAGATTATCATCGCATCCATATGCCGATTGACGGCACCTTGCGTGAGATGGTGTTTGTACCTGGCAACCTATTCAGCGTTAGTGAAGCGACCACTCAACTGATTCCTGAGCTCTTTGCGAAGAATGAACGGGTTATCTGTTTGTTTGATACTGCCAAAGGACCTCTTGCTTTGATCTTGGTTGGTGCGATCTTTGTCGGCAGTATGGAAACGGTATGGCACGGCGAGGTGCGCGGCGATAAATACAAACCAACTCGATGGACTTATGCGGGCGAAGAAGCACCAAGCTTTAAGAAAGGTGAAGAAGTGGCACGTTTTAACATGGGTTCAACCATTATCATGCTACACCCTCAACATGCGGTTGATTACATCGACCTACAAGGCCAGTCAGTTGTTATGGGGCAACAAATCGCCCACTGATTATTGCGGCGGGTCAATTGCTCCCATCACACTACCATTGATGCGAAACCATGCCGCAATACTATGGCGAGTTTTATGTGATGGGCGTACCTCATGCGGAAAACGCTCACTTAAGAACGCAATCAAACGACCTCGTTTAGGCATTACCCGCTCAAAGGGGTCTTTTGCCATCTCATCTTCATACACCCACAACTCACCGCCATCCTCTTCTGTCCATTCATCATTCAGATAGAAGACAACTGATAGCTTTCGATTACTTTGTCCGATAAAGGCATCCACATGGCGCTTATAGAATTCACCGACGCGATAACGCGCGTAATGCGCCTCAACATCAAAGAGCCCCATAAATAAGGTGCGGTTTAAATAGCTTTGAATGCTTTCTAACCACTCATGAAAAGCCGTTGAGACGGAACTCTCACCTCGGGTTATCCAAGCAATCTGATTTTTACGCACTTGAGGATTGGTTTGCTGCAGATCATCACGACCAATACCTGCTAGCTCCAGGTCATCAGAATCTAAAGCTCGTGATTGTTCGACGAGCTTAATCAGCAAATCTGCAGGGATTGCATCATCAAGAATACAGTAGCCACGCTCGACTAAACTGTCAGCCAGAATGGCCAACATTTCTGATTGGTTCATGCAGCAAAGATCTCAGAGTCGTTGAAACGAAAAAGTTAAAACGTCATCCAAATGTTCTTTGCCAAGCAAACAC
>Ga0255769_10005835_pt1 | contig 11429 bp, 8 predicted proteins | sample 041ome_9_FD_179637 | JGI IMG/M metagenome (GOLD analysis project Ga0255769, IMG submission 179637) | Coastal salt marsh microbial communities from the Groves Creek Marsh, Skidaway Island, Georgia - 041413US metaG (version 2) | ecosystem: Environmental > Aquatic > Marine > Intertidal zone > Salt... | reverse complement strand
TTTTCGAAATATTTGCCAACAAAAAACTTTACCATAAATTTGCACAACTTTTTGGCCTATGGTGTAACTGGCAACACGTCTGATTTTGGTTCAGAAGAGTCTAGGTTCGATCCCTAGTAGGCCAACAATTTTGAGTATAACTATCTGATTTACAGGGAGTTTTTTTGTTTTTGGTCGGAACATGGTCGGAGCGATTCTGTTAATAACTTTTCTTTTTTACCTATCCTGTTAAATTAATTATCGCGTCTAACCTGCTTCTCCATGCTTTGGTTTTTACGCTTACTACCCAATCCATGGCAACAGTTTTGGCAGGCTTCGGAGCTACAGTTTGAACAGAGGCCCTCTGCTTGCTCTTTTGATAGTAGAAGTCAATGTTATTGAATGACTTTATTACAAGCTGTTTGAGAGTCTTATTTGCAGTTTTTTCTCTATCCACTTTAGCTCTAATCCACGTTACAATTTCATAGTGGGTACTGTTGCCTATTTCAAAACGGGGGTGTGTAATCATTAGGGCTAAAAAAGATACGTCCCGCACAGCTCCACTTTTCATATATACTTGATTACCATTTTTTAAAGAGTTTAGCTGAAGAGACGAATCTAATGGGTTTTGAATGTTGCTCACACTTAAGATTTATTTTTTGATTAATTAGTAGTAGCAGCTTATATCAGATATATATTTTTCCCTTGACTGATTTTTTTTGCCATCGATATTTTTAGACCAAAGCCCCTTGAATAGTCAAATCTTTTCGTGAGGAACTAAAAGTCTTGTTTTATTTTTAAGCTCTTGCAAGCTTGTTTAGAACTTTAGTTCTATACTTTATTTTTTCAGGCTTTAGTTTGTTAAGCGCTTTGAGTCTTCGCTCCATTTTTTTCTTAGCCTCTACTTGGCGTAAAACCTCCGCTTTAATTAGATTTCTAAACTTAGAGCGTTTCATTTTGAGACCCTTTTTAATGACCTTTCTGGGCTCGAAAACATCTTCTCTGCGGATATTAACCTCCGCCCTGTTTTCATCAATTAGACTGCTTGCAACATCGGCTATACTTGATGCAAAAGAGGGAGCGCCAGCTTCACAGAAACAGTCCCCGTTTGACTTTACTTGATGAAGGGGCAGCCATCTGTCAACGGCAGCTATATTGAAGACCCTTCGGTTCCTGACCTTCTTACTAGGCATCCCCTCCCTCAGGAGCCTATCAACGGTGGGAACAGAGACAGCTAAAAAGTCAGCTATCCCGCGTTTATCCGTATAACCTTCTTGCAGTTCACGCTTTGAGAACAGATAGTTAATCATTATTTTTAGGAATGTATCAGGGTCTATGTGTGGCTTCCCTATCGGTACCAACGTATCAGGGTTTCTGTCCTCAACCCAAATAGTGCCTTCCCCTAAAATCATGCGATAAGCTTTGAGCTCTGAAGTGCTACTTTCGTCTAAAAGGATTTGATTGTCCAGCAAAAACTGTTTCCAGAGTTCTAAATCAGTTGTACTATAGCTTGTCTTAACTCCCTCCTTGATTTGCGCTGTTGGTTTACCTCCGCGATTCATGTAGGCTTCAACTATGGTATCTGTGGCAGCCAGCAACGGTTTATCCGCTCTGCTCCACTTGTTGTTTGTGTCTTTTTTAAATATCATGATCTATCCGAATTTATTATAAATATGTCTCTATGTCTAAATGACTCTTATTGTATTTATTTATGATATACAGGTAAAATATAACTATGGCTCCACAACTGAAATATGTTATTTGTTGCATATATCAAACCATGAATCTACCCGTGCAGCTTCAATCTGTTCCTTTGAAAACTACCTATCTTCTGCTCCGGCAAAGACAATGCTGTCTTTGCCCCAGTTAGCGGTATAAATATGAAAACTTTCTTCGATCTTGTTGATTTGCGTGGTTTTTGTACTAGCATCGTCACCATGGGTAGCTTTTGTGTGTAAGGAGGTGAAAATCTCCTGTGGTGCACGTCCCACATATTCAAGAACATCTATTTCTCCACAAAGGGGCCATCCCACTTGGTCAATATTGTTTCCTAATAGCCAGAAAGCAGGCCAAAGACCTTTTCCAGTAGCTAGTTTAGCACGCACTTCAAAACGACCGTATTGAAAGGCTTTTTTCCCTTTGGTATTGATTCTAGTTGAGCTATATTGATCTCGCTCTTTTTCTGCTTTGAGGTAGAGAAAGCCGTTTTCTAGACGGTGGTTACGATCGGTATAAATTTGTTGCTCATTATTGCCCCAGCCACACAAAGCGGGGCATCCATCGCCTAAAGTAAAAGACCAGCTATTTTGATTTAAGACGGTCCCGTTAAATTCGTCTGCCCAGACCAGCTTTTTCGCTTGCGCATTAAGTTGAAATAAGCTAAAAAATGCAGCAACTAAAAGAGGTGTTTTCATGCGATAATTTAGGTATTTTTAGCGCGTTTGATTTCTAATTGTTTGGAAATTTCATTGGCACGCTCTTCCGTAATAGTGTAAGATCGCATGATGTACATGGCGGTTAAGGTCTGTTTTTTCTACCAGCAGTTAAACCTCCATTACTTGAGATAAACATCCAATGATTAGAGTCGCTAACAATACTCATTAAGAAAGGGCGCATGTTATCAACGTTTGAAATTTTAGCATACATTTCATCATCGATTAGCACTTGTTCACTTTGTGTATTTCTTTCCCTTAACAGAGATTTGTTTAATTCAACGTTGATTTTTTTGGTCATCTTAAATTAAATAAGGACATGTTGTTTTAGAATAAGAGAAATCTAGCTCTCTTATTCATAATTAAAATTGAAGCGATCCTTATTTATTGATAAAAACGGACGTAATCGATTTCCATAATGTCTTGGTTAAACGAATCAGGGATGTTCCCGCCTAAGCTTCCTCCCATAGCAACATTTAACAAGAGATAATGAGGATTATCAAAAGGATTATTTGCGTTATTAGACATATTAACAATAAGAATGTCATCAATGTAAATTCGCATTGCATTTGTGTTCCATACCAAAGAGTATAAATGAAAATCATTGGTGAGATTTTCCACCCCAATATCTTGGGTGGATACTACTTCTCCATAGCTATGGTACTCTGTGCTGCTTGTATCTGCCCAATGAAAATATCCTTGCACTTTGTTTTTATCCCAACCATTTTGTTCCATTATATCAATTTCACCACATGCAGGCCATCCAACACTTCCAGCACTATCACCGTAGTAATTGCCCCGTTCATTAATATTTGTCCCTAAGGTCCAAATTGCAGGCCATGTACCCGCTTGTTGTGGTAATTTTGCACGTACGTCAATACGCCCATACTGCATGTCATATTTTGAATTTAATCGAGCAGAGGTATAATTTTTCTGGCTACCATCGAAGGTATAACTTTCTCGTTTAGCCACGATTTTTAGCGTTCCATCACTTACATAGGAATTGTCTAATCTAGCAGTATAATGTTGTTTTTCATCATTTGCCCAACCTCCTCCGTTAATAGGAATATATTGGTGATGCCACTTGGCATCTGAAGGGGCGCCATCATAATTAAATTCATCATTCCATACCAAAGAATAATTACTATAGGCAGTAACTGTTTCACTCGTATCAATATTTCCAGTATTAGATACAGTCGATCCATCAGCATTAGTTATTTCAACTTCAATTGTAGTGTATGAGTAATCTTGGTTTGCGGAATCAAAAAAGGCCCAAACACCTATGGTAAACTGGCCTTTATTTGAATATTGATATTCAACTTGTCCAGTGGTATTATCTATAACGGTAGTACTATTAAAGGAAAATCTGTAATTCACAGCACCATCAGCACTTGCTTGAATACTGATTCTACCATTTTCACCAAGATTATAGTCAACATTTAACACACCTTTATTGTCTTTCGAACAAGATGGATAAATGCTGTTCAAGCATATAAGAAAAAGGAAGTATTTAAAATTCATATTATATTCATTAGTTATAATATACTATCCTGCTAGAGCAGGATAGTATATTAAAGAATAATCAACTTTAGTCGAATGAAGTTATTACAAAGTCAGTAATTGTGACATTCGCATCTCTTGTCACTACATAAAAAAGTGCTGAGCTATAAGTGTTAGCTGCATCTTGAGGAGGAATTTCTACTGTATATCCAGTAAGCGTTGTTCCGGATATGGTAGTTTTAGGTAAATCAAATGCTGGATCTACATCAGGGAAAGGAAGACGCTCGAATCTAAAGTAAACTTCTACATCTATTCCCTCTGTTGCAGCATTGAACGCTATTCTTCCTCCATTAGGGAAGGATAACGGGTAAATACTTTCTGATTCATTTGCAAAACCAGCCCAACTTTCTGCACTTACGGGTACATTATATGTTCCAGAAGCGGTTACAGATGCACCACCAAACGTTCCAGTGTAAGTTGGTGTATAATTTGTTCCAGAACGAGGAGCATCATATTCTCTAATTACAGTATTTGTAATTGTGACCTCTGCATCTCTAGTTACTAAATACATAAGTGCTGAACTAAATGTATTGGCAGCATCTTGAGGTGGAATTTCAACCGTGTATTCTTTTGCATCCCCTGTGTTAATAGTAACCTCTGCTGTACTAAACGCTGGATCTACATCCGGGAAAGGAAGGCGTTCGAATCTGAAGTAAGCTAATACATTTGTAGTTGCCGCAGAAGCTGTAAATGTGATTCTACCACCATGAGGGAAAGATAGTGGATATATTGCTGAAGCTTCATTAGCAAATCCAGCCCAACTTTCAGCACCAACAGGTACACTATAGGTAGTTTCAGATAAAAGGGCTCCTCCAAATGTACCTGTGTATTCAGCAACATTGTCTGTTCCTGAATCAGAACCACCTCCGTAAAAATAGATATTATCGAAGTAAACTGTTCCGTTTCCTTCTACCTTCAATTGGAATATAGATGATAAATCAACGGTTCCACTAAAGTGGGTTAGGTCAATATCAACACTATTCCATTCCCCTGGGTTAGATGTTACATCGAGTGTGTATGGAACTTCTGAACTAGTAGTACCATCAGTACTAATTAAGAAGAACTTCAATGTTGTAGCATTGCCAGTGAAATAGTCAAGGTGAACTCTAGCTTTTTCTGAAACGTCAATACTAGGCGTGATTTCTGTTCCTTGGTAATTGAGGTTTTCATATTTTAATACTGTATTATCCGCAATAGTTTCAGTAGAAACAGATGTAGATTGCCCCCAGTTAGGATTTAAATTAGCTGCAACATCATCATATTGATCACTAAAAATTGAAATGACCGTCGTTGGACTATATGTTGGTGGGTTAGGTGCGGTAGTAGGCGCATCTGGGATTACAACTTCTACAGGTGTGGCAAAGGTAAAGTTATCGACATAATAAGAAACTTCAGCAGAATTTGTTATAGAGTATCCTAAAATCATAGTTATGGTATTATAAATACCGCTTCTTTCACCATTTTTTTCTGGGACATTAAAAACAAGGGTTTCCCATCCAGTACCTGTTGTAATTGCAAATAAATCTCCTGTTGATTTTTTGCCATCTGAACCATTTGCAAGTCCATCTTCTAATTTTAATAACACGTTGTGTCCAGGTCCAGGAGAATAAAATTGTAAAGCGATGGCTTCCTCTCCAGTTGGGAAAATGATGTTGTTTTCAAGCATAAAGTAAAAACCAGCCCAAGATTCAACTCCTACAGGCTCTATAACTTGAATTACTCTATCCGAGGTATTAATTCCCGTAGCGTCTGGATTTACAGAATAAGATACTGTAATACTATTTTCGCCAACGGCACCAAAAGACCCCCAGTTTCCTTGACTTCTGTCATCTGGTTGTTTGTTTGATAAATCAAAGCTTGGTCCAGTTTCTTCAAATGTAATTACCCCATCATTGATGTCTGGATCTGCTGCAATAAATACAGGGGTTTCATCCTCATCAGGGGGTGTGATTACTATTGTCCCTGTGTCATCGTCATTTTTACCGCATGAGACGATAAAAAGTATTGCTATAAAAGCAAAGAAAGAATAAAATTTAGTTTTCATTAGAGTTAGATTTAATTTATTTAGTTATTAAAATAGCCCTCATTCTGAGGATATCCTGCCCCTAGAAGGTCTAAAACACCTTGAGGAATAGGAAGATTAACCATGTGAGGTCTATAAACTTCAATAGGGTTAACATGGTTTCTTGCGTAATATTTGTTGAGCAATGGAGAATTCATATGGTCTATCAAATAGTCGAATAACAAACCTTTTCGTTTAAGGCTATACCAACGTTGCCCTTCAAAGGCTAATTCTCTTGCTCTTTCTTCAAAAATATTGACTATGGTTGCTGAACTTGCTTGAGGAATACCAGCTCTTGTTCGAACTTGATTAAGATAGTTTAGTGCTTTTGCTGCATTTCCTGCTTCAAGATGTGCTTCAGCCCCGATTAAGAGTGTTTCAGCATAGCGATATATCATGATGTTTTTAAAGTGCATTCGATCAGTCGGATCAATTTCTTTATCTAAGAATTTAATAACACCTGGGTTTTGTCTTTTGTAATAGAAAAAGAAGTCATCATTCGCTTCAACATCTTGATATACATCTAAAGGAGTACCTAAGGTTTTTCCTGGGGGAAGTGTGGCTTCATCGTTGTATAAATATTCGAAAATATAATAATTCCCTTTTCTTAGGTCGTTTGTATTTTCGTTAAGTAAACCAATCACATAAGGATTAAGTGAAATAAAACCAAATCCGTCTCCACCATTTTCTACAGATTGTTTAAGTCCTGGCAGGGCTGAGTAATGGGAAACTGTTTGCCAGTTCATTTGATGCCAAGCACCACCTCCGATAGCATTCTTTTCAAAATTAATTGCAAATAGCGTTTCGCTATGATTTAACTCTCCTTCAAAAACGGTGTTAACATTTACTAAAGAATATGGGCCATTATTGACAATATCATCGACAATTTGAGCAGCCTCAGAATAGTTTTCATCCCACATCTCAACTTTTGCGCGAACGTGGTCAACAGCTCCTTTTGTCCAACGACCAAATTGAGAGGTAGTATAATTTAGATTTTGACTAGCGAAAGCTAAATCTTCTCGAATTAAAGCAAAAATTTCTTCTTGACTTGATTTATCTGTGGGTCTGTCAAAAGCTGTTTCTGGTGTTGTTGGTTTGGTTTTTATATAGATATTTTTGAAAAGCCTATATAGGGTAAAGTATGCGTGTGCTCTAAACGCTCTTGCTTCTGCTAGGTCTTTAGTTAAGTTGGCATTGTTATTTCCATTGGCGATCAATTCGTCACCACCTTGTATAATTGAGTTGGTAATATCAATTATTCTATAGTTGTGTGCCCATAAATAACCAAAGGCGGCTTCTGTCCCGTAGTCACCATCAAGACCACATCCCCAGAAACAGTTTCCAAAGAGCGAGATTTCACCATCAATACTTGCAGCAATATCACTTTTTGCTTGTAAAATCAAAGGGATTGCTCCATTAAACCAATCGCGTTGATAGGGCTCTCTATTGAGTGAATATAAGCCTACCACAGCATTGGCAATGCCATCCTCGCTTGAATATAAAAAATCAACTGAATTGTTTGATAATAGTTCATCCTTAAGAAAGTCTTCCTGAAAACAAGAAGAAAAAGTGAGAACAATTGTCGTTAGTAAGAAGATATTTAGTTTTTTCATTTTTTTATTATAAGGTTAGTTTCAGCCCAAGGGTCATGTTCAATGTCTCAGGGAATATACCTGCATTTAAGTCTTGCTCTGGTGAATAAGACAAGAAATCAGTAAACGTAAAAAGGTTTGTTCCAGTGAAATAAATGCGTCCAGATTTAATGTTTAAGTAATTTTTTATTTGCTCCCCGAAGTTGTATCCTACCGTTAGTGTTCTGAGACGAATGTAAGAAGCGTCTTGAGCAGCGAATGAGTTAAGGTGTTTTAACCATGCTGCATTTGCATTAGCCATAGGCCAATTTGTAGAAGGTCTATCAGAGGTGTAATAAGGTACTTTTGGTCCATTGATTGAAGCTTTCCAAAATTCTCCATTCGCTAGTATAGAATTAATTCTTGTTGCTCCTTCTAAGAAATACCAATCCATAAATAAATCAACGTTTTTGTAACGAATCGTTGTGTTGATTGATCCATACCAATCAGGATCTGCATTTACAAAAACATTATCTTCAATATCAATTAAGCCATCACCGTTTTGATCAATTACTCGAACATGACCAGCACGTGCACCTACTTCAGGTGTGATAGGACTTCCTGCTAAGAAATCTGCTTCTTGGTAAATCCCAGCATATTCAGGCTGCCACAAACTGTTGATGGATTCCCCTATTGAGAGTCTTCTTCCCTCAGTATCGGTTATATCAATAAAATAAGATTCTCCAGTATTTGGATCTACTTGAGTTTCGCCAGTAAGTGCGATAATTTCATTTTGATTACTAGACCATACTAGACCTAAATCAATGGAGAAATCATTTTTACTTAATACTGTACTGTTTATTGTAGCTTCTAATCCACTATTTTGTAATTCTCCAACATTAAATCGCGTTACGGTATATCCTGTAGAGGAGGCTAATTGTCTATCTAAGAGTAAATCTGTTGTATTAGCCTTGTAATACTCGAACGTACCTCGAAGGCGGTTGTTGAATAAGCCAAAGTCCAAACCAACATTTAAAGTTGTTGTTGTTTCCCATTTTAAGCCTGGATTTCTTAATCGCGAAGAGGCGGTCGAACCGCTAACAACATTGTTTTCAAAAATGTAGGGATTATAGTCCGCCACACCTAGAGATTCTAGGGGATTAATTCCTTGATTCCCTGTTGCACCATAACTGACGCGAAACTTTAGTTGTTCTATATAATCAAGGTTTAAATCTTCTTCTGCTTTGTAAGCAGCAGATATAGCCGGGAAGTATCCCCATTTATTATCTTCAGCAAAAACAGAAGCACCATCTGCCCGTGTAGTTATTTCTACAAGGTATTTATCGTTAAAGGAATAGCGAAGACGTCCCATAAAAGATAATATGCGTCTTCTCCATACATCTCTACCATTACTTAAAAGCTCTGAGGCGAGCCCATTATACCCAAGTGCATCATTGACAAAATCAGATTTGTCTAACTGGTTATACTTGAAGTTTTGTTCATCAAAAGCGTGTACCCCTGTAAAATCAAGTTTATGAACTTCATTGTCTAATACATCATAATTAACGATATGCTCTATTAATTTTTGTTTGTATTGGGTGTCAATTAATACACCTATACCGTTGTTTCCTTCGTCACCAGCAGAATGAAGAGAGCTCCTATAAATACCTTGATCAGTATTACGATTTCTGTAAAAGGTTTTTAAAGAATAGGAAAGTTTTGGGGTTATTTGATAGTTAAAACGTAGACTAATGTCTGTTAAATTTATATCAGATTCATCTTCAGATTCACGCTGATCCCATAATGGGTTGATCGCGTTTGCATTTTCAGTACCAAAATAATATTTAACTAAATTTCCATTTTCGTCATAAGGTTCTGCAATGGGGCTTAAACTAGCTAGAAAAATCCCTCCAGTTTCCTTGTTTTGTTGTGCATTTTGTATGTTGATTACTCCATCTAAACTCAATTTATCTGTCAACTGATACGTGTAATTTAACTTAAATTGTAAACGATCAAAACTTGAATTAGGGATGATCCCATCTTGTGTAAAATAATTTAAACTAGAATACACAGTAGATTTATCAGTGCCAGAAGAATAACTCATGGAATGACTGGTTAATAGAGCATCATTTAGAGCAAGATTTTCCCAATTAACAAAACGTTGATTTTCGATAAGATCTAATTCGAATTCACTCCAAACAAAGCTTAACGGTGGATTTGTTACACCGGTTCGAGTGCGCCATGCATCTAAGCGGTAATTAAAGAAGCCTGGAGCATTGTAAATATCAAAATTACGTGTAATCGCTTGCGTAGTTACATAACCAGCATAATTAAAATTGGTATACCCACTTTTAGCTCGTTTTGTAGTAACTAAAATTACTCCATTTGAGGCTCTTGCACCATAAATGGCTGTAGAGGCTGCATCTTTAAGTACCTCAACACTTTGTATATCATCAGGTGAAATATCATTGAGATTATCAAATGGAAGTCCATCAACAATTATTAATGGGCTATTTCCACCTGCAACAGATACATTCCCGCGAATAACAATGTTAGAAGATCCACCAGGGCGAGCATCTGAAAGGTTCACTTGCACTCCTGCTGCTCTGCCTCGTAATAACTCAGAGACATTTGTCGTTGGAACTTGAGTGGCTTGTTTTACGTCTACTGTGGCTACAGACCCTACAACATTACTCCTCTTTTGCGTACCATATCCTACAACTATGATTTCATCCAGAAGGTCAAGCTCACTTTCTAAATAAATTTCCAATTCAGAATTATCATCTACAGTAATGAGTTGTGTCTTAAAACCTAAATATGATACCTCAATTTGGTTTTCTCGTTCAACCGAGATCTGAAAGAAACCATCAAAGTCTGTAGTCGTCCCTTCGTTTGTTCCTTTAACAAGTATTGTTACCCCAGGGAGCGGTTCTCCTGTGGCTTGTTCAATGACTTTTCCTGATATTTTATTTTGCCCCCGCAATTGTGCAGAAAAACTAAAAATTAGAATAGTTATAAAAAAGAAGTAGCTTTTTTTCATTTATTTACAATTTAACGGAAACAATAATATGAAATTATTGTGATGATTGCATCAAAAAAAACTATACAAAAAATATACAAGTGTGATTTTACAAGCTGTAAAACCAACTATAAATTTTGTTTAACCTTTCTTAAACAAATTGATTTTCAGTTTATTGTATAAAGATGAAATAACACGAGGACAAAAGAACTCCAATGACATTAAACTATACAAAGACTAAAACAGCATGATGTACTCTACAATCCCTTGACTTCTTTCTAGCTTCATTTTTTTCCGCAATCGATAGCGCTTGATCTCTACACTATGGACAGAAATGTTTAGTAAAGGGGCAATTTCTTTGGAGGACAGATTCAATCGCAGATAGGCACAAAGCTTTAAATCATTTTTAGTCAACGAGGGATGGGCTTGTTTCAATTTGCTAAAAAGTGGCTGGTCGGTTGTATCAAACGCTTTTTTAAAATATTCCCAATCATCGTTGCTATTGAGCTTTGCGTTGATGCTTTTAATCAATTGTTTTGCCTTTGACTCTCCTTTGACTGTTTCAAGTTCTGCTTTGATATTTTTTAAGAATTCATTGCGTTTCAATGTACTCATAGTTGCAACGGCAAGTTCTCTACTTTTAGCCTCAATGTCTTTTTTTAATTGTTCGTTACGCAAACGCACGATCTCTTGCTGTGCCTCTAACTCTTGAATTTCTAATAAACGCTTGTTTTCTTTTTCTAGTTGTTTACGTTGATTTTTGAGTTTACGTTTATAAAAAGCATTGTACCCTATCATTAATAAAG
>Ga0255769_10005832_pt1 | contig 11437 bp, 7 predicted proteins | sample 041ome_9_FD_179637 | JGI IMG/M metagenome (GOLD analysis project Ga0255769, IMG submission 179637) | Coastal salt marsh microbial communities from the Groves Creek Marsh, Skidaway Island, Georgia - 041413US metaG (version 2) | ecosystem: Environmental > Aquatic > Marine > Intertidal zone > Salt... | reverse complement strand
TTTCGCGCATCTGGCGCCGCGGCGCGGGCGAGTGCGTGGAGTTTCTCATCGCGCGCGCGTTCGAGGGCGACGTGCGTGCGGCGCACCGCGCGGCGGGTTCGGGCGTGCATAAAGCGTGAAGCGCGCTCGTCAAAAAGTGACGATTCAAATCTACGTTGTGTTCGTTACATTCGGCGTCTATGTGATCAAGATGTCGCGCGCGACGGCGGCGCCGGATGACGCTGGGAAGTAAAAGAGTTCTATGGTATTTGCGGCATCGCGTGCGGTGGAGCCGCCGAACGCGCGAGGCATGATGGAGGCGAATCGTTCGCTCGCGCGTGCGAAGACGGCGCCAGATCGAGCGAGCGAGCGCAATGCCGATCCGACGCGCGCGGAGGGGAAGAATCGCGATAGAGCGATGATGATGCGGGATTCGGAGATGCCTGGGTGGCGAATAATGACAGTGAGCGTCGCTCGAGCGCACGACACGTCGTCGACGTCAGCGTCGTCATCGGCGGCGGTGTCTTCATCGGCGGCGTAGTAGTACAACGCGTCGGCGGCTCGGCTGTCGCCTCGCGCGCGAATCGCGCCAGAGTGCATCAAGTCATCGATCGCTCGGTGAGCGGCGAGCGCGCCTGAAGCACCTCGTGATGCTAACGTCACCTCTGCATCGCTCGATGCGCGGAGTTTGTTGAGAATGTCAGAGAATGTGAGCCCAGCATGACTCGCGGCTTCGTCGGCTTTGGCACTTTGACGCGCCGCGACGACGCGCGCGCACGCGTCTCGGAGAATTGATGACGCCATATCATCGTCGAGAAGGCAGCCGACGGCGGCAACGCGAGCTACGTGGTCATCCGAGCTCGCAACATTGTCTTCGCGCACGTCGATGCGTACGCTGTGTAACATTTTCGCCGCAGCATTGTTAGCCGCCAAAATGTGACTAGCGTCGTTGGAATTAAAGCCATCTCGAAACGCAAACGGAAGCGCGCTCGCCGTAGATTCCCCGCACGTCGACATAGAAATACGACCATCAACGAGGGCACGCGCGAGCGCCAAGACTTGAGGCCCGCTCGGCGTGACGCATTTTACGCTCTTGGCGCCGCCGTCGACTACATCCAATAATCGCAACTGCGCGTCAATGGCGCCAGTGTAGTACGACGGAACGTCTTCGATTTTGACAAATGCACGACCGTGCGCTTCGTCTTCAGACTCTGTGTCGTAGTCGCTTGAAGAATCGTCATCGGCAGAGTCATCGCTTTCATCTTGAAACGTAATCGCGCGTCGCCGCAGAAACGCTACTGGAGCTAAACGCGCGAGGATGATGTCGTCATCCGCTTCAGTGAGATCGCGTCCCGCGCGTAATCGACGGACTTTTTCTTCGCGTTTTGGTCGAACGCGAGAAGCTCGCGGTGGTTTTGGTAAATCGCGCTTGAGCACGGGATAAGTCACCGGATGGGCTTTCAATATTTCTCGCGTTGCGTGTAAGACTTGCTTGGCGACGCCTTCGGACCATTTCCCGGTGCAATCCCACACGTCGTCCCAATACGCGGCTTCTTCCTCAGTCGCCGGCGCGGGGACTGGCGTGTGTGGTAACGCGTGCTCTCGTCGAGCTTTGGCGCCGCGTTCGTAAAACTCTGACCCAAAGCGTACGATGGCGTCGTGGCGACTCGCATTATTGACGCCGTCTTCGTCTTCATTGTCTTCGCCGTCGTCGACGGTGAGCTGTCGCCATCGCTTCACGACGGCCCGCTTTTTGACGTGTGGATACCGCGAGCGCCACATTGGATCGGCGTATACAACCGCGGCGCGATAGTCTCGCTTCTCTGCACGGAACGTGTTCGGGCCCGACAACGCGATGAAACGAATCATAGAAAACACCAAAAATTCATCCTCAGCCTGCTTGAACACAAAGCGCTTGCGATGGGATGGAAATTGATCAAAATCACCGTCACTTTCGTCGCTTGCATCATCTGGCAATGATACAGCAGTAGAACTTCCCTTGCGGGCGCGAGCATCGCCAATATTCGCTAATCGATTCGCGCGTGTGGAGTCTCCAAGCACGTTTTCGCGCTGCGCCAACAACGCACGATGCGGCGCCCGGCGAGACAGCCGAATCTTCGAGTACCGTGAGTACATTTTCAACGCGTTACTCGCAACCACGGACGAAATCACGCCCGCGTCGTTGGCGGCACAAATCTGTGCATAGCAGTAATCACGCCACGTGCTTTTAATGTGACTTAAATCATCCGGAGCGCCGAGATCTTGCGCGAGTTGCTCCACGCGCAACGCGTCCTCGGCGGGCAAGCCAGCGGTGGACAACTCAGCGATGGCGATGGCCACAAGCTCGGAGGTGATTTCCACGCCTTCAACCCAGGCATTAGCGCTTTTCAGCAATAATTCAATCAACGTATTCCAAGCTTCTTGAAGACGATTCATAAGGATGATGCAATTGTCCAACCCGAGCGCCCATTTTCGTACCCACGAACGCGTCGACGTGAGCCGCGGATAGGACATGGTGGACGCCGGCACCGCAGCATCCATCGCTGGATGACCTTTGAACGCCTTTTCGAGCGCATTCCAGTACGCGTGTGCGCTCTGAACGGTGGTTAAATCAAATGCCTCGCTCCACACATCGGCGTCGTCTTCGTCAACGCCTTCGCCTGGCGCGCGTTGAAACCGCGCAATTTTATTCATGCGTAACGTCATGATGATTTGCCGCGTCTCGGTGTCGTACGTCGGATGTTCGTATAATAGTCCCATCTCCGTCAAACGCTTGGTCAATCTCGACATCAAGTGCGATGAGCACAGGCGATCTCGCAATTCGCGAGATAAATCTTGAACAAGTTTCCCGAGTAACGCCTCTCGCTTGATGTGCTCTAAATCTTCGACGTCGATGCGCTTTGATTCGACGCTATTGATGACTTTGATGTACATCGAAATCGGCATCGCGCCGTCGAGAATTTCGGGATCGATTCCACCATCTCGCGTCTTGCGGTCTTCGAAAACGCTCTTGACCAAATACAAATGAAATATCTCTAAACGCACGACACCCGCTTTGACGTAACCCAAACCGATGGCGTGAAAGTTGTGAAGCGTTCTATACCCGCCGCGATTGCTGACATCCAACGCCCTATCGGCGTTTGGCGCGTCGCCATCGTCATGTGCTGACGATGACGGCGCTGGCAGCGCTTTTGGAATGGGTGTGATATTAACCGTTTCACTCAACCCAAGCTTTTTCGATAGCGGCTGTCGCACCGCGACTTCTTGCGAGCGAATATCCGCCTTGAGCGATTCGATAAACGCGCCATCCGTCGCGGGATTGAATGGAAAGTCGCTATGAAACAAAATCATATCCGGTAACCTTTCGGTTATGCCCCAAGACAGCGAATGCACGAAAGCCTCATTATTCGCGACTAATTCATCCACGAGACTGTGAATGATTTTCTTGTCGACTCTTTTATACAAACCGCCTTCGGCGACGGCGAGCCACGAGCTTAGACGATTCACGTACAAGAAACCCTCCTCGCGCAACGCCTTGAGAAGAATGGCGTATCGTCGTTCTGCGTCCGAGATAATGGCATCTCTATCTTCGTCTTTATTCTCGTCTCTATCGTCGCCTACGCTCGCGTAGCGCGTCATTCTCTGTTTTCCGTGCTGCACGACAACCTTGCGAATCAATTTATCCTCGTCGCACATCTTCATCAAACGCTTCTCCAACGTGCGAGGCCCGACGTCGTAGTCGCGAACGACATCCGCTAAACCTACGCTTCCATGCTGACGCACACGCTCGGCGAATTGCGTTTCAAACGTTTGCTCAACGATGAACGCTCCGCGCTGACCTCCGCCCGTCCATCGACTCGGATCGATGGCGTCGGCGCCATCCTCGGCGTACTGGGCATCATGTGCCGACTGCGCTACGTATGGCTTGATAAATCGTAACGCCTCTAAACCTTCGTGACTTAGCACTGGTTCAATGCACCCGGCGGCGATTAACTCATTCTTTGCCGCGTTGAACACCTTTGTCTTGGCCTTTTCTGAGCGCCCGCGCATCAAATCGCTCGACTCAAACGACGCCCTGAGCGTCTCGCGCACTTCTCTCGTAGACGCCACACCATTCTCACATTCCGTCAACACCCGCACGAGCGCGTCGAGGTAATCCGCTTTAGAATCTTTGCCCATCCCAGCCTTGATGGCGGAGCCGCGGTAACGCTTTAGAAAGACCAAATTACTCGACGCCGCGCCCGCGCCGTCGTCCCCAGTCGACTTGCGCAGAAACACTAAATCCGCAGCAATCAGAGTCTTAATCAAGTGATCACCACCCTTCGACGACGTCGCAATATTCACATCCTGCGTCGTCGCACCGCGCTCTCGCGCCGCAGCGATGCACGCCAACGCCTGGTGCGCAGAATCCGTCAATTCAAACTCCCACGCGGCTTCGCACGCGACGCCGAGCGCGCGCGCGCGAACCGCTTTCACCGCCACCAATCTCGACTCCGGCGCCAACGCGCGCGACTCAAACGCCTCAAACGATGCACACGCATCCCACGCCGCGACATCAATCGCATCTGCGTCCTCAGCGGCGCCTCCACCGGCGCCCGCTCTGCCCGAGACGCCGCCCCGCGCGCGCGCCGCATTCGCGCCGAACCCAACGTCTCGACGCACGAACGCGCGATGAAACGCGTGAACGACGCGCGCCACGCGCGCATCATAACCACCACACCCATCGCCACCGTCGTCGTCGTCATCCTTGGCGCCACGCGTCGCCGCCGCAGCCGCGGCTGACGCATCGCATGTGTCTAACCGTCGCGCCACGTCCCGCGCGCGCGCGCCCACCGACCCACACAGCGCGAGCGCATCCACCGCGCGCGCCGAGAACGACGCATCGCGACGACCGCCGCGCCCGCCGTCGTCGCCGTCGTCGTCCCCCATCGCGTCGTCGTCGCCGACCGCGAACGCGCGGCGGCGCCGTGTGCCGCATGCCGACGTCGCAACGGCCCATGGATGCCCCTCTCATATAGTACATCAAAAAAACCCATCTACTCGAGCATCCGAAGGCGATGCACCATAGAGTACCACACAACCCTCTATCTACTACACCATACATCACACAATCACACAATCACACATCCCTCATACCTGATCACGCCCTAGACTACGCACGCACACGACCGAACACCCAACGCACGGATCGCCCTCCGGCTGACACGTGGACCTCTATGCGTAAACAGTATATAGTGGACGCACGCAACACACCTGTCGACTTTCACGCCAGTCGACGATGTCGCGTGCGGTCGTCGTTCGGCGCCGGCACACCGCGCCGGCGCGAACTCGACGACCCGATCGCGCGCGAGTGCGACGAAGACGAGCACGCGAACGACACGGGTACGTGATGGGCGATGCGGCGGCGATCGATACGGGCGCGTGGACACAGGGTTGGGTGTGGATGCGACGCATTTGGTGTTGCGATGGTGTTCGTGCGCGACGACGACGACGACTGACTGAGACGCGTGTGTTCGTTGATCGCGCGTGCGTGTGGTAGGTGTGATTTCGTGATGGTTCGTTTCATGAAGGCGTTTGGGCTCGGGGAGGGGTCGTCGTCGGGGGACGTCGTCGAAAAGGCCAAAGCCGCGGCGGCGAAGGCGCAAGCCAAGGCGCTCGAATCGGCCCAGGCTGAGGCTGCTGTGAAAAGATTGGAGAAGAAGCTTGAGGCGGTGAAGGAAACGGCGGATGATAAGGTTAAGAATGATCAGGTTCAGCGCAACGCCAAGCAAGAGGAGAAAAAGGCGATGGCGCAGCAGATTCGGGAGCACGCCGCCGACCTCAAGAAGAAGCTCGCCGCCGCCAAGGAAGCCGCCGCGACAGGCGACTCCAAGGCGAAAGCTGAAGCCGAAGCGCTCAGCGAGCTCGCGGACAAGGCAGATGCCGACGCGAACCAAGCTGAAGGCGAAGCATCCACCGCCGAAGCGCCGGCGACTGCTGGCGATGACGCCGACGCCGAACAAAAGAAGGTTCAGGCGGCGCTCGACGCGGCCAAGGCGGCAATGGAAAAGACGAAAGCCGACGCCGACGATGCTCTTGCTGAAGCGAAAAAACTTGCTGCCGTAAAAGCAAACAAAGACGCTGCTCAAGATGCTGCCGACGAAATGGCTGCTCAAGAAAAAGCCGAGAAGGATGCCCAGGCAAAAACTGGCGGGAACGACGTCTCCGGCGCCGTTAAAATCGGAACCGACGGTAAGTTGATTGTCGATGAGCAGGATTCGCAAGAAAAGGCTGCTGCGGACCATGCTCAACAAGCTGCTGAAAGTGCCGAACAAGCTGCTGAAGATGCCGTCAACAACAAGGCAAACGCCGCGAGAGAAGCCGCCGATAAAGCCGACCAAGCCGCCGATGAAGCCGAGTTCGCCACCAAGGAGGCTACCGTCGAAGTCGACGCTGCTGAATCGGAAATTGAATCTGCCGAAGAAAGCTTGCAAGAAGAAATTGAAAACTTGGCCGACGCCAAGGCTCAAGCCGCCAAGGCTGAAGCCGATGCTGCGGCTGCTGCTGCAAAGGCTGCTAGCGACGGTACTGACGCCTCGCGTGAAAACGCTGAACTCATGCAATCCGGCGTCGACTCGGCCAAGGAAGCTGTCGCCGACGCTGCCGCCGCCAAGGCTACAGCCGAAGCAGCTTTGGAAAAAGCCAAGGCCGCCGCTGAATCTGCGAGCTCCAAGCTCAACGATTTGTTCTCAAAAGCCGCCGCCGCCAAGATTGAAGCCGTCGTCAAGGGTACCGAACGCGACGCCGAGGTGTACACCGCCAAGGAGCTCGCGAAGAAAATCATGAAGAATATCAAGCCCGTCGACGGCCCGAGCTCGCTCGGTCACAGTCACTACGCCCTTGGTGCGTCTACGAACGGCATGTCGCAAGATTTCTACGCCAACACGGCCACGGTGTCGGCGCTTGTCGCCGTCGTCGCGCTCGTCGGGTACGTCTTTGGCCGCCGCTCAACCAAACGCGCGCACGCCAAGCAAGCGCCCATGTACGGTGCGTTGTCCAACTCCCAAGCCACTGGAGGTGAAATGTGTTAAAATATGATATGTGAGTGTGTTACAGCGTGTCACCATGAATGCTACGACCATAACACACGGCGCGTTCTCGCGTCCCGTCAGTCGCGTCTCCGCGCGCGCGTCTCGACGGCCAAATTTTCCGCGTCGGCGTCAATCGAGTCATTTTGTTGTTTCACGTGCTCAATTTTGATCGAATTGAAATACTATAAAGTAAGATTAACTCAAAATCATCCATCGCGTCGCGTCATCTCTGTCGTCGTCGTCCTCCTCCTCATCCGCGGTGTCCCGAGGCGTAGATGGCGCGCGCCCGTATGCACCTCATAAATCACACACATGGGCATATATCACCTCACACTACGTCCCTTTTCAAATTTCGGACATTCGACGTCTCCACCCCGTCCCCGTCCTCGCCGTCCCGCGCGCGGCGCTCCGCACACCCCGTCGCGACGCGCGACGCGAGTTCGATCGCGCTCCGCTCGCACGCGCGGTGTGGCGACGCATTTCACGCGCACACTTTCCGCGCGTTATCGACGTTCGCCTGCGCCGCCGCAGCGACGACGACGAAAGATTGACACCCGAACGAATCGATTCGCGCGTAAACGTTTGAATCACCAGCGTCAATCATGACCACCACGCTGGACGTCGATAGCGTGATCGAACGGTTGTTGAGCGTGCGCGGACAACCGAATAATCGTACGGTGCAATTGGCGGAGGGCGAGATCAGAGCGCTGTGCGCGGCGGCGAGGTGCGTGTTGGGACGATTCGATGCGAACGCGAGGCGCGCGCGGTCGAGGCGCGCGAGTGGAGATCGACGACGTGTGACGCGCGCGCGACGCGGGTTCGGTGCGGGTGACGGGCGGGAAATATGAAGTGGAACTCGTGCGTGCGTTTGCGTGGGTGTGTACGCGGGAAAGTGCGCGTGCGTGCGCGGTGAGAGGTGAAATGCGCGCGTGTGAAGGTGGTGGAGAGGGTCAGCGGGCGCGACGCCGATCGAGCCGCGGGCGGGTTCGTGCGTGTCGGTGCGGCGTGTGCGCGTGTGTGCGGGGCTCAACGTTGTGCTCATGCGCTCGGTGTGAATGGTCATTTGCGCGCGGCGCGTGACGAGGGTATGAGAGAAGAGGGGACGCGAGCGCGCTACGCGACGCTGAGCGTATACGACGAGCGACGACGACGACGCGACTGACTGATGAATTTTTTACCCCGGTTTTGCGGTACACAGAGAGATTTTCTTGGCACAGCCGTGCTTGCTTGAACTCGAGGCGCCGTTGAAGATTTGTGGTGACGTGCACGGGCAATACTCGGACTTGTTGAGACTGTTTGAGTACGGCGGGTTTCCCCCAGAGGCGAATTATTTGTTCCTGGGCGATTACGTCGATCGCGGCAAGCAAGGCTTGGAGGTGATTTGCTTGTTGTTGGCATACAAGGTGAAGTATCCAGAAAACTTTTTCCTGTTGCGGGGGAACCACGAGTGCAACTCGATTTCGCGCATTTACGGTTTTTATGACGAGTGTAAGAGACGGTACAACATCAAGTTGTGGCGCGTGTTCTGTGACGTGTTTAACTGCCTTCCGTTTGCAGCCATTGTGGATGAAAAGATCTTTTGCATTCACGGCGGGCCGAGTCCGGAGTTGAAGGATCTACAGCAAATAGTTCAAATCAAACGGCCGACGGACATTCCCGATATGGGAATGTTGTGCGACTTTTTGTGGAGCGACCCAGACGCGGATATTCAGGGCTGGGGCGAGAACGACCGCGGGGTATCGTATACGTACGGGACCGATGTTGTTGGCGATTTCCTCGCCAAGTTTGATTTTGACTTAGTGGTTAGAGCGCATCAGGTTGTTGAGAATGGGTATGAGTTTTTCGGAAAGCGGCAGCTTGTCACGGTTTTCTCGGCGCCCAACTATTGCGGAGAGTTCGACAACGCCGGTGCGATGATGACTGTAGATGAAAACTTGATGTGCAGCTTCCAGATATTGAAGCCTGCCGAGCGTAAGCTCATGGGCGGATTTGGGTCGATGATGGGTGCGCGACCGAGCACTCCTCCTCGCAACAAAGGGACGTAAACATAAAGCAGCAGAGCGCTGCGACGAAACGTCAGGATGGGGGCGTCCTTCGTTTGGAATTTTCATGGCACAAGGCCACGCGATGGGCAACCAGTGCGCCAATGGTTAATCGCGCGATCGTGTTTAAGGTGGCTCTTATTGAATAGCTCGAACTTGTAACAGACAAATCACAAAAGTAAAGGTGAAAAGTTGACGACGACGATGTCAAAGTCTCGTCGCGTCGCAGTCAGCCGCGCGCCACATCACGCCACGCCAACGCATTCGCATCGTGCTATCTGTTGTGCGCACCGTAAAATACCCACATCAGTACTACGTTTGACTCATCTGTGAAGTATTTCACAAAGTCGATATGGACGCGCAAAACGCTCGAGCATCTTTCGATGGATTCACCGCGCGTGTCGCGAGAATGAAGGAGATTCACGTCTTGCCCGCGTACGTGGTCGTTCGCGCGGCGCAACACATCTATGACGCCGATGCAAAACGATTCCCCGGTCGCGAACGCATTCGCAAACACATCGAAAACGAGGTACGTCGTGGACACGGCGCGAACGAAACAAACATTGTACGCCCGTCCCGTCTGTCGCGCGTACGCTCGATGTGACGCTTCGCGCTCCGACTCACCGCGACGCGTCTTATTCGCGCGCACACAGAATTTACATCACGTCATCCTCCAAGCGCTATCATGGGATCATATTTTTGACGCTCTCGTCGACGTCGGGTGCGTGCGCACGATCGACTCGAACGGAACCTTTGTCGTCGACGGTTCGATGGGTGAGTTGTCGGCGGCTGTTCGCGAGCGCTGCGTTTTATCGAGCGACGACGCCGTCGTCGATTTCGTGCTCCGAAACGGCCTCTCTGAGGCGAAATGCGCCACGCCGCTCACGACGGTGAACAAGGTGCGAAATGGCAAGCGCGCGAAGCCTGAAGCACCGAACGGCGACGATGACGAACGACGCGCGCAATCATCAGAAGATATTCCCGCCGACGTCGACGCCTCTCGCGCGACAGAAGACGCCATCGCGCACCTTCGCGCAACGCTCGCGACGCACGTCGTCAACATCGAACGTGAATGTGTTGAAATCATCGCGCGCGCATTGAAAGCGGCGCGAAAACGATAGATCGAATGTAAATATTCCCCCGCGCGCGCCGCCGACGCCGCCTAGCCAGCCTCTCCACGCGAGCTCACCTCGCGCGAACGTCGCGCTCGCCCGCGCATTCGCCCCGCTCGGCCCGTCAACGCGACGATATAGTTTTTATCATCGCGCTGAACCCGTCAACACCCACGCGAGCGCCGCCGTCGACGTCGATATCGCGACACCACGCGACGGTTCCCAAAGGTCGCGAGCCGCGACGATACCCCAACCGTCGTCACTTCGTGCGCGTCACCATCGTCGCCGTGCGCAACACCGCGTGAAGGCGACGTCAATCATATCTCGCGTGCGATTGCGCGCATCGAGGTGCGCGATGAGCGCGAGCGCGAGCGCGAGGGCGCGAGGTTGCGATGTGCTGACGCGGCACGGCGGAACACCAATCGATCGGAGACGCGCGGGTGGTACCGCGCGCGTGAGGCGCTCTGCGCCCGTCGTGCACCGCGCACGGGTCGCACACGGCGACGATGGGTTTCGTCGCGGTGTTTGAGACGCCCAGGCGCGCGCGAGGGCGACGGCGAGGGGTGCGAACGAGGGCGTTGCGCCGATGGCGTAGAAGGGGGCTGACGAGACGACGCTCGCCGCCGAACGATTGACGACTGACGAATGACATTTGTATCGCCTAGGCACGCGAGATTTGTGCGACATTGGACGGAACGAGTAAGGTTGGTACGATTGGTGGAATGAATTTATTCACGGATGGGCGATTGGCGTCGGAATTGGAGGAGCAGAGCGCATTGGATGTGGATTTCACGAAGCTCGCACGAAACGCGACCACTCGGGCTGGACTCAGGACGTCTACGAGCGTGGATGATTTAAGTGCTGGTAGTACGCAAGTGTGTGTTCAAACTCCGCGAGCGAGTGAGGGCGCTCGGACGTTGAAAATGACGACGACGGCGCATTTAACGACCGTGAGGAGCTTTGGGAGCGAGAGCTCTCTGGACGGCGGCGAAGCGTTTGAGAATCATGACACGGGTACGACGAGCGCGACAACGAGCAACAAGGGCAACTTGTTTGACGTCGCAAACGATCCACAAATAGAATCGCTTCGGCGAAGTTCTCGAACGTCTATTCTGGGTCAGCGTGTTTCAATCAAGGAACCGTTTGTTAAGGCATCGTCACGCATACGAGGCGCAAAGTTGAAGAACGTGACTACGTTATACTCTGAAATCCGCATCGCGTCCCTGGGAGTGTT
>Ga0255769_10005822_pt1 | contig 11450 bp, 11 predicted proteins | sample 041ome_9_FD_179637 | JGI IMG/M metagenome (GOLD analysis project Ga0255769, IMG submission 179637) | Coastal salt marsh microbial communities from the Groves Creek Marsh, Skidaway Island, Georgia - 041413US metaG (version 2) | ecosystem: Environmental > Aquatic > Marine > Intertidal zone > Salt... | reverse complement strand
ATATATATGGATTGACGGTCAAACTCCGACCGCAAAATTAAGGAGTAAAACAAAAATAATCGATCAAGGAACTGAGCCTCCTATTTGGGGTTTTGATGGTTCTAGCACTCAACAAGCAACAGGTGAACAATCTGATTGCGTGTTAAAACCAGTTGCACAATTTCCTGATCCAATTAGAGGTGGCGAAAATATTTTGGTGATGTGTGAAGTAATGAATGTAGACATGACACCACATGCATCAAATACTAGAGCTGCATTGGTAGAGTCAGCTGAAAATTTTGGTGAGTTCGAGCCTTGGTTTGGAATGGAACAAGAATATACATTTTACGAGCAGTCTTATGACTCACTTAAATACGGTCAACCTTTAGGATTTCCTCCATCAGGTTATCCAGCACCCCAAGGTGGTTATTACTGTGGTGTCGGAGCTGACGAAGTTTATGGAAGAGAAATCTCCGAAGCTCACGCAACAGCTTGCATAGAGGCTGGATTAGGCATTTCAGGCACAAATGCTGAAGTAATGCCTGGTCAGTGGGAGTTCCAAATCGGACCTGTAGGTGCGCCAGATATTGGTGACCAGATTTGGGTCGCAAGATGGTTGCTTTATAGGATAGCTGAAGATTGGAATATTTCAGCAACACTAGATCCAAAACCTGTAAAAGGTGATTGGAATGGTGCTGGTATGCATACTAACTTTTCGACAAAACAAATGAGAGAAGATGGTGGATACGATGCAATAGTTGCAGGATGTGAAGCTCTTGGTAAAAATGCTGATTTGCATGTAAAAAATTATGGTGCAAACATTGAAGATAGGCTAACAGGTGACCATGAAACTCAAAGTTTTGATACTTTTTCTTATGGAGTTAGTGACAGAGGAGCATCTATTAGAATTCCATGGCAGGTTGAAGTCGATAAAAAAGGTTATCTAGAAGACAGAAGACCTAATGCTAATGGAGATCCTTACGTCATCGCAATGTTAATGATTGATACAGTTTGTTCAGCAGCTTCTAGCTAGAAGCTGTTGCAACAATTTCAGAAATCTTTTCTATTAGTTGATCAAGATTCTCATTAAATGAATCTAAAGCAGCTGCTCTTCTTTCTCCAGTATCAGAAGATTCAAGACCAGCTTTAAGTTCAACAGTATCTTCATAGACCAAAATTACTAAAGTTTTTATTTCTTCATGACTTGTAACCAAATTGGCATAAGTATTTGGAGGTCCAGGACTTGACACTGTATCAACAAAGTCATTCCATTTGGCAATAAAGACATCAAATTCATCTTTTGCTTCTTGATAGGTTACTGTTTTGTTATCCCAGTTATCATTTGCTTGCAAAACTTCTTCACCAAGGCTAATTGCTACTATCCTTTCTCCATTAATTTCTTCAAGATAGGAAATGTAATCATCCGGCAATGTTGTAGTAGTTGTAGTTGTAGAGGTATCTTCTACTATTTCTTCAGAAACTGTTTGAACAGTAGTATCTTCAACTGTTATGTCTAAATCATTATTTGTGGCAACTCTATTTATAAATGTGTAAGTAGTAGCAATCATTCCAATTAGCACAAGAGGAAGAACTATTCTGCCTGGTTTTGGATCTGGATTAAAGGTTTCCATAGCTATATTGTATCAAATTTATTTAATATATCGTTATTAATGACATTCCAATCTGAAGATTCCTCTTTTGTAATAGTTAAAAATCCAGGACCGGTAAAAATTGAAACAATTCCATCAATTTGGATTAAATCTTTAGCAACGCCTTCAATATTTTGACTGTCTTTTTTTATATATGTAGCAATTTCATAATTATGTTCAATTAAAATTTTTTTTGCACTTGGGTTTGGCGTGTCTATTAATTCCATATTTATATAATATTTTAATACGAAAACAGTTATTATGTCTGTATGCAATATCAAGTTGGAAAAATAAATTCAGAAAATTTTTCTCCAAATAAAGTTCAGGTAGTCTCGGTATTTGGTTTATATTGTTTCGTATTGGGCACGTCTCTACTCGGTTTTTCAATATATTTATTTCTGGAATCATCTGGGTATGTAAATCAAAATTTTATAACTTGGAGTGGCCAAGGTTTATTTTGGGGTTTCACTACATTTTTTATTTCTTTATTTATTTTATTTATACCTATAGAGTTTTTTAATCAATATTATATCGAAAATAGATCATTCAAAAATCTTCTTACTAATATTGTATCTGTTATATTTGTTTCATTATTGTTTTTAGTAGCTTTTCAATTATTACTTAGAAATCAAAATATATTTGTTAATGAATATTTAATAATTGCTAGAGCGGTTTCTTTTTCAGGTTTTATATCTATTCCTTTAGTCTTGTTTTTATTTCATAACTTTGGAAGGAATATCTATCTAATAGATAAGTACTCATACAGTTTAGTTTTAATAGTTTGGATTTTTTCTACTCAAATATTTTTATAATTACATTTCATCAACAGGCACTATACCCAGACAAAACATAACATTGTGACTAGTTGTTAAAAATAATTTTGTAAGAAATAATTTCGAATATACATGATTTTCGTTATTTAAATCTGAAATTTTTTCATCTTCATAGAATTGATTGAATAGATTTGATATCTCGTAAATATAGTTTGCCAGGTGGTGAGGCTCTTTTTGTGATGCAGATTGCTCAAGATAGTATCCAAATAACATAAGTTTTGAAAGCAAATTTTTATCTAATTTGTTCAGTACCAATTCTTCATATTTTTTTTCATGAAATTCCATATTATCTAAAAGCTTCTTAGCTCTAACTTGTGAATATTGAATATAAATGCCCGTTTTACCATTAACATTTGTAAATTTTTGAATATCAAACTTGTAGTCAGTTTTTCTATTAGTTATTAAGTCACTGTATGTAAGAACAGAGTTGGTTAAATTTTTAATGATTGATTCACTCAAGGAGTTGTTAATTTTTTGAATATACATGTAAGTTTCATCATACAATTCTTTTAGAGGTTTAGTCCCACCATCTCTTGTTTTAAAGGGGTTTCCTTCGCCATCATTCATTGTCCCATACGAAATATGTTCATGGTATAAATTGTTAAATTTGAAATATTCAATTGAATCAAAAAGCTGCTTAAAGTGCAAAGATTGTCTATTGTCAACAATATAGAAAGTTTTATCATAGCCTATTTTTTCTTGTCTATATAAAATTGTTGCAAGATCAGTTGTTATATAAAGATAGGAACCATCTGACTTAGTAATTAATATTTTTGGTTCTGTGTTTTGAGTACTTACTAGAGCTCCAGAATCATTTATAACTTTTTTTTCTTCAATAAGATTTTCAATCATTTTTGGAATTATGTTGTTTACGTCACTTTCTCCCAACCAATAATCAAAACTATGATTTAAAATCTTGAAATTTTCTTCCAAGCTTTTTATTGAAATATTTTTTAAAGCCTTCCATTTTTTCATAAGTTTTTGATCATTTTTGTTCAGTAATTTATTTATTTCTTGAGCATGGGTTTTAAAATCATCATCATCTCTATAATTTTTACTTGCTATTGGATATATGGTTTCAAGTTGCTTTACATTTAAAGCCTTAATACCGATATTCATTTTTTCTAAATAAGTGATGATTTGGGAAATTGGCATACCCCAATCACCAAGGTGAATGTCACTAACTACTTCGTTTCCAATAAATGAATTAATATTATATAAACTTCGTCCAATATTTAATGTACGCATATGTCCCACATGAAGAGGTTTACCAATGTTTGGGCCTCCATAGTCAAATATAATTTTTTCGGGTTTTTTATTTTGAAAATCAATCCTTGTGTTGGTTATATAATTGGTAAGAAGACTGTGATTGAGACTAAGGTTTAAAAAACCAATTTCATTTTCATAAACGGGTAAAAAATAATTAAAATTATTTATTTTTTCAATTAAATTATTTTGTAGCTCATTAAAAAATTTTGATTTATTGTACTTTACTAAGTTATTTATTTGTAAATCGAACTCAGGCACTTTTGATAAATTAAGTTGCACATCTTCATTTAGTCCAAAATTCTTAAATTCTTTAGACAAAACCTCTAATAAATTGTTAAAAATAGTATTCATCAATCAATAATTTTCTTATCCTTATATTACTGACTATCTACGAAAGAGTGCTTGCCTCAAAAAGTAAACAATAAATAACGTGTTGTCAATAAAGTATCTCTTATATAGTCTTTTTGGATCTTGTACTAACCGTAAAAACCATTCCAGCCCTAAGTTTGCTATCCACTCAGGTGCCTTTCTTTTTGTTCCCGCAACCCATTCGAATACACCACCTATGCCAACATAATTAAGGTTTGGACGACCCTCCTTAAAAACATGATCTATAAAGATTTCCTGTTTTGGAAAACCTAAGGAAACCCAAACTATATCTGCATCAATACTTTCAATTTCATTTCTATACTTTTTAAACAATTGATCTGGTGTCATAATTTCAGGACAAAGAAACCCGGCAATATTAATTTCAGGAAACATATAACTTAACCTATCAATCATTGCTTGTGTAGTAGCTATATCATTTCCAAAAAAATAATGTCTCTTTTCAAGATTTATACCTTCTTTAATAGTTTGAAGAAAAAGCTTATATCCATCTACTCTTAAAAATTTTTGTTTTGAAAAAAAAGAAAGAGCTTTTGCAACCGGAAAACCATCTGGAGTCTTAATTGTAAAATCATTTATTATATTATTAATTTTTGTGTTTTTAACACTCCTTACCAGTGTATTGGCGTTACATATAGCAACTCTAATTCCAACAAATGAATTAAGTGCTTTGGAAACTTCATCTAAAGATGTTTCAGATATGTTTGTTTGAAGTACTCTAGTAGTTTTCATTATTGCAATTATTATATAGGTATTAAATTGAGTATAAAAGAAAATCTTGCGCCTGTAGCTTAATTGGATAGAGCATCTGACTTCGGATCAGAGGGTTGGGGGTTCGAGTCCCTCCAGGCGTGCTAAGTCAATAATATTTTTTACTCTTTCAGAAATTGACAATTTTTTAAAATCATTTTCTATAATTGGGGTTATTTTTTGTGAATCCAAGATACTTTGTATGAATTCTTCTTTGTTTTCCTCTTGGAAAAATAATATATTATTTGCAAAAGGAAGATTTCTGTGTGACTTAAAGTCTACAGCTACAATTTTTAATCTTGCGGCTAGGTATTCAAAGTACTTTAGTGGTGAAGTATAATTAGTAGAGTGAATATTTTTACTTGAGTTAACCAAAATTCCAATCTCAGATTTAAGTAATACTTCTACTGTAAATTCATGATTTTGCCTACCTAAAAATGAAATATTTGTTTTTTGAATTCTGCTTTTTAGTTCTTCAACATGCGATACAGGACCGCCGACTATTTTTAATGTAAAATCATCTAACCTAGAATCTTCAAAGCATGAAAGAATAAATTCAATGTTTCTTGAAGAGCCAAATCTTAACAATTCACCTACGAAAACTACTTGTTTCGAATGCTTTTGGAAATCTTTTATGAACAAATCATCTCTGTATCCATTATTTAGAACAATCGCATTTTCGAGGTATTTTATACTTTTTTCATAGTGTTCTTTTAAAGAACTGTTAAGAAATATAACTTTAGAGTGTTTATATTGTAAGCACTTGTTTAATATAAAATTTCTCAACTTTGATGGCTGGTGACATTCAAATATTACATTTCTATTTTTTCTCGATAAGAAGTAAAAAACCCAATCAGATCGAGTAAAGTATAATTCAAAATTTCTTTTTTTTAGTATGTTTCGAACTGTTGATTTAGCCCACAAATAATGACTTATATGATAAAAAAATTTGTTTAAAAAATTATATTTGCCAAATGGAAGATTGTGGTCTGTCCTAGTCAATGAAAAAGTTTGCTCAAAGTTGTAATATTCTTTTAAATCTTCAATATTTTGAGAACTTTTCCTATCTCTGTCAGGAAATATTAGTTCAACATCTAAACCCTGATTACTCATTTCTACTATGTTTGTAATAGTTTGTAACGAATTAGCAGTATCTGCAGGAAATGTTTGATAAGTTACATATGCAAGTTTTTTACTTTTCATAATGATTTTCTTTAAATCTAAACAAAGTATCAGAATTTAAAATAAAACAAAATAATAAGAATGAATTTAAATAAAGTAAAGAATCACTCTTTAATAAATTAAGAACAAAAAAGAACACCAATGACAAATAAAATGCATTGTTTCTATTACTAATTACTTTTACTAATATTCCTAGAAAAATTACAAGAATACCAAGTAAGCCAAAGAAAATTAAAAATGAAAATATTGACGAATGTGGTAGCACTAATCCTGTATTTGATTTAGAGGCATGTCCAAGGTAGTAGTTGACTATATTAATTGGACCAGTTCCAACAAGAAAATTTTCAAAAGTAGGGTTGTATTTACCAAAAAATACTCCCCACTTTTCACTTCTGTTAATCGGAGAAGCTATAGAGCTTATAAGAGAAGTTGGGTTAGGCAAGTAATTCCTCTGACTAAAGTGATAACTATTAACCAAATAGTTTAGAGATGTGGAAATATTTTCATCACTTTCAATATTTATGATTACTTCATAAAATCGATTTTGATCTATGGCATTTAGTCCGTATTGATTATTATCTAAGTACTCAACATTTGAAATTGAAAAACTCTCTTTCAGCATTTTTCTACTAGATTCTTCGACTGAGTATGTATTAAAAAAAGAAAAATATATCAATGGGAAAAGTATGATTGTCGCAAATGTATACAAAAGTTTTAATTTTTTATTTTGGACTTTCAACACTATAAAAATCAGAGCAATAATTGATATTAAAGATATAAAAGCAGCAAAATTATTTGATTTCAGCAATCCATAACAATTAATAGTTAACAATATAAACTCATTGGTTGAAAGTTTAAAATTATTTTCATAAATTGAAATCAGTACTGTAATTAACAACACTAAAGCAAAATATTCTCCAATAGATTCTGCACTTGGACTTATACCTCTCCAAGCATTACCAGCAACTGACTCGAATGTCTTACTAGCAGTTTTATTCAGCCCCAGATAAAAATATGTTAAAAAATTTATAACCGGATTGATAGCTGAGATAATTGAGAATAAAACAATTAACCCGCCTGAGAGTAAAAAATTAAATTTGATTTTTATTAAATCAAGACTTTTAAGTGAAGATTTAGATAAATAAAAGATTCCTACAGTAGACAAGAAAAAAGCAGACGACCAGAAAAAAATTGATCCAGAATTAAACGCAGAACTACTAAATCCTTTTAACTTATCAACATCGAACAACAAAAATTCATTACTGATACTTTGAATCCACAAAAATATAAGTCCAAGGTAACCTACAAGGGTAATTTTGTAGACATTTTTACTAAGAAGTGCTGTTGCCCCAATAAACATAAAACATATGAGTATAAAGTTTAAATTAGAGCTATTAAATGCACCAGATATTACAAAAAAATATGGTAAAAAATACAAAATATTATTAAATCTCTTTTCTAACATATTTGCAAAAAGTTTCAACATTAGATAGAAACTTAATATTAAAGAATAGAGCAAGTAGTTTTCTTTAATATCAGTTGTGTATATTTTTGAATTTAGATTGTAATACTCACTCTCTGAAATAAAGTGGACAATTAACAAGCCCAACACTATAAAAATCGATATTTCTTTATGTTTAATTTCTAATTTCTTATTTGTCTTTGGAATAAAAGAAAACATTAATAACCAGAAAGATGACTGAATTATTAAGTCTAAGTTCAGATTTGTTCCCAAATAAACAATATTTTGACCGTTTATAATATCAGCACTGTTTATTTTTGAAAAACAATTAATTGAAGCAGGCTTATCTAAATCAATTCGAAAATCATTATTGTAATTCTCAATTAAAAACTCAAAAAGAGAATATTTACAGGGTTCTGATTGGTACTTACCTAAAGTTTCTATATCCAATCTTGAAAGATTTTCATCGCTTTCTGAGCCATTAATAACCCAAGGAAGAGTTAAAAAAAGAATGATTATTAATAATCTAATAAAAAATTTATTTTTTAAAATATTCACTCCCTAAATTTTTTACAAATTTTGTAAGTAAGAAACTTGTTGAAATAAATAGAAGTACAAAAAAAAGACTTTTCTCGTAATTAGTGTTATTTATAAAATTTGCAACCCATCCACCATTTACATAGTTTGCACACTCAATCCATGAATTTACAGTAACTGCATTCCCACTTTCATTGAATAAAGTCAGAGGTACAAAATCTGGGTCTGGTGTAAAAACATAGTTTGGATCACTTTTAATTTCTTCAAAGTTTGGAGTTATACTCGATTCTCCACATATTTTTGATATATTTGAATCCATATAATATTATCTCTTAAATTTGAAGTTAATTCTAATGTTAATTTATTGCTAACAAATTATTAATACTCTCAATATTGAATATTATATATTTATGAATGCTGACCCAGGATATTTTGGCCCCAACTCAATGATGTGGAAGGTCAATAAAGAAATAACAGTGCTATTTGGTGGAGCACGTGCCCTTTTGATGCATGCAGCCCATCCACTTATTGCAGCTGGGGCTAGACAAACATCTTTTTATCAAAGAGATCCGTGGAAAAGACTAATTAGAACACTTTCATTACAAAACTCAGTTACATTTGGTACAAAAGAAGAAGCTGACGAAAGTGCTCACAGAATTAACAAACTTCATGAAGTAATTAATGGCACAGACTCGGTAACTGGTGGCTATTATGATGCTTTAGATCACGAACAGCTTTTATGGGTACACGCATGTTTACAAATATCTTCAATATATTTTTATGAAAAAACTGTAAGAAAGCTTTCGCAAGAAGAAAAAGATCAATATCACAAAGAAAACACCCTTGCAGCAGAGATGGTCTTGGTAGACACCTTAGCTATGCCAAAAACCCATGAAGGATTGAAAAAGTGGGTTATTGAAAAGTCAAAAACAGAAAATTACTTAAAGCAAACTGATGTCGCAATGGATGTTTTTTCTATCATAGGAGGAGGACCTGTACCAAAACACATTAAACCAATTTGGCCTTTTATTTCCTTTACTGCTTTTAATACCCTTCCAAAAGAATTTAAAGAAATTTATGGAATAAAAGAGACTCGGTTAAAAAATCTAATAGTCTCACTAAACTTGAATTTACTAAAAGTCACAAGACCTCTTTTACCTCCATTTTTTAGACTTATTGCGCCAGCTAGGTGGGCAAAACAGCGTATAACGAGAAATCCAAATCTAAAATTTAAAGATAAGTCTAACATTTGAATTAGATTTATAATTTAATCATGACAAACAAACACAACTGGAATGAAATAGGAAAAGATATTTCAGAGTTTACGAATAAAGTAAAAATTAAACTTGATGAAGAAGATTTGGTTGATGACCTAAAACAGTCTCTAAAAGAAACAATTGAAAACACAGGTTCGTTAATTAAAAACATGATTAGCTCAGTCGAGTCTACCGTAAACGATGAAGACATTAAACAAGAAGTTAGAGAAATATTAGCAAAAGTTAACTCAGAGTTAAAAAGCACTATAAAAGAATCTACAAAAAATATTTATCCTAATGTTGAAGAAAAAGAATGGCTTGAGGAAGAGTAGTTTTAAAAATATTTTTACTTATTAATAAATAGTATTTCTTCTACAATATCATATAGGGTCGGTAGCTCAATCGGCAGAGCAGGAGCCTTTTAAGCTCAAGGTCGTGGGTTCGATTCCCACCCGACCCACTTAGAGCCCTTTAATTTTGTTTGAAAACATTGCAAACGGTGTCTTCAATATTATTTGTAAATCTAAAAATAAACTCCAATTTTCGATGTATTCAATGTCATACTTATACCATACTGAAAAGTCTGAAGTGTTACGTTCGTTTATTTGTAAAAGGCCTGTTATTCCTGGCATGACATTTAGTCTTCTCATGTAATGCCTATCAAAGGAATCTGTATCGTCATTAAATAAAGGTCTTGGACCGACTAAAGACATTTGACCTTTTAGAACATTTACTAATTGCGGGATCTCGTCCAAACTATAAGTTCTTATAAACGAAAGGCCTTTAATAATTCTTGGGTCATTTTCGATTTTAAATAATGGACCAGTTCTTTTGTTAAGATTGCTTAAATCGTCCCGTAAAGTATGAGAGTCATTTCTCATTGTTCTAAATTTATACATATAGAACTGTTCTCCGTGAAGACCAACCCTATCTTGTTTTATAATTATTGGGGATTTGTCTTTCACATAAATTAATGCAGAAATAAATAAAATCACAGGAGAAAAAAAGAGTATTAAAAATAAACTTAAAACTATATCTAAGCTTCTTTTTAAAATAAACTTGGATCCATATTGTATGTCATTGTTGAAATAAGTCAGTTTACTATTATCTAACTTTTCACTTCTATAAATAAACACATTTTTAAAGGAAAAATCATTTTTAGAGATTATTAAAACTTTTTTATTTAGATTAATTAAATACTCTTCGACTTCACTACTCAGTTGAGTTTTATTAGTTTCAATCACGACCAAGTTAATTTTATTTTTTTTGTTTTCAGTATCTATTGTCTCAATAAGCTCATTATCAAAATTATTTTCATTAATAAAAAAAGCACCTTTATTTTTTCTGAATGTCATAATTCTTAAATTTCTAAATTTTGAGCTTTCGTCAAAATTGAAAGAAATAAAATTTTCATTTGTCATAGAACGACCAAGTAAAGATGATATAAACTCAGTATTACGAAAGATTAATAAAATAAGTGGAATCAGTAAGCAAAAAATCAATAAACTACCTCTATATAAATTATTAAACCTCAGAACAAACAAGCTTATTAATAGGTAGCTAGTCCAAAGTAAAAATATCTGAAAGTACTCACCAATCAAATTTCTATTTAAGGAATAACTTAACTCATTGACGTATGTATAAAAGGTTGTTGAATACAGTACAACCAAAAAAAAGAATACCAATGTAGCTAGGACTCCGTCAACACTTATAAATGAATCGCTGATAAAGGGAAGAAATCTATTTTTATCCTGCAAAAGGTTATAGTAAATTTCATCTTTAAATATTGGACTCCATATCAGATAGTTATCAAAATAAAAAATTGTAATGAACGTTAAGATTGTTTGTAACGAGAAAAATCTTAATATATATTTTCCAAAGTTTTTTATATTCACTTAAACCATATTATTAGAAATAAATTTATTACTATGTATTTTTTTTTCGTTATACTTTATTTATTACGGGGGCGTGGTGAAGTCTGGAGTTCACGCCTGCCTGTCACGCAGGAGGTCGCGGGTTCGAATCCCGTCGTCCCCGCAAAAGGCCAGATAGCTCAGTCGGTAGAGCACTTGTCTGAAAAACAAGGGGTCGGCAGTTCGATTCTGCCTCTGGCCACAATAAATATAGGCTCTATTGGTCTTCACAA
>Ga0255769_10005800_pt1 | contig 11481 bp, 9 predicted proteins | sample 041ome_9_FD_179637 | JGI IMG/M metagenome (GOLD analysis project Ga0255769, IMG submission 179637) | Coastal salt marsh microbial communities from the Groves Creek Marsh, Skidaway Island, Georgia - 041413US metaG (version 2) | ecosystem: Environmental > Aquatic > Marine > Intertidal zone > Salt... | reverse complement strand
CGGATCGTGATCGCCGTGCCTTTGCCCGGCGTGCTTTCCACTCGCACCCGACCGTGGTGTGCCTCGATGATCTCAAGGCAGGCAGCGAGGCCAAGCCCACTTCCCCCTTTGCCTGTCTCGTCGGGACCGTCTTTGGTTGAGAAGCTCGGCTCGAACATCCGCCGCATCACCTCAGGCTCCATGCCACAGCCTGTATCACGGACGGTGAGGTCGACGCCCCTTCCTGTTGGCGTTGAAGCTAAACGGATGATCAGACGGCCGCCGTTTTTCATCGCTTGGCGTGCGTTAACCATCAGGTTTAAGAGCACTTGCTGAATCTGTCCGGGATTCCCCTGAATCCGCGGCACCGTTGCGAACTCTCGCTCAACTTGAACGCGATACTTCATCATCTCGCGTTCTAGCAGTACCAGCGCGTCTTCGATCACCGCTTCGAGGGCGACCGGCTCCATTCGAGTGCTGCGGCTGCGAGCCATTCCGAGCACACTCGCCGTGATTTTGGCCGCCTTCGTACTTGCAGAAAGGATCCTGGTGAGAGCCTTGTCGCGGGTGGGCTCATCTTTGTAGCGGAGCCCCATTTTGGCGTAGTTGAGAATCGTGGTCAGGGCATTGTTGAACTCGTGGGTCGTCGTCCCCAGCAGATCGCCAAGTGAGGCTGATTTCTGCATTTCCAAGAGCTGCTGCCTGAGGTCGATCACCTCCTCGGCGAGCTGATCCCGCTCAGCTTCCAGCGACAGGTCCTCCCCTGAGAGTTCGGTGCTGAAATGAGGAGACGGCGTTCCGGGTTGCCCTGGTTCGATTCCCCGTGTTCTCGCCTCCCGCATCACCATGGATCTTCCCAACGCACCCCTGGAGTCACACCGTCAGGGCCTGTTCGTCGCGGGGTCGTTCCGACGCCAAGCACCACCACGCCACCCCCTCGTAGGAGCGGCATCCCCGGAACCACACTGTGCGTAGTTCCTCACGCCTCGTTCCTATCGGCGCCAACTCAGCAGGGCCTCTAGAATGAGCTGGCAGCATCCTTCCAACACCTGAACCGTTCAACTTTCACGGCCCCGGATGGCCAAAACCGAGATCTGCTGGGAAATGAGCGATTTCGGGCAAGAAGTTCCGCTTCCAACGATTCCTGGGAACACGTACCGATGGGTCAACCTGCTGAGTCTGCACGGGCCATTCACCACAGCTCACCGGGAAGCCTCTGCGGCCTTCGTTCGTCGAAAACGAGCGGTCACCGCGGCTTCACACTGGTCGAACTTCTCGTCGTCATCGCGATCATCGGCGTCTTAATCGGGATGCTGCTGCCGGCGGTGCAGTCGGTCCGTGAATCAGCCCGCCGAATCCAGTGTAAGTCCAACCTCAAGCAGGTCGGGCTCGCGATGATGATGTTCCTTGACCGGAAAACGCAGGGCACGTTTCCGATTGCCGCTCGGCTTCCCAGTCAGGAACTCGACTTCTACGTGCCGGGATCGCGGCCCATCAAACCGAGCATTGCCACCGTGCTCGGACCCTATTCAGAGAACAACCGGGCCATCTTTCGGTGCCCCAGTGATTTTCTCTACTACCAGAGGCCGCCCGAGCTTCAGGATGCCTACCGAGCCAAACTCATGGCGGTTCCCGAAGCCGATCGACCGGCGGAGTATCTTGACCTCAGCTACGAGGGCACCAGTTACGAGTATCCAAATCGACGGCTGGAAGGCCGCACCCTGGAAGAAGCCCTCTCCTACCGCGGCACCCTGCGGGCAACCTCAAAACTCTGGGTTCTCTACGAGTTTGAAGGGTTCCATGGTGGCGGCGTCTCACTCTTCTCCAACAGCATGATTGAGTACAACGACCCTGATCCGGACCGTCCTGCACCGACGGCAGGCGCTCGCAATTTTCTGTATCTCGACGGTCATGTCGACAACCTCTAACCGCCTTCCCCTCATTCACTGTCTCTCCACGCCTGCCCCGGTCTGCCCGTTTTTCATCGCGGGCGACTAACCCCTGTCTCACTCCTGACGTCGCTCTGCGGCCGTCAGCCCACCTATTCGTCACCCCGCCCAGTTGAGTCCCACGTCATGAGCACTGCCGCAGCCCGTCGCCAAATTCTGTCGGAACTCTCTTCGAGCAAACGCGGTGGCCAGCGTCGCAGCGGCAAGACCATTGCCCTCTGGGTTGTCGGAGCGTTCCTGGGCATCGCCATCCTGGTGGCCGCCGGAGGCTGGTACTGGTGGCGGTCTGCGGTGAACGATCCCCGCGTCGTGTCCATCGTTCAGACGGGCGAGCAGATCCGCGAGCGTTTCTTTTCCACCGCCGGCCCCTCAGCCACAGCCCCCATGTCCGAGGCCGACGCGGCGGAAATGGTGACCGCCATGACCTCGCTTCGTGAACAGATGGAAACACTGCCTGAATACCTGCGTCCGATCGCGGGCATGCAGGTTGGCCGCATGTTCATGACAGGCATGCAGCAACGGATTGATGACTACTTTGAAACACCACCGGCTCAACGCCGGGCGGTCCTCGACCGGCAGATTCAGCAGATGGAGGCGATGCGAGCAGCCTTCACACAAAACGGTGGCAATCCTCCCGGTCCTCCGCGGCCGAGCAGCGAAGGAGACCGCAACGAGTGGCGAAAGCGAATGATCGACCGCACAACTCCCGAGCAGCGGGCGAAGTTTACCGAGTACGGTAATGCAATCGATCAACGACGCCGGGAACTCGGCCTCGAGACCTCAGGCTGGGGCCGCTAGGTGCTAGAAAGGAAGCATCGAGATGTCTGAGATCCTCGGTTTGCTGGCAGAGGGAATGCAGCTTGCTTCTGACCTTGGCTACCAGGTTCGCGAAGAGCCACTCGGTGAACTGCCAGGTGGCGGCTGTGTTGTTGGCGGCAAACGGCAGATCCTGCTCAACGTTCAGCAGGGGCCCGCAGAGCGACTCGAACAGCTGCTGGACGTGCTCGCCACCGACCCAGAAGCGGCTGACGAACCGAAGAGCCGTGCCTTGGCCTCCCGCCTCCGTGAACGTCAGGCCTGAGGGCTTGCACGTGATGAATCGTTCGCCGACGCCGCTTCGGTCGGTGGCTCCACTCGGTAGAGCTGATGCTGATGGATGTACGCGAACACCGCAGGTGGCACGAGAAAGCGAATACTTCTCTCCGTCTGCATGCGTAAACGAATCTCTGTCGCACGGATATCGACCGCTGGCATGTGCACCCGGCCGGCGACAAGTCGCTCAACGGCTTCCAGGCCCAGCAGATCAACCAGTGGCTGGTCCTCACGGAGTGTCTCCGCATCATCGAGACCATCCCGCGTGACCGTGATGAGCTCGGCAAGTTCAGCGATGCGTGCAGGCTCCCGCCAGGTGGGCAGTCCACGGACCGCGTCGGGCCCCAGCAGCAGCACGAGTTGACCGTTCGCTGCATCGCTCGCAAGGCGTGCGAGCGTCTCCACGGTATAACTAACCCCGCCACGGTCGAGTTCCACAGGTGAGACGGTGAAGGCTGGGTGCCCACCCGTCGCCAGTTCCAGCATGGCAAGACGATCAGCAGCCCGAGCCAGCTCGCGGTTGCGTTTGTGGGGTGGCACTGCTGCCGGCACAAACAGCACACGGTCAAGATTCGCCTGTTCGCGTGCAGCCTCGGCAGCAATCAGGTGGCCGAGGTGGACGGGATCAAAGCTGCCTCCGAAGATGCCTGTTCGCATAAGAATGCCCTCTGCAGAATCGTCCTCTACCGAATCGTCCTGAGCCAGGCCCTTGCGTGCCCCCGAACCGTGCAGGGCGTCCGAGCACATGAGCCAGCATACGCCGCAGCAACAACTCTTCGAGAAGAGCCCCGTCTGGGAGGAAGACGATCAACACTCGGCCGTTGTTGCCAGCGTGGTACTCGCCGGCCGTGTCGACCGGCCGCTGGACTATGTCGTCCCTGAGAAGCTGGCGGGCCAGGTTGAGCCGGGGAAGCGGCTGCGTGTGCCGTTGGGACGCAGAAACCAGCCAACCGTTGGCTACTGCGTGGCGGTGGCCACTCGTGATCTTCCCGGCACAGGCCTGAAGAGCGTGCTGAGTGTTGAGGATGAGCGTCCACTCCTTTCGCCGACGATGCTCGAACTCACCTCCTGGATGAGCGAACGATGGATGTGCCGTCATGGCGAGGTGCTGGAGGCCGTGCTCCCTGCCGGCGTCCGTGAAGCGGCTGGACGACGACAGCAGCCGCACCTGATGCCGGCCCCGCAAGCCCCAGCAACCAACGAGGCTCGGCCACGTCTCACGCCTTCGCAGGTGAAGGTCCTGACGGCCGCCACCGAGCCGCTGACCGCTTCGGAACTCGCTGATCGCTCAGGGGCGAGTCGGGCTGTGATCACGCGGATGCTCAACCGCGGCCTGCTGGTAGAAGTCGAGGCCCCCAGCGCCCCCACTGCGAAGGCTGCCGACGACACACCGCCCCCGCTTTCCAATGCCCAGGCAGCCGCCCTCGCACCGATCTGTGAGGCGATGCGGGAAGGCAGACACGAGACAGTGGTGCTCTTTGGCGTCACCGGCAGCGGGAAGACCGAGGTGTACCTCCAGGCGGTCGAAGAAACCCTCCGCTATGGCAAGCAAGCGATTGTGCTTGTGCCGGAGATCAGCCTGACTCCACAGACCTGCAGCCGGTTTCGCCGCCGGTTTGGGCGGGTGGCCGTTCTGCACAGTCACCTCACGCCCGCAGAACGCCACCGCGAGTGGCGGGCGATCGCGGCCGGCGAGGTCGGCGTGGTCGTCGGCGCTCGTAGCGCCGTTTTCGCCCCCACCCCCAGGCTTGGCCTGCTGGTGATCGACGAGGAGCACGAGACGAGTTTTAAGCAGGGAACCGCGCCGCGGTATCACGCTCGCGACGTCGCCGAGTGGAGGTGCCGACGAGAATCGATTCCTCTCGTCCTCGGCTCAGCGACTCCTGCCTTAGAAACCTTTCAGAAATGCCTGACCGGCGAATGGCGGATGGCGGAACTGCCTGAACGAGTCGGCGGCACACACCTGCCTGGTGTGCTCACCGTTGACCTTCGCGACGGACCGCCACGCAGAGCAGGGGGGCTCAGCTCTCGACTGGAGGCTGGGATCCGCTGGGCGCTCAACGCCGAAGGCCAGGTGATCCTGCTGCTGAACCGGCGTGGCTTCGCCACGCATGTGCAGTGCCACGCCTGCGGCCACAGCGTGACCTGTCCGCAATGCGACCTCTCGCTCACGCTCCACCAGCCGGGCAGCCGCGGAATCTGTCATGGCTGCGGCCGGGTGATCAAGGTGAGGCCAACCTGCAGCGAGTGTGGGACGACCGGGCTCTCGATCCGCGGCAGCGGCACTCAACGGCTCGAAGACAACGTTGCCCGCACATTTCCTGAGGCTCGCGTCGCTCGCATGGATGCCGACACCATGCGACGGCGGGGCAGCCACGAGGCTACCCTCGATGCCTTTCGACGCGGTGACATCGATATCCTGGTGGGCACACAGATGATTGCCAAAGGACTCGATTTCCCTTCGGTCATGCTGGTCGGTGTTGTCTACGCCGATGCAGCGCTGCACCTGCCCGACTTCCGCGCGGCCGAGCGAACCTGCCAGCTGATCACACAGGTTGCAGGCCGCAGTGGCCGCGGCCCCAAAGGTGGGCGTGTGGTTGTGCAGACAGCCACACCCGACCATCCCGCAATCCGAGCAGCTGCCGTTCACGACTACAACGCCTTCGTTCGCCATGAACTCCCCATCCGCGAGGCATTGGGGTATCCACCCTTCGGGCAGGTTGTGCGATTTGTAGTGCGTTCCCGTAGTGAGACCGCCGCTCGAGAGTGGGCTGAACATCTCGCAGGCCGTCTGCGGCAGCAGATCACCTCTGGCGAGACCAACTCCACGGGCGTTCGCGTGCTCGGGCCCGCACCAGCCCCCATCGAACGCCTCCGTGATGCCTGGCGGTGGCACCTCCAGATCCAGGGCCCTGACGGAGGCCTGCTCCGCGAGCTCGTGCGGCGGGCGATCGACGGCCTGCGGGTGCCCGACTCGGTCGCCTGGATTGTCGACGTGGATCCGGTCGAGATGCTCTAAGTTGCTCAGCCTGGATCGTCAGACGGCAACGAGGCAATCCGGGCAATGAGAGTCGCCGGAAAGAGAATCGCTGAGAGGCCTTCGAGAGTGGCGATTGTGAACGGGAGCGGCCCCACCGGTGCCAGGTCGCCGTAGCCTGCCGTCGTCAGCGTGGCAAACGAGAGCCAGATGTAGTCCACCCAACGAATCGATCGGCTCTCCGCCACCTCTGCGGGGAGCGCATAGTCGGCAAACTCAAACATGCCCACCAGTGCGTGCACGGCTGCAAAGAAGAAACCAAGCATGATGAAGCTTGCCGCGCCACACAGGATTCGCTGCTTCCCCGGAACTCCATCTCGATAGGCCTGTCGAATCGAGAGATAGACAGAAGTCAGGTAGATCGCGAGAAATGACACCATTGGTAGCAGCCGAACACCACGGTCCGTGATGATGTGAAACGTTGCCCAGAGGCAGGCTGCCGCACTCAGTGTGGCAAGAAGAATCGCCAGCCGCCGGTAGCCAAGCAGCAGCACGCTGACGACGGACACAACCATGCCGGTAATCACGTAGGTCCCAGGTGTCAGCCGCTGGCCAGCATCAAAAAGTGGCACGAGCACAATCAGAGCAAGCTGCCCGAGAAAGATGAGCATCCCGTGGTGAGGAAACTGTCGGAAAGCTCGATGGCCATGCTGGTGCACGGTCGGGGGCTGGTGAGGCACATGCTGCATGGCAGCCCGCTCGGCCATGCTGCTGAACAACCGTCGAATCATCGCTCCTCATCCTTCTCCTGCTTGGGTGCCGCCAGACATATCGCGGCTGTCACCGCCCCACTCCGGGAAGTTCTGACCTCAGGCGACGTCCCTGCCGGCCGATTCGCGGGATACGACGAGGCTTCTCATCTTCCTGCCGTCTGCAAACGACGAGTACGATACAGGCTGGGAACCCAGTATGTCGTATCGATCGTTTAAAGAAATCCTCGGTGAAACGAGTCTCGAGAGAAAGTGCCGCTTTCTCTTCGGCCTCTGCCTGTTGCTGCTGATTACCGGCAGCTTCTGGTGGTATGGCAGTCGTACCGAGGATCTCGTCTACACGAGCACCCGCACCACTGGCCGCCATCTCGTCGATGCGGTGATGCTGCACCACCACTGGAAAACGCTCGAGGCCGACAAGAAATACACAACGCTGATTGAGACCCTCGGCCAGCAGCTGCAGAGCCAGCCCTACACCTGGACCATTCTTCGGCCTGATGCCGCTCCGGACGAAGCGAGCGGGTACACCTCGCTCGACGGTGCCGTGCTCGAGTACTTCGGAGATCCGGAGGCCAATAATGGGAGCCTGCCTCCGCCACCTGCGGAATCGCCAGTCCTTCCCACTGACACCGGCGAATACCGGGAGTTTCGCACGCCCGACAATGCTGAGTATCACTACTACCAGCCCATTCGAGCCCGCACGAGCTGCCTGATCTGTCATGAGCATCGCGGCCCAACCAACCCAGTCGGGCCTCCCGGCCCCCGCCTCGCCGAAAACGAACTGATGGCGGTTGTGAAGATCGTAATCCCCGACTCTGCCACTCAGAACGCGATCAACTGGAATCGAGCCATCCTCCTGACCACCGCTATCGTGACGGTGTTCTTGGCAATGCTCGCAGCTTACGTGATCGTCCGGTATGTGATCGTAAAGCCGCTGAAGCATCTTCGGGAAGTCAGCGATGAAGTCCGCAAGGGCAATGTTGGAGCCCGTGCTGAGATTCACACTGGTGATGAGTTTGAAGACCTTGGCACAGCCTTCAACCGCATGCTGCGAGGACTGGTCGACTCACAGGATGAACTCAGGAAGGTCAATCGCGATCTCGACACGAAGGTGGATCAGCTGGCCCAGGCCAACATGCACCTCTACGAGATGAATCGGCTCAAGAGCGACTTCCTGGCCACCATGAGCCATGAACTCCGCACGCCTCTCAACAGCATCATCGGCTTCTCTGACGTGCTTGGAGGCATTCCAGCGCTTGAAGATAAACAGCGGCGGTATGTGCAGAACATCCGCTCGTCTGGCCGCATGCTGCTCGACATGATCAATGACATCCTCGACCTGGCTAAAATCGAGGCCGGGAAAATGGCGATCCGCCCAACCGAGTTTCAACTCGCCAGCGTGATTTCAGCCCAGTGCGACATGGTGCGTCCACTCGCCGAACGACGAAACATCGATGTCGACTTTTCAGTACCTGACGACATCGGGGCGGTTTTTCAGGACCAGGGGAAGGTGCAGCAGATCCTGGCTAACCTGCTCTCGAACGCCGTGAAGTTCACGCCAGAGGGGGGCCAAATCGAAGTCCGCGCAGGCCTTGATCGTCTGCCCAGCGACCGCAGCGGTGGCATGCTGATGATCGACGTGGAAGACACCGGCGTGGGGATTGCCGAAGAAGAGCAGCAGGTGATCTTTGAGAAGTTCCGACAGAGCCGCCTGTTCCGCAGCGGTGAAGATGCGATGACTCGAGAGTTTTCCGGAACAGGCCTGGGCCTCTCCATCGTCCGTGAGCTCTGCCGACTGCTTGGTGGCGATGTCTCACTCTCCAGCGATCTGGGCCGCGGCAGCACCTTCACGGTGCGACTGCCGGCACGCCTCTCTGCTCGACAGATGACAGACCCGACGGCCGGTGGAGAGACGCCTCCACGATTCGGCGAGAGTGCCGCTGGCATGGCGAATGCGATACCATCCGAGACTTCGGGCGGTGGCGTCGTCGCCTAGCGGTCCCTGACCAACACGTGCAGTAGTTCAACAATCCATGAGTGAGACCAAGGCCGCTACCACCGACGTGGTGCTCTTTACCGATGGTGGATGTAGCGGAAACCCTGGCCCCGGCGGCTGGGCCTTCATCCTGCGGCATCCGGCAAGTGGCCGTGAGAGCAGCGAGAGTGGTGCCGAGCGAGAAACCACCAACAACCGCATGGAGCTGACCGCAGTGGTGCGTGGCCTCGCACGCTTAACGCGACGAACCCGGGTCGAGCTAGTGACCGACAGCGTCTATGTCGGCACCGGGCTCTCACAGTGGCTGCCAAAATGGAAGCAACAGGGCTGGAAGCGGAAGGAGCGAGGAAAGCTGGTGCCGATCAAGAATGAGGATCTGTGGCGAGAACTCGATCGACTCGCCACCGCGCACGAGGTGCACTTCAGCCATGTTGCCGGGCACTCAGGACACCCTGAGAACGAAGCCTGTGATCGGATGGCGGTGCAGGCCTACCGCGACCTGGTGAGCGGCGAAAAGTAAGTTGCCGCCGCTGATGCGAAGGACCACATCTCATGCTTCCGCAGGATCCATCGGCTGAAGCGACTCCCTCCCCCTCAGAACGTCGAGAGACGGGGCTGCGGGCACGGCTGGAGCGGCTGCCTGGCGTGGGCAGTCGTCGAGCAGAGCGACTGGCAAAACTCGGCCTGATCGAAGTCCGCCACGCTCTGGTGCACTTCCCGCGTGACTACAAAGACTTCACCGGCAGCCACTCGGTCGAAACACTCGTCGCTGGCGAACACGCGGCCGTGGCTGGCGAAGTGATCGACGTCGGCACCCGCACCACGATCACCGGCAAGGCGATGGTGACGGTGCAGCTGGCCACCGACGGTGGCCCCCTCAAGGGCATCTGGTTCGGAATGCCGTTTATCGCTCGCCGGTTTCGTGTCGGTAGCCGTATTGTGCTCGCTGGAGTCGCCCGACAGTCATCTGGGTACTGGGAAATGGCCCATCCCGAAGTCCGGCATCTTGATGCAGACGAGGCTGCGGAATCCTCTCCCTGGCTGGCGGTCTACCCGCTGGCCGAAGGCGTGCGACAGTCTGACGTGCGGATGGGCGTGCACGCGGCCCTGACTGCAGTTGAGGGCACACTTCAGGAAACGTTTCGGCCAGACGAGCTTGAAGCCCGTTCACTGCTCCCGATCTTCGATGCCTTTCGGGCAGTCCACCTGCCTGCTAGCCAAAAAGAGATCGATGCCGGGAGACGCCGATTCATCTACCAAGAGCTCTACATGCTGCAGCTCGCGCTGCGACTGCACCGCCGCCAGGCCGAGGTGACTCATCGGGCTGAGGCAATCGACGCGGCCCCACACCTGCGAAGCCGCATCGAGGGCGTATTTCCGTTTCCTCTCACGCAGGCCCAGCGGCGTGTGGCCGGGGAGATCCTCGCTGACATGGCCCGGCCCACGCCGATGCAGCGACTGCTGCAAGGTGACGTGGGAAGCGGAAAGACCGCCGTCGCCGTGATTGCCCTGCTCAACGCAGCTCTGACGGGCCACCAGGCGGTGATCATGGCTCCCACCGAGCTGCTCGCCCGCCAGCATCTCGCCACACTCGAGCGTCTCCTCGCGGATCACCCACTGCTCGATGCCGAGGGACGCCCACTCAACACCACGGTCGAGCTGCTGATTGGCGGCCAGGGCAAGGCTGCACGCGAAGCGGCGTTTGGTCGGATTGCTGCGGGTGACACACGGCTGATTGTGGGCACCCAGGCCCTGGTGGCATCTCCTCCGATCTTCCACAGACTCGGCCTGGTCGTGATTGATGAACAGCATCGCTTTGGCGTCGTGCAGCGGTCACGGCTCCAGCAGGAAGAAGCCCTCCCGCACACCCTCGTGATGACCGCGACGCCGATTCCTCGTACCGTCGCCCACGCGATCTATGGCGACCTCGACCTCTCAACAATCGACGAACAGCCTCCTGGCCGTCAGCCCGTGCAGACCTATCGGGTCGGTCCACAGCAGCTCGACCGGTGGTGGGCATTCTTCTGCAAGAAACTTCGCGAAGGCCGCCGCGGCTATGTCGTGGTTCCGGCTGTTGAGGAGTCAGAGTCTGGGCTGGCGAGTATCGACTCGGCCCTGGAAGAGCTCGCCAATGGTCCCCTGGAGGCGTTTCGCTTAGGGCTCGTGCATGGCCGTCTTCCTACCGACATCAAGCATGCCATCATGCATGACTTCCGTCATGGCCGACTCGACGTGATCGTGGCCACGAGCGTGGTCGAAGTGGGGATCGATGTCCCCGAGGCGACATTGATGACCATTCTCGACGCCGATCGCTTTGGGCTCGCCCAGCTCCATCAGCTGCGGGGCCGTGTCGCCCGCGGTGCCACCCGAGGTATCTGTGCGGCGGTCACGAAAGCGACAGACGACCATCCTCGTCTGGAGGCGTTTGTGAACACCACCGACGGCTTTCGGCTCTCCGAGTTTGACCTGATTCAGCGTGGTCCAGGCGAACTGGTGGGGACGAAGCAGTCTGGTGTGCCGCCGCTCTGCCTGGCCGACATCATTCGGGATGCGGACGTTGCCGCTGAGGCACGCGAGCATGCGATCGCCACTCTCGCAGAGAACCCATTCCTGGAGGGGGACGACTGCTCCCGCCTCCGCAAACTGGTGGTCCGCCGCTGGGGCAACTCGCTCGACCTGGGCGGCATCGGCTAACGATCAGCCTGCCGTGACAATCTG
>Ga0255769_10005798_pt1 | contig 11486 bp, 13 predicted proteins | sample 041ome_9_FD_179637 | JGI IMG/M metagenome (GOLD analysis project Ga0255769, IMG submission 179637) | Coastal salt marsh microbial communities from the Groves Creek Marsh, Skidaway Island, Georgia - 041413US metaG (version 2) | ecosystem: Environmental > Aquatic > Marine > Intertidal zone > Salt... | reverse complement strand
CCGCACCGCCGCATACGACAACCTATCTGAGCCCGGTGCGATGCGTTGGTTACAACTGACCAACAGCTTAGGGGTCTTTTTAGTTCCGCCGCTCGTGCTGATGTGGTGGAGCAAATCTTCTCCTCAAGCCTTTTTAGGGTGGCGGAGCGCAAGAATAACACCTTCGGGATGGGGTGCGTTGTTGCTCATTATTGCGGGCTCCTTCTTCACCATTGATGCCCTTGCACATCTAAACATGGTACTGTTGCCCGAGGCTCCTTGGGTGGAAGAGCTAAAAGCACAAGAGGCGACAGTTAAACTTGCCTTAGATATTCTCCTGCGTGATATGGTGATAACGACGTTATTGGCCAATGCATTAATCATGGTGGTTGTTCCAGCAATTGGTGAGGAACTATTCTTTCGCGGGGCCGTGCAGGGTTTGCTTGGACAAAAATTCAACCACCACATTGCGATCGCAGGTACTGCCCTATTCTTCGCCTTAGGACACATGCAGCCGCTTAGCGTCTTGCCGATATTATTTATGGGGATGGTATTCGGCTATTTAAAGCACTGGACCGGTTCGATTTGGGTGCCCATAGGGCTGCATTTCATAAACAATGCAACAGCCCTAGGCAGCGCGTATTTGAACGACGGAAACTTGTTGGAGGAAAGCACCATGGCCGGTTCGATATGGTCTTATACGGGTCCAATTCTAGTCTTGGCAGGACTCTACACCATATATACTCAACGCAAAGCATAAAAAAAGCCGACCCAAAGGGCCGGCTTTCTCGCCTATACAAGCGATTCTCTTTGCTTTTAGTTCTCTGAGCTGTACAACGCTTCCACGTTCTTAGGCTGGTTTGAACTATAGTTGATCTTCAACGCTTGCGCTTTGCGCAATTGCAATTTGATATCTGTAATGAGACCCATCTTTACCGTTTTATCGGCCTTGATAGACATAGTCATCATTGCTGCATCTTCTTCTGATTTCTGCTCACGCTCTTGAATAACGAACGGTTGGATATCGTCCAAAGAAGCGAATGCATCATTCAATTGGACACGTGGAGAACGACCAAATTTATCTTGGTACTTTACACGTGGGGCACCAGCGTAGATGTAAGTCACCAACGACTTGCGCTCCAATTTTTGAATTTCTGTGGCTTGCGGCTTGTTTACCGTCACTTTCAAATCTACTTCACGCATTACCGTAGCAACCATGAAGAAGAACAGCAACATGAAAACAATATCCGGAAGTGCCGAGGTATTTACCGCCGGCAACGCCTTGTCCTTCTTTTTCTTAATTACCGCCATTATCCACCAATATTTAAAGGTTCAGCCTCAGAAATCTTCTGTGGATACGCCAACTTGATTTCTTTCAAGATCTCTTTATCCTCTTCTTCATCCATGCTGCGGTATGAACGGCCAAACTTCTCTTGAGCATAGCGTTCACGCAAATCTTCATACGCTGCAACCAGTTCGTTTTGAACCTTTACATACATACCGTAGGAAGTACCGCGGTCATTCTGCAAGGAAACTACTGCCTTATCAGGATTATCCGAGCTAGTCGTAATCTTATATCCTTGACAGTACTCACAAGATCCATCACCGTTGTTATCAATAAACTCCATCGCCTTAGCACGTAGTTCCGAAATCTGTAAGTATTCGTCTTCTACAAGCAACTGGTCGTTTGAGTTTACCAATACGGTAAAGATGTTGCGCTCCTTGATTGGAGGTGGATCTTCAACAAGTTCCTCGTCAAATGGAGGCAGCTTTCTATTAATCCCCTTATCCGTATCCATGGTAGTGGTTACCAGATAGAAGATCAACAACAAGAAAGCGATGTCTGCCATCGATCCGGCGTTGATTTCTGGTATGGCTCTTTTATTTCTTGCCATAACGATCCTTATTTAGTTACGCGTGAAACCAACGAGTATACTACGGCCAAAATTGCTCCTGAGAACAAAATGTAGAACGAAGTCAACATTGCGCTAGACGCTTTTGACGTGGCTTCTGTAACGTCTTTATATTCATTAAAATCTGAACCGTCTGCCGTGAACCAAGAGATCAGACCGATCACTAGGATAGCAGCAAGTCCTATACCTACACCCTTAATACCTTGAGGATTTACAACTAGGGCGAGTACAAAGCTCAATACGGCAATGATAATACCAAGAATGGTAGAGATCATTCCGAAGGACACAAATCCAGGAGCGTTGTTCTCGTTTACGGCAACCATGATGAAAAGCACCACGCCTACCAAACCGAGCCCAATGCCTAGGACACGTCCAATTAATGGAAGTTTACTAAGCATCTGAATTACGCGTTTTTCTTGTTGTACTCAACCAACATATCCATGAAAGAGATAGAAGCATCTTCCATCTTAATCACAATACCGTCGATCATCGCTACGATAAGGTTGTAGAAAATTTGAAGGATGATCGCAGTGATCAAACCAAATACTGTAGTCAAAAGTGCCACTTTAATACCACCCGCTACCAATGAAGGGTTGATATCACCCGCTGCTTCGATCGCATCAAAGGCACCAATCATACCGATTACCGTACCCATGAAACCAAGCATCGGAGCCAAAGCGATGAACAAAGAAATCCAAGAAACACCTTTCTCCAACTTTCCGTTTTCTACAGAACCTACGCTCATGATAGACTTATCTACCATATCCAAGCCTTCGTCGTAGTGATCCAAACCTTCGAAGAAGATCGTTGCTACTGGACCACGAGTGTTGCGACAAACTTCTTTAGCAGCTTCAACACCACCGTTGTTCAACGCACCTTCCACTTCTTCCAACAATTTTTCAGTGTTAGTTTGAGCAAAAGTCAAGTAAATGATACGCTCGATCACCAATGCTAGACCTAGAACCAAGGCCAACAATACGAACGACATAAAGAATGCACCACCTTCGATGAATTTTTCTTTCAAAATCTGGGTGAATCCTTTTTCAGCTGGTGCTTCTTCAACAGCAGCTTCTTCAGCCGGAGCTTCTTCTTGTGTAGCGGCAGAATCTGTAGTAGCTGCAGCAGAATCAACAGCTGCATCAGCAGAATCCATAGTTTCAGTAGCAGCAGTTTCTGCTACTTCTTCTGTAGCCGCCATATCTTCCTGAGCATAGGCGTTAACGGTACCCAATGAAAGGGCAACGATAGCAAGCAAAGAGAGTGCTTTTTTCATTTTTCTAATTGTTTAAATACAAATGTTTAGAGTTATGCATGATTGCGTCGATAAAATTACACCCAAACATGCGAGGCCGAAAATACAAAAAAATGATGTTCTGAGTGCACTAAGCACATTCTCCGGACAGACTCTCGGAAAACTTAACGGCAAATTCATCTCGACCCAAATTCTGCCCCAACAACACCATGGCTTTTACCAAGGTGCTCTCAAAAGTCATATCCTTGGCGCTCAACGTGTTAAATTGCTCTAGAGCCGATGAACTGTCGTACAATCCGGGTACAATTCGACCGCTCACACATTGTGAGGTATTGATGATCTGAACGCCACCCTCCTCGCAGCGCTGTAAAAAATCGATGAACGCAGGAGTATTCGGTGCGTTTCCGGCACCAAAAGTGCGCAGTAAGACCACTTTCCAATCGTCCAATACCGGCACCTTTGTAAAATCTAGACCCGGATACAGTGTCACCACGCCCACGGAAGCATCCACCTGTTTCTGGAATCGAAGCACAGATTCCACGGGTTTCCACAACAACTCATCGTATACGCTCATTCGCACGCCGCTTTCCGCCAATGCAGGATAATTGGGCGAACTAAAGGCATCAAACTCATTTGAAGAACGCTTATACGCCCGATTACCCCGGTATAATTTGTATTCGAAATAGATACAGACCTCTTGTATGAGCGCCTCCCCATCGCGCTCCATCGCAGCAAACTCTAAGGCACTGAGCAGGTTCTCTGTAGCGTCAGTACGCAACACTCCTACCGGCAATTGTGATCCAGTGATAATGATCGGTTTTTTCAGGCCTTGAATCAAAAAACTCAACGCACTAGCGGTATAGGCCATGGTGTCGGTACCGTGCAAGAGCACGAATCCATCGTAATCCTGGTAATGCTTTTCAATGCGCTCGACCAAATCTATCCAACCCTCCGGCTGCATCTCAGAGCTGTCCACCGGCTTGTCCACGGTCACTACATCCAGCTCAATAGGCAGCAACGCCAATGCCGGAATGGACGCACGCAGCTGATCGAAATCTACCGGCGCCAATTTGCCGTTTGGATTCTGTTTCATCCCGATGGTACCGCCGGTGTATATGAGGCAAATCTTACGCATACTATCCAAACAAGTTACGAGTATTTACGGCAAGTTTTGGGGCCAATTCCGCTTCCTCCATGTCCAAAATCTCCGCCACCGTTTGGGCCACCTCAGCCATGAAGGCCGGCTCATTTTTCTGCCCTTTGAACGAGGTTGGAGTCAAATACGGCGCGTCCGTTTCCAGTAAGATTCTATCCTGCGGAATGGCACGCACCACAGGGTCAGTTGCACTGCGATTGTAGGTAATGACCCCTCCGAGGCCGAAGTAAAACTCGCCCAAGCGCAAGGCTCGATTGATTTGTTTCTTCCCGCCGCTAAAGCAATGAAAAACCCCACGAAGCTTTCCTCCATGGCGCTCCTGCGCTGCCTCGAGGACTGGGAATAGTTCCTTGAAACTGCTTCGCACGTGCAGGGCGATGGGCAGGTTCCATTCGACACTCCAATCCAGCTGAGTATTGAGTGCATCAATCTGAATATCCAAGGTGGTTTTGTCCCAATACAGGTCCAAACCTATCTCACCCACTGCACAAAATCGATCCGGTTCAGATTCGTAAGCGGCTTTTAGGGTGTCTAATTGGCTTTTGTAATCCTCCTTCACATAACAGGGATGCAATCCTATCATTTGGCGGACGGTGAGCTCGGGAAATTGGTCTACTGCCTCTTTCATTTTAGGCACACTGTGCACGTCGATATTCGGCAACAGAATTTCGTGAATGCCCGCGTCTAAGGCGCGCTGCTGCACCTCCTGCTGACGCTCCACCAAAGAGCTATCATACAAATGACAATGGGTATCAATCCACATTAGAGCGGGAGGTTTCCGTGTTTCTTTCTAGGAAGTTTCACTGCCTTGTTTTCCAACATAGCGAAGGCGCGAATCAAGCGCTCACGGGTTTCTTCAGGGAGAATGACCTCATCCACATACCCGCGGTGTGCTGCGCGATATGGATTGGCAAAAGCTTCGGCGTATTCGGCCTCCTTCTGCAGCAACTTGGCCCCTGAATCCTCCGCTTCGGCAATCTCCTTGCGGAAAATAATTTCTGAGGCCCCCTTGGCACCCATCACCGCGATTTCCGCGGTCGGCCAAGCAAAGTTCATGTCCGCCCCGATCTGCTTCGAGTTCATCACACAGTAAGCACCGCCATAGGCCTTGCGCGTGATCACCGTAATTCTAGGTACGGTGGCTTCACTAAAGGCATACAAGAGTTTGGCGCCATTGGTAATGATGCCGTTCCATTCTTGGTCCGTACCCGGCAAGAACCCAGGCACATCCTCTAGAACTAATAGTGGAATGTTGAAGGCATCACAGAATCTGACGAATCGCGCACCCTTAGTCGAAGCGTGAATGTCTAGTACTCCAGCGAGGTAGGCGGGTTGATTCGCCACTATACCAACGCTCTTTCCTGCCAGTCGGGCGAAGCCGACCACAATGTTTTCAGCAAAGTCGCGGTGGACTTCATGGAAGGAATCGGTATCGACGATATCAGCAATGACCTCCTTAATATCATAAGGCTGGTTCGGATTGTCCGGTATGATGTCCTTCAGCCCCATGCGCATTTCATCGCCCGGCTCGTAAGCCAATACCGGCGGCTCCTCATCGCAGTTTTGCGGGAGGTAGCTCAACAATCGCTTGAGACCATTGATCAATGCTACTTCATTGGGGTAGGTAAAATGCGTCACCCCGCTTTTGGTGGCGTGGGTACTAGCACCGCCCAATTCCTCTGAAGTCACCTCCTCATGGGTCACAGTTTTCACCACATTCGGGCCCGTCACAAACATGTACGAGGTATCTTCTACCATCATGATAAAATCTGTCAAGGCAGGCGAATACACAGCACCGCCGGCACAAGGGCCCATCATGGCAGATAACTGGGGAATGACTCCTGAGGCTTGAACATTGCGGTAAAAAATATCGCTGTACCCGCCAAGGGATACTACGCCTTCTTGAATGCGCGCACCACCACTATCGTTCAAACCGATCACCGGAGCGCCGGTCTTCATGGCCAGCTCCATGATTTTCACAATCTTCTCGGCATGTGCTTCCGCTAAGGAACCGCCCAACACCGTAAAGTCTTGCGCATATACGTAGGTCAAACGGCCATTCACAGTCCCGTAACCGGTGACCACTCCGTCGCCTAAAATCTTCTGTTTATCCAATCCGAAAAGGTTGCTTCGGTGGGTGACCAGGGCACCCATCTCCTGAAAACTCCCTTCATCGAGAAGAAAGTGAATGCGCTCGCGAGCAGTCAATTTACCCTTTGCGTGCTGGGCTTCTATGCGCTTCTCACCGCCGCCCTTGGTACTCTCTTCCCTTAGTCGCGACAGTTCGTCTCTTTTATCTTGCATGGTGGTTCTGTGTCTGTTGTTTCTGAGGTTAAGTTACTGCTGCGAAAAGGCATTTCGCAAATCAACTTTGGTATGTCTGTGAAATCTTTTGGTCTCCTTAGCCTTTCGACGAATTTCTGCTTGCTCTTCTTCGGGCAGGTGGATAACTTCCACACATTGCGGCGTACAGCACCCTTCGTTTTTCGCAGCACATTCCTCACACTGGATAAAGAGGAGGTTACAAGCCTTGTTCGCACAGTTCACGTGCGTAGCCGAAGGTTGGCCACACTGGTGGCATTCTGAGATGATCTCGTCTGAGATGCATTCCCCGAGACGCTCGTCGAACACGAAGTTGATGCCGTGGAATTTATTAGGCAATGCTTCCTCATCTATTTGGCGGGCATAATCGATGATGCCGCCGTGAAGTTGGTTCACATCTTTAAAGCCATGGTGCTTGAGGTAGGCAGAGGTCTTCTCACAACGAATTCCGCCGGTACAGTACAGCAAGATCTTGCGGTCCTCTTGGCCTTTGAGTTTTTCTAGGACCATGGGTAGTTCTTCGCGGAAGGTTTCGGCTTCCGGTAGGATGGCGCCTTCAAAGTGACCGATCTCGCTTTCATAGTGATTGCGCATGTCCACGATAACAGGGTCGTGATTTTCGATGGCGTCGTTCCAATCTTTCGCGGTGAGATGGGCGCCTACGTCGGTCACGTCGTAATCTTCCGGTTGGAGGCCGTCGGCTACGATTTGGTCGCGGACCTTGATGATGAGCTTGAGGAAAGATTTCCCGTTGGTTTTATCGGTCACAGCCATTTTGAACGGTACGTCCCTAAAGTATTCCATGCCGCGAACGTATTGCTCAAAAGCGTTCCAGTGGTGGGCAGGCACGTTCATCTGGGCGTTGATGCCCTCGCGGCTCACATAAATACGACCGAGACAGTCCCACTCGCTCCATTGCGCGAAGAGCTCGTCGCGCAGCGCTTTGGGATCTTCAATGATGACGTATTTGTAAAACGAGAGTGTCTTACGTTCAAAGGTTTCCGCTTCCAATTTTGCCAAGAGCTGCTCTCGACTCAATTTATTCGCTAATGTGCGCTTTCCTGAATTTGGATCCATGGGGTCTTAATTTGTAGGGCAAAGATAAGTTATCTTTGAGCGACCCAAATCTGATCATTATCATCACAGAACATGAGCGGAACCATTTTAATTCTCGGCGCCTGTGGCCAAATTGGCACCGAATTAACCCTCGCCCTACGCGATAAATACGGCATCGACCAGATCGTTGCCTCAGACATTCGTCGCAGCGACCTTGCCGAACTCAAAGACGGCCCATTCGAAATCCTAGACGCCAGCGATGCCGATGCCCTGCGCGCCGTATGTGAGCAATACAAGGTGCACACCGTATACCACCTCGTGGCCATGCTCAGCGCTACCGGGGAGAAATTCCCGATGAAGGCTTGGGACCTGAACATGCAAAGCTTGCTCCACGTCCTTGAACTTGCCCGTGAAGGGGTGATTCAAAAGATTTTTTGGCCCAGCTCCATTGCCGTTTTCGGACCGACGACGCCGAAAGAACATACCCCGCAGCAAACCATTATGGAGCCCTCAACTGTGTACGGCATCTCCAAGCTTGCGGGCGAGCGTTGGTGTGAATACTACTTCAACAAGTACGGCGTGGACGTGCGTTCTATCCGCTATCCTGGACTCATTTCTTGGAAATCTCAACCGGGCGGTGGGACCACTGATTATGCCGTCGAGATCTATTACAAGGCCTTGGAAGAAGGCCGCTACACGAGCTTTTTATCCGAGCACCGTGCGTTGCCGATGATGTATATGGACGATGCCATTCGCGCGACCATTGAACTCACCGAGGCGCCGGCGGAACAAGTGAAGGTGCGCAACAGTTATAATTTGGCGGGCATCAGCTTTGACCCAGTGACCATTGCCGCGAGTATCGCGGGGCACATTGACGGCTTCGAGATGGACTGTGTGCCGGATTTCCGCGAGAATATTGCGGCCAGTTGGCCGGCAAGTATTGACGATAGTGCGGCGCAGGCAGATTGGAACTGGACACCGGAGTACGATCTTGAAGCGATGACGGCGGCCATGTTGGGCAACCTGAAGGTCAAGCTCGGACTATAATTCTACCTCGAAATATTCGGAAGGTCCGTCGTATCCTGCCACGGATTTTTGTCCTTGGTGTGCAAACCCCAAGGCTTCGAGTACTTTGATGCTCGCAGTGTTTTCGCCGTGGGTGATGGCGCTGAGTTTTAATTGGCCAAAGCGCTCTTTTGCTGCTTGCATGATGCGCTTTGAGGCCTCGCGGGCATAGCCCTGGCCTTCGTGGTCCGGATGCAGCGCGTAGCCCAGGTCAATGAGCTCCAAATCTGGACGCACGTACAATCCACAAACCCCAACCTTGGTCCCCGTTTCTTTGGTCACAAGGGTGTAGTTCGCATAGCCGCGCTCGCGCAATTGTGGTAGGGCGCGCTGACGGATGTATTCCCGGGCATCTTCCTCGCTGTGGAGGTTGCGGTCGCCAATAAATTTCAGGGCTTTCGGGGCGGTTAAAATGGCCAGCACGAGGGCGGCATCTTCTTCGGTCGTCGGACGGAGATAGAGGCGGTCCGATTCAAAACTCAAATAACTACTCATCGTCTTTGTACCAGGAGCTGTATTTTAAATAGTTGTTGGCAATGCGCTCGATTTCCCCTTTGCGAAGGCGTTCAGGTACTGGACCAATTTCTTTCGCCGGCACCCCCGCCCACAGCGTTCCCGGGGCCAATTTCTTTCCTTGGGTCACGACCGATCCAGCCGCCACGATACATCCTTCACCGACCACACAGTCGTCCATGACGATGGCGCCCATGCCAATGAGCACATTGTCCTCGATGGTGCATCCGTGCACAATGGCGTTGTGGCCTATGCTCACATTGTTGCCCACCACGGCAGGGAATTTCTCATAGGTGCAATGGACGGTGGCGTTGTCCTGAACGTTGACCTTGTGGCCGAAGGTGATGCTATTCACATCGCCGCGCACGACGCTGCCGTACCAAAAGCTACAGCCGTCGCCGCATTTGAATTGGCCAATTACAACGGCGGTCTCCGCCAGAAAACAATTGGTCCCAAATTCCGGAGAATGACCTAATAAAGGTTTAATCACTGCCATACATTGCGCGTATAAGGTTCTGATTTCAAATGTACACTTTGCGGCTTTTACCCCGTACCTTTGTCCCGATAAACAACCCCACATCATGGATATCAAACGCGTACCAGTGAGCATTTATGCAGAAATGACCCCAAATCCTAAGGTCATGAAGTTCGTCAGTAACAAAATGTTGTTGCAGACAGATTCCGCCGAGTTTAGAAACATTGATGAGGCCAAGCCATCGCCGCTTGCGACCAAATTATTCCACTTCCCTTTTGTGAAAGAGGTCTTCATCTCCGGAACTACATCGCCATTGCGAAGTACGATATCGTGGAATGGGATGCTGTCGCACAAGAAGTCCGCATGTTCATCACTGAGTTCCTTCAGGAGGGAGGGGTAGCGGTTCACGAGGACCAATTATCTCCTGCACAAGAAAGCCCGTCAGAAGAAGATGGCGCTCCAGCCCTTAGGACAGAAGATCTCGGCGAGGTGGAGCAACGCATTGTTGATATTTTGGAAGAATACATCAAGCCTGCCGTGGCACAAGACGGCGGAAACATCGCCTTCATGGGCTACAAGGACAAAATCGTTGAAGTACAGCTTCAGGGTGCTTGTTCCGGTTGTCCTTCTTCTACCATGACGTTGAAAAACGGCATCCTCAGCATCCTTCAAAAGATGTTGCCGACCTTGGTCGACGATGTGGTTGCTGTGAACGGGTAAGCAAAAATTTTAGCGCTGCAGCGCACAAAAAAAGGGCGACCCTGCGGGTCGCCCTTTTTTATATACTCAAATACTGCTTACGCAGGTTGCATCCCCATATTGCGCAAGTGACGGAAGTGTCCTTTAATCGCACCAATGGTGGTTTTGTATTCGTTATACGGCAACTGGAATTCTGCGGCCGTTTTGCGCACAATCTCCGCAATCTTTGGATAGTGCACGTGGTTAATGGTAGGGAATAAGTGGTGCTCTACTTGGAAGTTCAACCCACCTGTATACCAAGTCACCAACCAATTCTTAGTAGCAAAGTTTGCCGTTGTTTTTAACTGGTGCTCCAACAGAGAAGATTGCTTCACTTCTTCCTCTGTTGGGAATTCAGCCTTGTCGACTACGTGAGCTAATTGGAAAGTAATAGATAGAATAAACCCTGCTATCACGTGCATCACAAAATTACCCCAAAGTACCATGTACCACGGTGCGCCAAGCAGCATAGGCAATACATAAAACACCGCGAAGTGGAATCCTTTTCCTACGATAAGTTTGGTCCAAACCATCCCTAAGCTTTGATCTTTGGCCTTGAATAGATCACTCTTGTTGTAGTTGACCACCTGTTTGAAATCCTTCTCCAATAACCATTTCCAAGTCATGAGCGTATAGGCAAACGGCGCGTAAATATGCTGGTACTTGTGCTTAGGCTTCAACTCCTGATCAGGGTGGAATCTGAACATGTTCCCGGTTTCGATATCATCATCATGGCCGTCCACATTAGTATGCGTGTGATGCTTCATATTGTGCTGCACGCGCCACGTATAGGAGTTGCCCGCAAGCATGTAAATGGACGCCCCAATCTTACGATTGATCCACTCGTTTTTTGTAACCGTATTGTGCAATGCATCGTGCATGAGGTTCATTCCAACACCTGCCATGCCCAAACCTGTAATGGTCCATAGAAGGGTAGTCATTCCAAATCCTTGGTAGCCCATTAAGAATACTACAAAAGGAACAAGGTATAGGGCAAGATTCGCCACTGCCTTGAGG
>Ga0255769_10005787_pt1 | contig 11502 bp, 8 predicted proteins | sample 041ome_9_FD_179637 | JGI IMG/M metagenome (GOLD analysis project Ga0255769, IMG submission 179637) | Coastal salt marsh microbial communities from the Groves Creek Marsh, Skidaway Island, Georgia - 041413US metaG (version 2) | ecosystem: Environmental > Aquatic > Marine > Intertidal zone > Salt... | reverse complement strand
CGTATCATCAATCCAAGAACGAGATGGTGTAGGAAGATTAAGTTTATCAACAATTGTTTTGAGATACTCACCCCATTTCATAAGAGGTGTAATCTTTCCCAAATTTTCTCTTATACCCATTCGTAGATAATGTGAGATAAAAGGTTGCTCTTCGGGTTTGAAATCTAACAAGTAATTCTCATTAAAGAATGTGTAGTTGGATATATCAAAAATATTTTGTATCTTTGTATCCATTTGTAATAAACCCTTCTTATTCCATACCCATTTTGGTTGTATGGAGGTTGAGAGGTCTAAATGATGGGGTTTCCCATCAATATGGTTGTATATGAGAATAAAGTCAGTATTTCCCATCCTTACGAATAAAAAGGATAGTTCATTGTTCATCGGGTGTTTTTCTAAATCACACCATATAGGAACTACAATAGATGGCTCAGATTCCCATCTTTTGATAAATTCTTCTTTCTCTTTGTTAGACTCTACTACAATCATCCCACAAAGATAAGAAAAATATTTGGATTATCCAAATTTATTTTTGATGAAATTGTAAAAGGTTTGGAAGGTACAAAGGTAATTTTGAAATAATTTCAGAAGCAATTCGAATTGATTCTCGATTTGATTTCCTCACATCTTCAGGCGTACCTGTTAATCTCCAATCTAATGATACAGTATTGTAGAATGAATTAATAGAGTATTTGAGATATCCTTGTTTGTTTACTTCAAAAATAGGAGTTGCAGGATTATTTACTGAGTGTACAAAATAACGCACAATGTATCCCTTCTTATAATCCTTTTCTTTTGGAATAGGAATAAAAGGTTTTCTTCTTATAGGATTAAAGTTATCATCCCTTTGTGATATTTCGTTATATCTATCTATCATTATGCATTTGCTCTATATCCTCCAACCACTTGAGTTGTCCATTTCATGTTTTGTATTGAATGTGATATTTCTTTTACCTGAAAGAATCCATCAAACTTTTTAGGTAAACCCTTTACGGTAAACAAATCACCTCGTCTAAACCCACTTATACCATAAATAGTAAAGGTAAAATCAATTGGTAACAGTGGTGATGGTTCTTTTCGAGTTTTATTATCAGTTGCTTTCAATAATGAAAGTACAGTTTTATCATCAAACCCAGCAAAGTAACAAGCATCATAAATATCTTTTAACTCAATCGTATCATTAGTTACGTATTTTGCTTTTGGTAAGAGAGTAATCTTATTTAAGAATAATTCTAAGGTTTCCCCCTTAGTATCATCGTTATCTGCACCACCTCCACTCGGACCAGGTGTATCTTCTTGTTCGGTGGTATCATTAATTGCAAGTAATACCTTATCTTTGATAGGATTTTTAGAAAATGAACCTATGGGTTTCAAATCACTATTAATATCTGCATTATTTCTTTCTGCAATTACCTGATTCATTTTTTGTCCCGATACTTCTACTGAAAACTGTGTATCTAAAAATACCGAACTATTACCTACCACACTTACATTAAAACTCGGTACTCTTGCCCATTGAGGTACAAAATTTAAATCTTGAACTCTTAATTCAGTAATACCAGTAGTTTTTGATTCTTTTTCTACAATTTGGAAATCCCAAAATCCATTTACTGCTTGAGACATACCATTTAAGATTTCATATAGGGCATCTTTTAATAATAAGTTTGAATCTTTTAATTTACTTTTAGCAAAATCAAAGTTTACATACAAATCATTTAAGAATCCCCATTGATTTGGTGATTTTTTTACAATTTCTGCTCCATCTGCGGGGTTGTAATTTAAATTACCAGAATTTGGAAAAGACACAACTTGACTACCATCAAATGATACTGAATTATCTTGGATATTTGCTGCAGCGAAAATAATTTCACCTGATGCTGTTTTTGTGATAGTATCCTGAATTGATTTACCATCTACAATTTCTTTAGTAGAAAATTTTGGAGTATTTTTATTTGGAATAAATAAAAGTTTTGCATCAGTACTAAACATATACTTAAATCCACTTATAGGAGTTTCGTCAGTATTTACTTTAACTGGCATTTCTTTATTACCAAGTTTTATAGTAGTATTAATACCTTTATTAAGAATCTCCATCAACGCACCAAAACGAATAAATCTATCTTCAGTTACTAATTTAGTACCAATTGGAAATTTTACGTTTAAATCACCAAATTGTCCCGTATCGGCCTTTAATCCCAACCACTTACCATCGGTGTGTTTATTAATTTCTTCTGCAATATCATCTTCAAAATTTAAGAAGTTTACAGGATTGGCGATAGAAGAATTACTATATAAAGCCTTTACTGATGCTACTTTTCGAGTAGATGGTAGTGAGTTAAACATTTTCATAAATCTAACTTGTCCCACATCGGATAATCCTTCGATATCTTTTGGCTTAAACTCACTTACAGTTCCAACACTTTTATTCTTAGTTCCTGATTCTGATGCAAGATATGTTGAAGGTAATTCACCATAACCTTTACACTTTACATTTATTGTCCATTTATCCCCATCAATTGAAATATCACCACCTGTAATGAATCCAAAATAATTATCATAATGTCCTGCAGTAGATTCTCTTCGCGAGGTAGTTTCATTAAATGATTGGTATTTAGCAACTTCATTTACTGATAAATTACTTTGCCAACCACGATATGCATCTACGGTATTCCACCCCCATTCAAGGAATATGGTATAACCAGGTTCCATAAAATATTCGGAAGTTTTTTGCATTTGTTCTTCCGTATAACATTTAATCGCAAAACTAGCTTCTCTTGATAATCCACCGGCACCCTCATTTATAGTGAGTGTATCGATTGTTGGACTTGGTCTATAACCTTGTCCTGATGATGCGTAAACTGCACCACCTCCCCAAGTTTTTCCAATTACACCTGAAACTTTATCATTACCATAGATTGAAGCATCATCTCCCGCACCTGATAGTAGTTTTATATCAGGATTAGACATTAATACCAACCCATCACCTACTCCCGAAGATGCTCGTATCCATACATTAAGTGAGGAAAGATAATTTGGATTATCAACTCTCTTATCGAGTTCACTTTTAATGTATCCTTTTACATTTGAAAAATTTGGAAATGTTTGCATAACTAATCATTAAAAGTTTGATAGGATTTCAATATAATTTTGTGGTATTCTTAAGATTGTACCATCCTCCAAACCAAATGGTGCATTGTGAATGTTATTTGCTGCTGCGATAATCCACCATAAAGATGCATCATTGTAATATTGGTAAGCAAGTGTATCTAATCTATCACCTGTTTCAGATGCTACATAAATATCATCATCCCTAAGAGGTATCTCGGGGTAAACTCTCGAACGATAAACAGTTCTACCATCTGCGAGTTTTTTTGTTTGATTATTATCGTATCTACTTGCCATTCGTTAACTTGTTTGTGGTGTAAATGAATAGAATTTTCTTCCTTCAGTTGTATTTCTACTTTCTAAGAATTTTAATCCAACTGCAACACTTACTATCATTGGAAGTTTATAATCTTGCATATTTTGAGGTGTTGCAGCTATTTGTCTTTCTCCTGTTGGAGTTACATTTACTACATAATCTACCGAATCTGCAATATTCCATGGAACAGTATCTTCAGTAGTGAATGATAATGATTCAATAAAAGCAACTTTCTTTTTATACATACTACCAAGTGTAAGTTCTATTAAAGGTGGTTTAACTGCACTTGTTGGATAATACCCTTGTGGATATGTTAATCCTTGTAAGAAATTTAATTTATCCCACATTGTTTTATGTTCTTCTGCATTTAATGAAAACGCATCAAAGTTAAACGATACACTTCGTTCTATTGAATTGTAAGTATAAAAACTAAAAGGATTACCAATAAAATTAGAAGATTCCCAACTTGGTGAGAATGTTTCAGTTAATCCCGAAATTGTTGACCTAAAGTTTACCGATTTATTTAATGGAATGGATTTGAACTTAAGTGTAATAAAATCCGAATTATCTAAGAATTCATCATCACCACTATATACGCCCGTTGCATTAACTGAATCACCAACACTATTAAAGAAATATTTGTTTTCAATAAATTCATCGGTATTATAATCTCTACGAGTTATTTTTTGTGAAAACTTTGGTGCTCTATTAGGTTCTGCACTAAATCGTTGTCTATCAATAGATAACTCAATCTTATCATTTGAGTTTTCTCGTATATCTTGTATGATTAAACTTTCATCTTCGTTTTCTAATTCACCTTCTCCTACAAATACTTGCGAATTAGATAATCCATCATTATTGACCTGTAAATTACCCTCAGTATCTACTACATTGTTTACATTTATTTGTCCTTCAGTAAAGTTAGGTTGTCTAAATGCAAATTTACCACTAAAGAATGGATGTAATTTAGTTTCATTATCATCAGGTAAATATCCCAATGAAATTACTTGTTTTTCACTTAAATCATATCTTTCACCAGGTTCTGCATCTGGATTAATATTAAGAAGGTTTGAATAAGTTGAACCTTTTTTATCAATAACACCCTCTTTTGGTTCTCTACTTGGTTCTATTTGAGAATCTGAACCATATCTGATAGATGGTGATAGCCAATTAACCGAACCATCTTTGAATGTAGTTGTTGAATTTGGTAATACAGGTTTACCATCTTCATATGAAGGTGGCAAAGGTTTTTTTCTACTTCCATCACCAAATAATTTTTCTCTTAATTCATCTTTTCCTGCTCGTAATCCTGCTCCAATTAATCCTCTTGCTACTGTTTTTAAATTACCACCTTGTAATAATCCACCCAACTTTCCAAGAAATTTAGATGCGTTTACTCCAGTTGCTGATGATTTAATTGTTTGTAAATCAATCATCCTATCCTGAGTTTCTTTAAGATTGATATCAGAATTTCCAACTAATTGACCTACCGTGTATGTTGGTGTAATTGGAGTACCTAATCCAAGTGTTGATTTTACACTATCAGCTGCATTTAGTATCTTACCACCTAAAGAACCATTATCTGCAAGTTCACCAACGGTTGATGCTCTCATGGATTCTAATGTAGAAGTTGTTCTTAAAGTAATTCGAGGTAATTCAGTACCATAGATAACAGGTATTGCACCTGAACGAATAATTCTTACACCCGTTAATTCTTGTTCTAATAAAGTTTCACTACCCTTAATACCAGCAACTTTTCTTGCTCCTTTGGCCAACAAAATACCCGTACTATTTACAAGAGGGTCTGCTACATTGATATCAATATCCTTTGAATCACGAATAGCATATGCTGCCTCGGCAGTTTGTCCACCTTGTGAAGGTAATGGTTGATTTTGAAATAATTCTAATATTGTTGGCATAATCTATTATCCTAATGAGTATGTGTTAGTTCCTACTCCATCCACAACTCTACTTACTCCTGAAGTAACTTTCTTGCCATCCATGTAAACATCCTTAGTTTCTCTAAATGCAGCTATCATTTCATCAAACTTAGCGTACATTTGACTTAGAGGAACTACCGCTTCTGGTCCTGCTTCACCAACTAATGCGTTGGTTGGTCCTGTTACAATACCACCCGTTGCAAGAGCAACTTCAGGTTCACCCGCAGTTACACCTCCCTCAGATGGACCGGCAGATTGAGTTGCTGCTTCAGTTGCAGTACCTTCACCACCCAATCCAAAGAAACTACCTATTGAACCAAGTACACTTCCAATACCATTTACAAATGACATAATTGGTTCTATCAAATAATCATTGATAAATCCTGCGATACTCGAGAAAATACTAAACGCAGTATCAAACAAGAATATAAATGCATCTACTACTAAACCTACTGCACCACCAATAATATTTCCTAATATATTTCCAATACTTTTGAAGATACCAATAAGTGGTTCTACAAATGGCATTACTTTATCTTTTAATTCTGCAAATTTATTTGCTAAAGGTTCAATTGCATCACCAATACGTTTAAGTGGTTCCATTAATGCACCTGTAATTGCTTTGATTATTGCGAATACAGGTGAAAGAACTGCTCCTAAAACACCAAAAGTAATTTTAAATACATTACCAAGCATTTTAAATGCTGGCATCAATACTGAACTAGTCATATCAATCAAATCATTGATTAGTGGCATTACAAAATTAATAAACGGCATGAATACATCTGCAAATCCTGTACCTAACGCAGATAAACTATTTTTTAATTTATCATTCTGAGATTGCATCTCATTTTGTTGAGAAATTCTTTGTGCCTCTTGAGCAAGTTGTTCATCGGTAATATCTTTCATCTCCATTCCCGATGCAAGTAATTTATTTGCTGCTGCTAATTGGTCTTCAGTAGCATCACCTAATCTTTCTTGGATTTGTTGTTGTTTAATCAAATCTTCGATTGGCATTCCTGCTGCTTCTGCAAGTGCTTCTTGTTCAAAGACCGTTAACTTAGTTAAATCACCTAATTTAGATACTTCTTTAACAACTGCCTTTTGAGCACCTACAATATCCTTTGATGCTGCTAATCTTCTTGCTTCGTTGAAATTAAGATTAGTACCCAACATTGCAGATGCGTTAAGTTCTGACGAGATGGATTTTTCAAAATCAAGAAGTTTACCCGATACGTCTGATGCCTGTTTAATTGAAGTACCAAGTTTTGCTGCTTCTATTGCTGCTGCAGCAAGTGCCTTTGGAGAACCATTAAAGAATTTGTATGCGGCCTCAGAATTATCTGCAATATCTGCCATTACTTGTGCAGGAGCAACTCCAGCTAGTTTGGCTGCCTGAACGGTAGTTTGTATCATTGATTGTGCAGTTTCTGCTGATACACCTGCCATTCTTTGGAATTGTTCGTTTACCTTTGCCTGATTTGCTGCACTTACACCAAAACTTTTTTCCATTCCAACCATTGAAGTAAGAACTCCTTTAGATGGTTGTTGAAGATTATCAAACTCTTTGGTAAACGCACTTGCAGCACTTGCTACATCGGCTGCACTTGCACCAATTCCAGCCATATCTCTTGATACTGTGGTAATATTTTTTACTAATCCCTGAGTTTGGGAATTTAATAATCCCGTTTCTTCTCTAAACTTCTTTGCCGCATCTTGGATTGCGTTAAATCTTCCAATAGCCATTGCAATCCCAGCACCAATTGCTAAAATACCAAGTACCACGGGATTGATTGCTGCTCGAAGGAGTTTCATCGCACCACCACCTGCAGATTTTAGTGCATCCATCATTGGAACACCACTTCTAAGTTTAGTTGCAAAATCAGTTACGAATGATTTACCGGCATTTGCAATACCTTTTTTCATATTTTCAACAGGACCCTTCATCAATGATTTAAACATTCCACCGATTACAGGTATTTCGCCTGCTTTATTGAGTAATCCATCTAATGCACCTGCTGCCCTACTTGCTAAATCTTGTGTAGCTGCATCTACCTTTTCAATTGCAACTAAACGTTCTTGTTCTGCTTTTAATGCTCCCTCGGCAATATCAAGACCTTTTAACATCTCATCACCTACGGCTTTATTAGCACCAAAATAAGATTGTGATATTCTTAATTTTTCAGCTTCAATTTCTACAAGTTTCTGTGCAACATCTTCTGATGTTTCTAACTCTGATATTGAAGATTTTAAATCTTTGTGGTAATCTTTTACCTTTTTACCAAGTTCTGTTCGATAATCAATCTGAGAACTTATGGCATCATTTATTGCACCCGCAAAAGATTGGGACATCTTTAACGCATCATTATATTCCTTTTGGAGTCTTATAGTCTCACGTTGGAATTCAGCTTGCTTTTTTGGGTCAAAGTTTTCTGCCATTTAATTATAGATTTTTATAATCCGTAGTCTTTTCTTAATTTTCTTAATTCAGGAGTATCTCGTAGTTCTCCACTTTTAATTTTTTTATCAAAAGTATCACGAACATCCTGAGTTACCTTATCAAGATTTCTTGCTATTGCTTGAATTTCAGGGTCTTTTGCAAGTTTCTTTGCGTTAATGTATTTAAACAACTGACCTACAAAACTCTCACTAACTCCATGTTTTTTAGCAATCACTTCAATTAATCTATTTTTTTGATTTTCGGTAAGTTTCATATTTTTATTGAGTATATGTTATCATCTATAAATATAAGACACAAAAAAAGTGAGGATTATTTCCTAACCCTCACTTTAGAATTACTTTTCTTTCTACTTTGTTCTGCTTGTTCCTTTTCACTCTTCTTTGCATCTACTAATTGTTTGTAGTAGAACCTTCGTAAGTGAACAGGTAATCTATAAACTCCTTCCTGAGTAAATCCATTTCCATAATAACACAATTCAAAAATTTGTGTATGTAGGATTTGAGAGTAATTAGGTGGAAGGCCAAAAAAACCCTACGCCCATTGGAATCGGGCGTGCCTCCTTCTCTCCCGTCTCAGGGTTTTCATACTCGAACTCCATATTCACATCGGGGGAGATGGATGCGATATAGTCTCTAAATGCACGAGTATCTCTTGCTAAAAATTTATTGTTAATAAAATCTACAATAGATTTGGTATCTTCTTTACCATCAACTGTTTTGATAATATATCGATAACGAGTAGTTAATTCAGATGAAACTCCACCTTTATTAAACTTTCTCATTGCCTTTACATCTGCATCAATTGCTTTTTCATCACCATGAGTTAAAAGTTTGAATTCTAATTCATTCTTACCCACAGGAGTAGTAAATTTGTAAGTATTTTGTTCGTTTAAGGTATCTAAGTTTATTTCTTTTGTCTGAACCTTTCCTAAATCTACTTCAATTTTTTTCTTATCACCATATTCATCTTCCATCTCGATTTGATATTCAGGACCATATCCTAAAATACGAGTTGCTAACATGATTGCGTTTTTATCTCCTAAGATAATATCATCAGGATTTATTGAAGAATCTACAATGATTGATTCAAATAATTTATCTAATACCACACCCTTTCTAATAAGGTTTTGTGAAGATAGGATTTCCTCTTCTCTTGCAGTCATATATTTGATTTCTAATTGACCTGATGAAAGTGGATTATCCTTTGGATAACATCTACCTTCTGATGGTAGAGAAATCACTTGTGTTGGAAAATCGTATTGACTCATAACTTAATTTTATTCGTTTGTATATAAATATATAGAATAGAAAAATTTAAAAAAAAGAGGAGTTCTCACTAAGAGAACCCCTCCAATCCTTGTGGTAGCGGATATATAATTTATTTTAGAACTCGAGAATTGCGTAATCGTATGCTATTCCTAATTCAATTGTGGCAGGTTCATTTGAATCAAAAGCAACATCACCAAAGTTTACTGTTGTAAGGAATGCACCTTTCAACTTCCATTGTTCAATCTTATCACCAACCGGTCCTAACATATAGAAATCGATATCTTTTTTGTAGAAATCGGCATAACCTCTTCTACCTGTGATTGATTCGTGACCTAATCTTACCCATTCCATCACTTGTTGAGCTCCTGAAGGAACGATTGGGTCATACAATGTAATTGTAATATCTTGCCATTCACCTTTACCTTGAAGTTTTCTCTTGATGTTAATGTGGTCAAGAACAATAGGTTCAAAGTTGATGGATGGTCTGTTTGCTGCCTTTATCAAGTAAGATTGAATACCATCAATCTCCATGATATACCTGTTCTTCATCTTCGGTTCGAAGTTGGTGTAGAACATTTGGTCGAATTCTAATACTTCTGCCATTTTATCTCCTAATTTATATTAATAAATATTAATTTTCTTTTTTTTTCAAGTTATGCCGAGAACGCTGCTCCTGTTGGAAGAATGTTGAAATCAATTACAATGAATTCAGCAGTTTTAGCAGGTTGTAAGAAAATCTGACCAGCTAAAATGTTTCTATCCACAACATCAGGAGTGTTGTTCGTTTCATCCATAACTACTTTGAAAGCGTATAACCCTTGTCTTTGTTGGATTCCTTCTAAATAAGGTTGAACCGTATTGATGAATCTTGCTCTTGTAGTTGCAGTGTTTTGTTCGAACACTAAGAATCTTGAAGTAGATGCGATGTACTTCTTAACAGTAATCAACAATCTTCTTACGTTAATTCTATCAAGTGCAGATGCCTTATCTTGAAGAGTTTTCTGTCCAAATGCCACGATACCCTGTCCAGGGAACGTTGCGATTGGGTTTACTTTGTTTTCATATAAAGTATCTCTTTCAGAGTGTGTTAATCTATTTACTACACTTGCTGCTCCTACAATTCCACCTCTATTTAAACCTGCAGGTGCGAACCATTCTGCTGCGATAGCATCATTTGCTGCATATACTGCTGGAAGTAATACCGAAGGTGGTACACTTACTAATTTGTTTGTGTTTGTATCTACCGTTCTAACCCATGGGTAGTAAGTACCTACATAGTTAGAATCTACTGAACTTGCTTGGTCAGTTACTTGTGAGATAGTATCAGTTTCACCAACGAAATCTGCGATGTAGAATGCATCTTGTCTTGCTTCTACCATATCAATTGCTTTTGTAGTTACACTTGAGTGTAATCTTCTAACGATACCTGGTGTTACCAACATATTGATGTCCCACTCATCTGCGTTAGAAAGTGCGTTGATACATCTTGAGTATGATTTATATCCATCTGCTGAAGTTGATGATAAATCAAATCCTTGAGAGTTACCTGCAGAGATTGAAGAACCTAATGCAATTTCTCTTGCTGGACTCATACCATCAAATCCACCTTGGAACCCTAACGTAAATTGTCTGTTAACCATATCTGCAGTTGCAGAACCTGTCATTTCTAATGATAATCCAACACCAGTTATATTTCCATCGAATCCAAATACTACGTTTGAACCAACAGTTGCACCATTTGGAATTGGTTTTAAATATTGATGGTTATCAATCTTAACAACTGCAGTTTCTAAATTAATACCAGAGAACTGATATGGATTACCGGTTGTGTTAGTTGTTGAAGTTGTTTGATAAGTTACTGCAGGTACAATTGTTTCATCACTTCCCACAAAAATTGGGTTAGTGTATGCACCGTGTGCGAAAGGTGCTGCTGATACAGGATAAGAACCTTGTGCTCCTACCTCTACTCTAATGTATTTAGAGTTATTACCCCAATCACCATTCTCAGTAATCTTACCATTATCATCGATTGTATAATATCTATCACCAATTACTCTTGCGATGTAGTTAGGTGATGCTGGGTCTAAGTTTACATTGTTGAAAGTTTCTAATACTGATTTTCTCTTATCAGTATCTGAGAATGAACGTAATGTTACACTAAATACCGAATAATCAGTTCCACCATCTTCACCTGCTGCTTTTACTCCTGAGATAGATACTTTAAATCTCGTGTTCTCACCGTTACCATGGCCTAACGTATGGAATCTGAATAAATCATATCTTTCATCAGAAATTAATTGTGATTTAACCCAAGGTGTTGCTGCTACACTTGCTTCGTAAGAGAAGTTTTGTGTTGCTAATGATACTGCTTCTACATAAGGATTATTTGCTAATGTTGTTGCTGTATTTTCG
>Ga0255769_10005784_pt1 | contig 11505 bp, 9 predicted proteins | sample 041ome_9_FD_179637 | JGI IMG/M metagenome (GOLD analysis project Ga0255769, IMG submission 179637) | Coastal salt marsh microbial communities from the Groves Creek Marsh, Skidaway Island, Georgia - 041413US metaG (version 2) | ecosystem: Environmental > Aquatic > Marine > Intertidal zone > Salt... | reverse complement strand
TGGCACACGCGATGATGACACACAATCTCTGGGGGATTGGGACATTGATCCGCGAAAATACCCAAATGGCCTGACGCCTTTGATTGCCAAAGTGAATGAACACGGGATGAGCTTTGGGATTTGGTTTGAACCAGAGATGATTAACCCAAATTCCGACCTTTACCGCCAGCATCCCGATTGGGTTCTGGGACCGTTGGACCAATTGCTGGGTCGTGGCCAGTTGGTTTTAGACATGGCTAATTCCGATGTCCGGGATTATCTGTTTAGCAAAATTTCAACTGTGCTGTCCAATCACAATGTCAGTTACATCAAATGGGATCACAACCGTGTGCTGCCCCATGTGGATGCGGCGCAAACCCACGGAACTTATACCCTGCTTGCCCGCTTGCGTGACGCGCACCCAGATGTCGAAATTGAAAGCTGTTCGTCTGGTGGTGGGCGCATTGATTTTGGAATTATGAATTACACCCAGCGCGTTTGGTTATCTGACAGCAATGACGCCGCCGAACGTTTGCGCATGCAACATGAGGCAAGTCATTTCCTGCCCTCGGCCGTGACAGGCAGCCACGTAGGCCCACGCGAATGTCATACGTCAGGGCGCATTCACGACATCGGGTTTCGTGCATGGGTGGCCGCGCAGCGTCACATGGGGTTTGAAATGGACCCACGCGAATTAACAGATGTAGAACGCGCCAAATTGAAACAAGTAACGCAATGGTGGAAAGACAACCGCGACTGGCGGCATAAAGCGGACATCAAACGATTAGCCCCAGCTGACCCGGCAATCATTGCTGAGATTCAAGTCGCGCCTCAACAGGACAGATTTGTGGCCTTCATCGGCGGTGGTAGAACCTCTGCGTGGTCCTGCCCTGCTTCTGTTAAACTGACGGGCCTGAACCCTGATGCGATGTATGATGTAGCGCTGGTCAATCGCGATGAAAAAACCGCCGCCTCTCGTGGCACGAACGCTCTTGATGCTGGTACGCTTAGATTAAGTGGAGGATTTTTGATGGTACACGGTGTTGATCTTCCCAATCACTTTCCTGATAGGATGTGGGTTCTAGGAGGAGTGGCAGTATGACCGAAACAGTCATGAACCCAAATTGGATTGCAGTAGATTGGGGAACAACAAACCTGCGCCTCTGGCAGTGTGATCAGGCGGGCAACGTATTGGCTGAAACCAAAGTTCAAATGGGCATGGGCGCCCTAACCGCGTCTGAATATGAAGGCGTTTTAATATCACACATAGATCATCATTTGTCAGGTAAAGGGATCACCGAAGTATTGGTGTGTGGCATGGCAGGTGCGCGGCAGGGATGGCAAGATGCAGGGTACTTGACCGCACCCTGCAATACGCCCGCACTAAACCAAGCAGTTACAGTTCCTACCGCAGATCCGCGAATAATGGTACGCATTCTGCCAGGTATAAAGCAGCCTGATCCTGCCGACGTCATGCGCGGTGAAGAAACACAAATCGCGGGTTTTCTGAAACAAACGCCCGATTACAATGGCCTGATTTGTTTGCCTGGGACCCATTCAAAATGGGTACATGTTCAAAATGGTCGGGTGGTTGAATTTCAGACGTTTATGACGGGTGAAGTCTATGATCTTTTATCCCGAAATTCGGTTCTAAAACATTCGGTATCGGGCGAATGTTTTTCGCAATCCGATTTTGTCGATGCGGCAAAGTCCGCGTTTGAAAACCCTGCTGATGTCTTCTCTCAATTGTTTCGATTGCGCGCTCAACATCTTGTTCACGATACTGATGCTACGGTGTTAAGTGCACGCTTATCTGGCATCCTGATCGGTCAGGAAGTTGCCGCAATGGAGCGTCAGTGGAACCACCTACCAATTACGCTTATTGGTGAAGAAGCACTCTGTTCGCTATACAAATCGGCGTTAGAGGCGGTTGGGAAGTCGGTTGATTTGAACCTAAGTGCGGCACCAACGCTTCTCGGTCTGATCGCGATACGAAATGGAAAAGGAGAACTATGCAACGCGAATTGATTGCAATCCTACGTGGTATTCAACCAACTGAGGTGCATGGCATCACTCAGGCATTAATTGAGGCAGGGATTACCAAGATTGAAGTGCCCTTAAATTCTCCTGACCCGTTTCAGTCGATCGAAAAAATGGCCAATGCCTTTGGGGCGGATGCAACCATTGGTGCGGGAACCGTGCTTCATCAGGATGAGGTAAAAACACTTGCAGACATCGGATGCGAAATGGTGATTAGCCCGAATGCCGATCCGGATGTGATTATGGCAACCAAGGCTGCGGGCATGCTTTCCTATCCCGGGGTATTTACCCCCACCGAATGTATCAGCGCGCTGCAGAACGGTGCGGATGGATTGAAATTCTTCCCCGCTTTTAAACTTGGCCTTGATGGGTTCAATGCTTTAAAAGCCGTTCTGCCCAAAACGGCAAAGACCTATGCCGTGGGTGGCGTTGGTGCCCCTGATTTTCAAGCGTGGAAGGCGGCGAGCATCACGGGCTTTGGCGTGGGATCAAACCTATATAAGCCCGGCATGAGCGTTGCGGAAATAGCATCCAATGCTGCAACCTTGGTGGCGGCCTATGACGCAGCGTAGTTCATCCATGAAGCGCACGCTTGGTACCTGCTATTATCCAGAACATTGGCCAGAAAACATCTGGGAAGAAGATGCACGCCAAATGGCCGAACTGGGTCTGACTTGGGTACGGATTGGTGAGTTTTCTTGGTCCCGATTGGAACCAAGTGAGGGGCAATTTAATTTCGAATGGCTTGATCGTGCATTCGATACATTGCATCGACATGGGTTAAAGGTTGTGTTGGGAACACCAACAGCAACACCTCCAAAATGGGTCTGCGACAAGTACCCCGATATGTTTGCTTGTGATTTACAGGGCAATCCGCGTAAATTCGGATCGCGGCGGCATTATTGCTTTTCACACCTTGGATATCGCGAACAATGTCGTGATATTGTCACACGTTTGGCCGAACGGTACGGTTCGCATCCTGCATTGGGGGCATGGCAAACAGATAATGAATACGGATGCCATGATACCACGCTTTCCTATTCAGATGCAGCACGCAACGGGTTTCAAAAATGGCTTGCAAACAAGTACGGAAACGACATCGCAAATCTAAACGCCGCATGGGGAAATGTATTTTGGTCCATGGAATACGCGGGGTATCCTGAAATTGACCTGCCAAACCTAACCGTAACTGAGGCGAACCCAGCGCATTGGTTGGAATTCCGTCGCTATACATCGGATCAGGTGGTGGCGTTCAATCGCCTGCAATGTGACATCATCCGTGAGTACTCCAACGCACCTATTTCCCACAACTACATGGGACGGATCACCGATTTTGATCATTTCAAAGTTGGTGACGATTTGGATATCGCGACATGGGATAGTTATCCAATCGGCTTTTTGGCAGATCGCGCAGGCGCTAGCCAAGAAAAACAACGCCGTTTCATGCGCCAGGGTGACCCCGATTTTCAGGCCTTTCATCACGATCTATATCGCAGTGTCGGCAAGGGGCGGTGGTGGATCATGGAGCAACAACCAGGCCCGGTAAATTGGGCACCTGTTAACCCCGATCCGCTGCCAGGAATGGTGCGCTTATGGACGTGGGAGGCATTTGCGCATGGGGCAGAAACCGTTGCGTATTTCCGATGGCGACAGGCCCCATTTGCACAAGAGCAGATGCACGCGGGCATTTTGCGACCCGACAGCGCAAAGGCCACGGCATATTTTGAAGCTGCACAGGTTGCCGAGGAATTGTTACAATCCCCAACGACAGACTGTGAAATGGCGGCTGTCGCTATAATCTTTGATTACGATGCAGATTTTTCATGGGCAGCGTTGAACCACGTGAAAGATGGCGATTATTTTGGATTGGTCTTTGATCACTATCGCGCGCTACGTAGGTTGGGCATTAATATCGATATTTTGCCAGCGTCGCATCCTGAGTTTTCGGATTATCAATGTATCATCGCGCCAGGTTTGATGCATATGGATGCAGGCCTGCTATCGCGCTTAGAAAATTCCGGTGCAATAGTTATCTATGGCCCTGCAACAAATTCGCGAGCAGAAACGCTTCGTATCTCTAATCCACTTCCACCCAATTTGTCGAATTTAAATGTCACCGTCTCGCGCGTTGATACGACCCGCGCGGATATGCCAATTCCATTATCAAACGGTGGATATGCGCTGCGTTATCGCGAAGTGTTGGAGGGATCTGCCGACCCTATTTTGACAGATCAGCAGTGTAATGCGATTGCGGTGCAAAATGAGAAATCTGTATATTTGGGCGCGTATCTTGAACATGAAACGCTAATTCAATTTTATGACCACCTGCTTACAGAATCCAACATCGAAACACTACAACTTCCCCAAGGTGTGCGCAGGCGTGCGACAAAGACCGAGGAATTCTGGTTCAACTACGACTGCGAACCGATGGACACCCCCCACGGGACGCTGGAACCTGCAGGGGTTCTGCGGGTGGCACAAGTAAGCTAGCGTAAGAATATTACGCAGGTGGCTCTGCTTGATTAAACCACCCTCTCAGACAGCACCTAGGGAATTAGCTAATCAGGCCGGCCCCAATGAGTATCCTTCCTCTATTTAAAAAGCAACCCTGAGTTCATCCAAATTGTAGTCACTCTGTCTTGTGGATCTCACTGCTAGCCGGGACCACTTCCATATTTTAGATGTCTTCTAACTAACTATAATTATATGATATTTTTGGAAAGTATGGTTGCGCCCCTGGGCACTACTTTTCAAAATAACATCAGAGACTTAATTTTTGCGTACTAACGCGATGAGTGTGAGATTCAAAAACACACCAAACACACACTTTTTCGCGTGTTTGTCAGTCGTGAATCCAGACCCAACACTGTGTCTACAACCTAGTGAACGAACACAGTTCTTTGTGAGAATTAGTCGGCCTTGAAGAAGTAATACGGTATTGAATCTAGGCGCTACAATACATCTTGGGGGATTTTACCATCGAAAAATGCATCGAGATTATCAAGCGCTCTGAAACCCATTGCATCCCGCGTTTTAGTTGTTGCACTACCGATGTGGGGTAACATGAAAATATTATTGTATTTGGCAAATTCAGAATTTCCCCCCGGTTCGTTTACAAAACAATCAATCCCTACTGCACCCAGCTTCCCGCCCCTTATGGCCTCTAGTATGGCGTTTTCATCGCAGAGGGAGCCCCGTGCAGAGTTGATAAGTATGGCACCATCCGGAAGTTTATTAATATTTTCCTCGTTCATTAGGCCTATTGTTTCAGCTGTTGCAGGGCAATGTAACGAAAGGAAATCTGAGACTTGTAGCAGCGTTTCGAGGGATGAATGGTATACTGCACCATGCTCTGCGTCTTTGGTCAGTCTATTACGATTAAAGTAATGTACTTCCATATCAAAACCGCGAGCCCGTTTTGCCATAACTTGCCCGACCCGACCCATACCGATAATGCCTAGCCGCGCGCCGCTGACTTGTTTCCCAACCATAAAATTCGGTGACCAAAAATCCCAATTACCATTACGAACCAATGCATCACCCTCAATTGCACGGCGCGCAGCACCAAGCATCAGTAGGAAAGCAATTTCTGCAGTTGCGTCAGAGAGTACATCAGGGGTGTTTGTGATAGTAATGCCCCGAGCTTTTAGCGCGTTGATATCACAGTGGTCGGTCCCTACCGAATGATTTGCAATAATTTTGACACGGGGATGAAGTTCCTGAACTAACTCGCCCTTAAAAATTTCAGAATGACATGGTAATATTGCGTCAAACTCAGAGCTACGTGCAGAAAGTTCTTTTTGGCTAATCGGTTGGTCATCAAAGTTGATTACGCAATCGTAATATTTTTGCGCTCTTTCTAACGTTTTTTTTTGATAATCGACGCGTAATCCAAAGCGATTTCTTATTAGCCATTTTTCATACCTAGATTGTATTTGATACTGTGTCTCCGTACGTAGATAGCGTTTTGATGGGTGAAGTCTATCGGCGCTAATATAGTGCGATACGTTGTTCGATAGTAATACCATTTGTTTAGGATACTATCGAGTTTCGGGATTGTATGGTACAACACTGTGTCTGCGACTTAGTTAAAGAACACAGTTCTTTATAGATAATATGTTACAATTAAATTTTTCTTATGCGGTGCGGGTGTTTCTATCACTCGCGATCGTATCCACAAATCTTACTCATTGCATATACGATTTTGCCCATGATACCGTTGACCGCTCAAACAAATTTTGCAGTTGGTGTAGTTTCTTGCGCCCCAACACTAAGGGCATCTTCGATAGAATAACTCTTGTCAAATAATGCTCTGCCTACGATTGCTCCCGATATGTTGGGGACAAATTTGATCCTTGCGAGATCGTCAAGAGTTCTTGTGAGTCCTCGTGCAATGACTGGCGCTTTTGAAATTTTTGCTAATTGGGCAATCAGCCCAAGTGAGTCTTCATTCAGATCTAGATCTACGTTAATGTCCGAGACCACAATCCCGGCTAGAGGATCGTTTTCAAATAATCTGATAAAGTCCTCTGCTAAGTATGCTGTCTTTTCTTTCCAACCGTGGCTGGCTATGTGGCCATCAATAACGTCTACAGCAAGGACAATTTGATCAGGAAAAAACTTTGCTGCTCCTTTTACTAAGTCTGGGTTTAGTGTCGCCACAGTTCCTAAAACCACCCTTCCTGCTCCGGCCTCGATCCATTCCTCAATACGCTGCATGGAACGGATGCCGCCCCCAACTTGAAACGATGCGGGGACTTCTGCGATCATATTTTCAATTAAATCGTTGTTAGAATTTCCCTGATCGGCAATTGCATCAAAGTCAGTAATATGGACCCAATCTGCACCAGCGCGTGCAAATTCAAGTGCCTTTTCTAATGGGTTTACATGCCAGATTTGCGGTTCGTCTAAGTTGCCACGATACAGGCTGACTGGTTTCGAGTTCTGCAATTCAATTGTTGGATATATCAGCATAATTTATGTCTTTCTTGAGATTTTAAGCAACTATAATCAAGTTTTAGTAAGGCTTACATGAAGCGTAAGAACGGATATAACGTCATTGATAACTAACCCGTTGAGTTTTTCAGGAATTTTCATCTGAAGCTTCGAGACCATCTCCTTCGCCATTAATTAACCACATTAACGATACATTGAGCATACCTGCTAGGGTATTTAATTTATTGGCGCGTGGTTCAGTAACATCGTCTTCCCAATTTTGTAGGGTAGAATTTTTGATACCGATGTGTTTGGCTAATTCACGTTGCGATAGGTTTGCATTTCTGCGCGCAGCCTCCAAGCGGTCACCAAAAGTTGCTACATCTTCACCGTACCAATTTAATGCGTCTGTCATTATATTTCTCACTTTCAAACCTTTGTCTCGAATGGACTCTGGTGTCTTTTGACATCTAGGGTATGAGACTGGGCGTGCGTGACTTTGATCACACCGACACTTTAATCAACGAGTGCGTCAACGTATTTTCTTAAATGCTGATATTATGAACAAGAGAATTTATATGTTTATGGCATAAGATGTCATGTTCCAACACTGTGTCTGCAACGTAGTGAACGAACACAGTCACTTTGGCTGCATACCTATGGAGAACGAGCAGTCTGAACTCGCATGAGTTGTTCTAACTCTGCTGTCGCGCGTGAAGTTGATTTAGGTTCTCTGAGAGTTGTGCTGTGTTTAGATTCTGTTCTAGTGCCTCCTTCATAATTTGTGATTGCGACTTTGGGGCTAATCCACCAATTGGAGGATCTAGATCTAAATTGGTTGGGAAAGAGTAACCCTCCGCACAGGCATGAATGGCATTATTTAGCTGACGGTCTGTTAATATTTTTCCATTTGAGAAGTCCTTCAGGACTGGAAATAATGCTTTCGACATTTTTGAGCGATTGACAGTTTCCATCGCACGTCCAAATGCTGATGAGATTTGCAGTAGATTTGCCATTCGGTAAATATCAGCGGACAAATTATCGCCAGCTGCATGCATGACAGCAGGATTGAAAAACAATACATCGCCCTTTTCTAAAGTGAATTGTATGTGGTTCGCTTCAAAGTAGTCTCGATATTGCTCTTGCTCAAACACCAGATATCCTTCGAGGAACTTCTGAGAAAATGGTAACAGCTTGGTTGGTCCGCTTTCCAGTGGCATGTCGCAATGGGCTACCGCACCCTGGAGCGTCAAAAATGGAGACATCGCGTGGACATGTGTTGGATAATCTAGGGTCTGAGTTGGTGCCATGAAGCCAAGGTGATAATCTCTATGTGGCTTTTGTGCCTTTCCATTTGGTTTGACACAGTTGACTTGTGCAGTGACTTGATATCCCCGTCCAAGCCACGCCTCAGCGCCCATCGCAATCGCATCAGTCGCATAATACTCAGTGAAGTTGTATGGATCGATTAAACAATGTTTTTCGAGGGCATTCCAAATTCTGTCATTTACTCCTGCTTGCGCAAAGTGATCTCCACCTCCTAGCGTATCAGTTTTTTCACTTTCTATGATTTGTGAAAAAACCTCACTCGCTCGATCAACGACTGCCGCATTTTCGATGCCATTATTGATCACGATTATACCCGCTCCAGAGAGAAAGACTTTTGTCCATTCAGTGAGTAAGGTTTTTCTGTGGGACTGCTTATCAGATGCTGCTCGTACTACCTCTCCACTGTAAATAGGGATTTGCTTCTCGATTTGTGAAGCGAGTGGTACGGATCTCGGATTTGTTTGTGTTGTTACCTGAGTGAGAAAGGTCCCGAAATCACCATCCATTTCTTCGAGCCATAGGTTTTGCGTTTCAATATTATTAATGAGGTTCATAAATTCTCTCCCTTTTGCAGAAAGATATTTTCCTCTCAGGGATAATAGTCTTGTAAAATACCTCAAAAACACCTCAATATCAGGCGATGTCCAAAAAGTTTTCTTTAAAAGAAATAGCCTCGCAGTCCGGGCTTAGCTTGGCCTCGATCGATCGGGTCCTTCATGACCGGCCTAATGTGAGTGCATCTGCCAAGCGCCGAGTGGAACTCGCTATTGGAGAGCTAGAAAGACAGCACGAAGCAGCATTGATCACAGGCCGCCGCTTTGTAATTGATGTCATAATGCAAGCACCAAAGAGATTTACGACTGAAGTAAAAAGTGCCTTTGAGGTGGAGCTGCCCGCTATGCGACCGGCCTCGTTTGGCGCACGGTTCCATATTGCAGAGCATCTCAGTGAGGAAGATGTAACCAGCTTGACAAAAGCAATTAAACGTCGTGGCAGTCGTGGTGTGGTCGTGAAATTACCAAACTCTGAGCTGACCAATAAACTTGCTTCGGAGTTGTTACGTGAACGCATACCTGTGGTGACATATGTTACTGATATACAGCATCATAATAGAACAGATTATATTGGGATGGATAACAATCAGGCTGGGGCTGTAGCAGCCTATTTAGTTGGAAAAATGTTACCAATAAAAGGCTCTAAAATCTTGCTGACACTTTCGAGCAATGTATTTGATGGAGAAGAACAGCGTGCGTCCGGATTTAAACGGGTCATCAAAGAGCGTTTCTCACATATAGGAATAGTTACAGTGTCTGAGGGGCAGGGATTGGAGCGTTCCACATATCAGTTGGTTGAAAGAGCCCTTGCTCATCATGCAGATATAGAAGCGGTATATTCTATCGGCGGAGCAAACAGATCAATTCTATCTGCGTTTCGGGATAGTGCTCGAGAGTGCAAGGTGTATGCTGCTCATGATTTGGATAAGGAAAACCAAAAGCTTCTCTCCCAAGGCGAGATTGATTTTGTGATCTATCATGACTTTAGAAGTGATGCTCGTAATCTTTGCCACAGTCTACTTCATTATCACGGAATGGCGCCGCGGCACACTGCAACGCCTTCGCAGATTCAAATCGCAACGCCCATGAGTTGAGGCACATCGATGATATGTCTTTAAAACTCTGAGTATGAGGTACAAAAACATACCAAACACATACTTTTTCGCGTGATTGTGTAATTAGATGCATCCAGAAAAACGAGACTGTCACAATCCAAAAATCAGCGCAATTGTCGCACACAATAGAATAGTTCCCAATACCCCGAGCTTATTTCTGACTGATAGTGCGACCAAAGAAATTATTATTGGTGCGAATTGCACAGACTGTACTTGGGGCAACGTTGTTGTTGAGCCAAGTGTTGATAAAACTAAAGTTTCAGTGAAAAAAATGTGGGTAGAGAACCAAAAAAATAGGTTTAAGATTACGCCTGTAACTGCGGCAGAAACCATTGAGAGCGTATATTCTAATTTGGGTTGCTGTGTTACCCAGTCTACGTAGGGAGCGCCTAAGAATATCCATAAAAAGCAAGGAGCAAATGTTGCCCAAAGCGTAACCCCGCCTCCTAATAAGCCGCGAGTGATACTTATCTCGTCATTTGACAATGCTGCAGAAACTATACCTACAAATTCTGTCACGAGTATTAAGGGTCCAGGGGTTGTTTCAGCAAGGCCTAAACCATCCATCATTATTTCGGGTGTTAGCCACTGATTATCGACCACAACCGTTTGAGACATGTAAGCTAATACCGCATAAGCGCCCCCAAAACTGAGCACTGAAAGCTTTGAGAACAACCAAGCTAATTCAACAAAAATACTGTCCGAGAAAAGTATTGAAACGGCAACCAGTGGAAGTAACCAAATGCCAAGCCAGATGCCACCAGTTCTCCAAATCACCTTATGCCCAATTTGTTGAGTGATTGGCAGCTTAGACTGTAATTTCTCTTTTGAAGAAATGTAAGCCGTTAAGCCGACACCCAGTATCACCACTGCAAACGGAGCCTGATAACAGTATAACAGTATAAATGTTACAGTAGCGATCACAGTCTTAAATAGAGAGTTAACACTTCGTTTCGCGAGTTTTACTAATGCGTCGATAATTATGATAACCACTGCTGATTGAATCCCTAAAAAGATAGAATTCATGTGAGAATGGTTTCCATAGTAGATATAGATGATGCTTAAAGTTCCTACTGCAAATGCTCCTGGTAAAACAAATAGCAGTCCTGCAACTACACCGCCTAAAACACCATTTGTACGCCACCCCAAATAGGTGGCGAGTTGCATCGCTTCGGGTCCAGGAAGGAGCATGCAGAATGAAAGTGCACTATTAAAAGCTCGTTCTTCTAGCCATTTTCGCCGCTCTACAATCTCATTAAACATTAATAAGATTTGAGCCGCAGGCCCACCAAATGACATAGCGCCAATCTTTGCCCAAATAAAAATTAATTCTTTGTACGAAGGTTTGCTCATAGCCTTGTGTTAGCCTGGACCGCTAGACTGTTAAACCTTAAATATGCGTTAATTATGCGCTTAACACCATGAAGATAGCCTTTGGATGCTGGACATCCTATCGATCTTCATTTGGTCTTGTTTTTCGTTATCGGAATAACAAACAGCGATAAACTTAACTTTCATTTGAACTCATTTGGACAAATAAAGGTCCGTCGATT
>Ga0255769_10005768_pt1 | contig 11532 bp, 10 predicted proteins | sample 041ome_9_FD_179637 | JGI IMG/M metagenome (GOLD analysis project Ga0255769, IMG submission 179637) | Coastal salt marsh microbial communities from the Groves Creek Marsh, Skidaway Island, Georgia - 041413US metaG (version 2) | ecosystem: Environmental > Aquatic > Marine > Intertidal zone > Salt... | reverse complement strand
TATTAGTATTTACTAATTTAGAAATATCTAATATAAAGAATATGAAACTGAATCAGTTGGAGAGAAAAATGAATGTGAATGATGCGTTAAGATTTATTGCCGGCCTGTTCGTGTTGGCATCTTTTGCGCTGGCTTACTTTGTAAGCTCTTATTGGCTTTGGCTAACAGTGTTTGTTGCGGTCGAGCTGTAAATTCAGTGGCGCGGTCATCAGAGCCAAGCCATCGTACTGGTTCGCCATAGCGGCGATCTGCTGCTTGTTGGGCGCGCTGTCTGTCTAGTCCAGTCCACTCCATGATGGCGTCTATTCCACCTTCCATAAAAGTCGAAAACTCACCATCAAACTCAGCTGAAATTGACTGGATTATGGTTTGCCAGTGGGAGCGGGGAGGACAAAATTCCTTTACCCAGTAGTCATCTAGCTCTGCATCGTGCTCTGGAGCTGAGGGCCACTGTTTTTTGGGAAGATATATCGCGGCGCCATTCTCAATAATAAAAGGATCGCTGTTATCAATAGAGACCCTGAGGTCAATTAACTCGGAAAACGTTTTGCTCGTGTTGGCAATCACCGGGATCCCCAGTGACTTTAACTTAGTCAGGGTCTTGGCGGCTGGTTGGTGGCTATAGCTGAAATGATCCAGCAAAGTACCATCCATATCGGTGAATATTAATAGCGGAGGGGTGTTCATGGCTGAGAATGGTTTCCTGACGTCCAGTTTATCCCATGGCAGGAATTGAGACACCCAATGTCAGGGAATAATCTGAACTTAAGGCAATTCCTAAGAGTGTTAAAAGTAAGCCATCTGCTTAAGCGCCTTCGCGATGCTTATTTTCTGGTCGGAACGAGTAGCCTGGGGTGAGAAAGCGATGCGGTTGTGGCAATATGTCGCGCTCTCGACAAATACCTGCTGGGGCAACCAGCCAGCACGTGTTTGATTCACTATCGCTCTCTAGCAGAGAGCGCACAATCAGGAACTACAAATGTCAGATTTGGACCTTTCCTCCGTTGAGGCCCGTGCCTCCTACGGTGTCGGTATGCAAATGGGCGATCAACTCAAGCAAGTATTTGAAGGAGTCTCTCTTGATGCGGCCATAACTGGAATTCAGGACGCTTTTAATGGCGACCAGTTACGTGTTGAAGCCGATGAAATTAATGCGGCCTTTGGCGAAATTCAACAACGCCTCGAAGCGGCTAAACAAGCTGCTGCCGGTGAGCATGCAGCAGCAGGGCAAGCCTTCTTGGCAGAAAATGCCAAACGTCCCGAAGTTCAGGTGACAGCCTCGGGCTTACAGTATGAAGTGATCACTGAAGGTTCTGGAGAAATGCCATCTGCGACAAGTACTGTGAGCACTCACTATGCCGGAACACTTATAGATGGCACAGAGTTTGACAGTTCTTACAAGCGAGGCCAGCCGGCAGAATTCCCGGTTAATGGTGTGATCGCAGGCTGGACTGAAGCCCTGCAGTTGATGCCTGTGGGCAGCAAATGGAAACTCTATATTCCCTATGAGTTGGCCTATGGTGAAAATGGTGCTGGTGGTGCTATTGGCCCCTACCAGGCCCTAATATTCGATATTGAATTGCTGGCTATCTTATAACCAATATTGAATTGCGATAAACGTACTTGCCCACAAAGAACAGAATAGTTTGGGTGAGTACGTTTATTGGGTTTACCATGTCGTCCCTTAAAACTTCCCGGCATAGTGCATGAAGGACGATCATTCCAGAGCAGATTATGCCGACCTTACACCCGACCAAATACTGTCCTCGGTAGAAAGTCTGGGGCTCGTTACAGACGGACGTATTCTTGCCTTAAACAGCTACGAAAACCGGGTATACCAAATAGGTATTGAAGATACCGAACCGCTTATTGCCAAGTTTTACCGCCCCGGTCGCTGGAGTGACGAACAAATTCAGGAAGAGCACGATTTTTGTTTTGAGCTGAATGAAAACGATTTGCCTGTTGTTCCACCACTGGTCATTCAAGGAAAAAGCCTGCATTGCTTCGAAGGCTATCGCCTAAGCTTGTTTCTGCGAAGGGGTGGGCGAGAAGGGGACATGGATAACCCTGAAAATCTTTCCCAGTTGGGACGCTATCTGGGGCGTATGCATATGGTCGGGGCTGCCAGTGACTTTCATTTTCGGCCGAAAATAGATATTCGCACCTATGGTGAGGATAGTGTGGCGTTTTTGGCGGATAAGTTTATTCCGAACAGTCTGAGTGAGTCATACGAGTCCCTGGTTGGGGATATTCTGGAATTAATCAGGGCCAGAATGAATGAGGCAGGAGATGTCCCATTCATTCGTTGCCATGGGGATTGCCATGCGGGAAATATTCTCTGGCGTGAAGGCGAGCCCAATTTTGTTGATTTCGACGATGCTCGCATGGCTCCGGCTATCCAGGACTTGTGGATGTTGTTATCGGGTTCCCGGGAAGAACAGGAAGGCCAGCTGGCTATGGTGGTTGATGCTTACGAGCAGTTTGGCAGCTTTGATGATCGCCAGTTAAATTTGATTGAGCCCTTGAGGACCCTAAGAATCATGCATTATGCGGCCTGGCTGGCCAGGCGCTGGGATGATCCAGCCTTTCCCATGGCTTTTCCCTGGTTCAATACAGAGCGTTATTGGGGGCAGCATATCCTTGAATTACGCGAGCAAATGTCCGCCCTTCAAGAAACCCCACTCCGCCTGATTTAGACATAAATTAGTACTTTATTCCAAAATATATACTAGGTGCTCTCAGGGTATTGCATCTGTATATACGTTTTGCTAAACTGGACGTGTATTTAACCAAAACAGCAAAGGAGTTCGTTATGAAGAAAAGTATTCGTAATGATAAGTGTGCTGAACTGAAATCACGTATTGCCAAGAAAGAGGCGAAGCTTGACAAGCTTTACGGCAAATTAAAAGGTGCTGAAGAGAGTCAACAACACAAGGCGATTGACCATCTGGAATATTTCCTGAAGAAGGCCAAGCCCAAGTTCAAGAATGTGCGTGTTTTAGTAGAGACACTTAAAGAAGAGCGACATGCCGCGCACTAATAACGCGTAGTAAAAAAATGGCCCGATAACGGGCCATTTTTTTGTCTGGAATTTATGCCTCACTGATAAGGCGTCCCCGCAGGGAATTAGGTAGCGCCTCTTCAATTTCAACCTGAACAAAATCGCCGATAACTGAGTCGTCATCAGTACGGAAATTCACCACTCGATTGTTTTCTGTACGACCCTGTAGCTGACCGGGATCTTTTCTGGAATAGCCAGTGACCAATATATTTTGAACGGACCCCACCATCGCCAGGCTTATCTGGCGAGCGCTTTGCATTATCGTTGCTTGCAGTCGTTGTAGTCGTGCCTTTTTTGTTTCCATGGAAGTGTCATCTGGCATATCGGCAGCAGGCGTTCCTGGACGAGAGCTGTATATAAAACTAAACGAGGTATCGAAGCCGACATCATGGATGAGTTTCATGGTTGCCTCGAAGTCGCTATCAGATTCTCCGGGAAATCCGATAATAAAGTCCGATGAGATGCTGATGTCCGGACGGATTTTACGCAGCGCACGAATTTTTGATTTGTACTCAATCGCCATATGCCCGCGTTTCATCAGAGCCAGTATTCGGTCTGAGCCGCTTTGGACAGGAAGGTGCAAGTGATTGACCAGCTCTGGCACTTCAGAATAAACGGCGATTAAGTCGTCCGTGAATTCCACCGGGTGGGACGTGGTGTAACGGATACGATCGATGCCATCTATTTGGGCGACCAGCGGAATCAAATCGGAAAATCTGGCGACTGAACCGTCCGGCAAACTTCCACGCCAGGCATTGACGTTTTGCCCGAGCAGGTTGACCTCGCGAACACCCTGGGAAGCCAAATGTGCAACTTCATCCAAAACCGCAGATAAAGGTCGGCTAACTTCTTCTCCCCTCGTGTAGGGGACAACGCAGAAAGTGCAGTACTTGGAACAGCCCTCCATAATGGAGACAAAGGCAGTTGCCCCATCTGCTTCAGGCTCTGGCAAGCGATCAAATTTTTCTATTTCAGGAAAGCTAATATCAACGACAGTCGTACCATCTTTCTTGTTGCGTTCCTGGATCATCTCCGGCAGTCGGTGCAGGGTTTGCGGCCCAAAAATAAGATCTACGTAGGGAGCGCGTTTGGCAATTCCATCACCTTCCTGGCTGGCAACGCAGCCACCCACACCGATAAGCAATTCTGGCTTGGCGTCTTTTAATTTTTTCCAACGTCCCAGCTGGTGGAACACTTTTTCCTGGGCTTTTTCACGAATGGAACAGGTATTCAGCAAGATGACGTCTGCATCCTCCGCTGAACTGGTTTCTATCATGCCCTGTGACTCGCCCAGCAGATCACGCATACGAGCGGAGTCGTATTCGTTCATCTGGCAACCATGGGTCTCGACGTAAAGTTTTTTCATGAACTATGGCACTGGAAAAAGAAAGGCGGGCGATTATAACGATGAGAAGGCATAATTTCACTCCATCCTTTAGCTGATAAGGGCTAAACAATCATTTTTCAGACTTTAACTTGGTCAAAGTGACCCCAAATAAAGAGGGAGTCTCCTGAGTTAAGGAGGATACGCAGGTGCGTTGTGCTAATATGCGCGCCCTTTTTAAATTGCCCTCGAACAGCTAGATAAAAGTATGTCGAAACAGCCTACCTACAGAGTCGTTTTTTACAATCAGGGACAGGTGTACGAAATTTATGCCCGGCAGATTTTTCAGAGTGATCTGATGGGGTTTATTGAAATTGAGGAGTTCGTTTTTGGCGAACGTACCCAGGTAATTGTCGACCCTGCTGAAGAAAAGCTAAAAAATGAGTTCACCAGCGTGAAACGCTCCTTTATACCTATGCATTCCATTGTCCGTATTGATGAAGTGGAAAAGGAAGGCAAGGTAAAAATCTCTGATATCAAATCCAGCGATAAAATAGCCCAGTTCCCTTTTCAAAACGCAACGCCAAAACCGGGTAATAAATCAGAGAGCTGATATATTATTCCACGACATCAAGAGACTTCAGCGCCTATAATAAGTACTTTTGATAAAGCCATGACTTGGGCAATATGGAGAAATATCAAACAGCTGTTGGCGAAAAGATGGAACAACCAAAGGTAAAAGTTGCTGCTAGTCCGGAAATAAAATTGCATGAGCTTGAAGGCGGGCAGAAGTATGCAATTGTGGACAACTTTCTTGCTGATCCGAAGCAGGTTGTAGAAAACTTTTCGGGGCAAATACAAAAAATTGTTTCCCAGCCTCTGGGTCACCCGGGTCGCGGCCCAGATATGCAGATTTCTGAAATCCAAGAGATCCATGGTTTTATCCGCTCAAAGTTGAGTCGCCAATTCCCCTTCCTCAGAGCCGGTATGCGCCTGAAAGCCTTTTTGTCCAATGTGGCTCTCAAGCCGGAAGAGCTATCGGTCTACCACCGCATGTGTCATATCGATCCTCGCATTAGCCCTGAATATCATACTTATGCAGGAGTTATATATCTTTTTGAGAACCCTGACCTAGGCGGAACAGGCTTCTATCGATGGAGAAACAAAGAAATTGCGGCAAATGCGTTCCAGATGGCATCTAGAGACCATGAAGCGGCACTTCGTTACCTGGAGCAGCACTCAGAGGTGTTCAGAAAACCACCAGAATACATGACCAGCTCTAACGAAATCGCAGAGTTTGTTGATTCAGTTCCCGCTAAGTTCAACAGGATGGTTTTCTACAATGGTGAATTGCCTCACAGCGGCCATATCACTCACCCGGAACTACTTACCCCGGATCCCCTTAAAGGCCGGTTAACACTAAACTTTTTTGCTGCCGTGTTACCGAAATAATTATTTGACAGCTTGCGATGGGGCAGCGCAATACTGCTTGATGAAGTCTTCATGTGAAGGCATTTGTTGCAAGCTCATATCGATGTGATTTTTTATCTTGGTCATCTGCTCTTTCAGCCCTGCGGGGGGAAGTATGCCACTAGCTCTGTGATGCCTTTCCGGGTATAGCCCCTGTCCCAACATAACTTGGACCCAGGATGGAACATGAAACAGGCCATCGGAGGAGGTATAACCATGTTTGCGAAAAATCTCCAACCTATGTGATAGAGAATCCGGCACATCCATGGTTCGGTAGTCATTCCAATATTCGCTGTCGCTTCGTTGTGTGAGTTTGTAATGGAGAATCACAAAATCTCGAACCGATTCCATCTCATTTAGCGTTTGCGAATTATACTCTTCTTCTAGCTCTTTATTGTTCCCCTTACCAGCAAAAGGGAATAATCGCATCAAACGAATAACGGATGTAGTGACTAAATGGATGCTGGTCGATTCTAGTGGTTCTAAGAACCCGCTTGACAAGCCAACCGCAACACAGTTTTTATGCCAGAACTTTTTCCTCCGGCCTGTGCTGAAACGGAGCATGTTTGGTTCTGAACGCGGCTCACCGGGTAAATTATCAAAGAGTGTTTTTTTTGCGTCTTCGTCTGAAAGGTATTTATCACAATAGATAATGCCGTTACCCATCCTGCTTTGCAAAGGAATTTGCCATTGCCAGCCAGCAGAGTGTGAAATAGCTCGAGTGTATGGCACAGGCGGAGAGTTAAGTTCTGTTTGCACCGCAATTGCACGATTGGACCTCAGCCAGTGGCTCCAGTCAAGATATTCAACACCCAAGGTTTCACCGATTAAAAGTCCTCTAAAACCACTGCAATCAATGAAGAAATCACCCTTAATAACTCTACCGTTGTCAAGGTGCAGGGAAACGATGTCACCCGTTTGAGAACATTTACGTATATCTGAAATCCTCCCTTCAACGCGTTTTACACCCAGCCGTTCGCTTTTCTTGCGCAAGTACTTGGCGTAAGCGGTCGCATTGAGATGATAGGCGTAAAGTAAAGGATTTTTGTTTACACTAAGTGCGAATTTATTCTCTTTGGCAGCTTTGAGCTCTAGACAATAATCATCCAGACTACCGCCGAAGCCCTGATCATTTGCTTCCAGCCAGTATTCATGAAATTCCGATATCCAACTACCTTGGCCAATTGTGCCAAAAGAGTGGATGTACTTATCGTCGACGTTACCCCAATTTTCCAGTGAGATGCCCAACTTAAAAGTCGCTTGGGTTTCTCGCATAAATTCTTGCTCGTCAATTCCAACCAATCGATGAAAGACCTTCATACTTGGAATGGTTGCTTCGCCGACACCTACTGTGCCTATTTGGTCAGATTCAATCAGAGTTATGTTTAGAAATTTAGCAAGATGCTTAGATAAGCCATAAGCAGTAATCCAACCAGCTGTACCTCCCCCAACGATAACGACTTCAGTTTTGTTTTGCATATATCAATCCTTCGCAGCTATCGGTTAAGAGATTGCTGAAGCATAGCGCGCAAACGGCGTGCCATAGTTTCATCTAGCTCTCCTAGAACTCCATGTGAAGCCTCTGGAAGGTGTCCCCTCGGTATGTCCGATGGACCAAATAAATAATAATTAAATACTTCCTTCCAAGCTTCTTTCACGTTTTCAGGACGATCACGCAAAGCCAAAATCCCAAGCATGAGTGCATGCAACGGGTCAGCCATAAAAAAGGGTGAGGTGACCCACCAATAATTTACCATGACGTTAAACTGATTCTTTGCCTCAACCTCATGCCACCACATGCTTGGATAATATAAAACATCGCCCGGCTCCATGTCGGCAATAAAGGAGTTTTCTAGTGCCTCTTTAAATCGCGGATATGTTTCAAAATCTGGATCGCGCAAATTTGCCATCGTAATCACCTGGCCCCCAGGTGTCGGATTAAATGGTCCGGGATAAATATTGTGAATTTGATTTGGAGGAAATAGGGTAAAACGCCTTTTGCCCACTAAACAACAAGCTAAGTTGCTTGGCAAATCAAAATGTGCACTTGCAATAGATTGGGTTCCTATCCATATTTTTGATACTAATTGATCTGGTTTGATGCTTTGATGTTCAAGGCGCAGGCTATTGTCTTCTTGTATACCCTCAAACGCCTCGGAGTAAACCATCGAAGGGCTATATAGATATGGCGGATTTGGTTGATTAAAACCATCTTTGATCCGTGAAAACATTTCTTCAACATTAATTGTTTCCACATGATAGTTAAGTGCCGTGCAGTCTTCATTGTAATGAAACCGCCCGCCATCTTCTGGATCTCCAACATAGACCCTGGCAGATTTTCCAGTGTAGCCCGATAGGAGTAAATCCATTGCTTTTTCTGCGGAATCTTTGCCTGCCTTTACAATAGGCCAATCCGAAACTAGGCCACGTAAAATAACAGGCTCATTGCCCGAGAAAAGCTCATCATAGGGAATTTGATTAGCCTTGATACCTTCAATAACACGAGCAGCAGTTTGGCTCATAATTCCTTTACCTGTTGTCTTTAATCACAAGGAATCTCTGTGATTTTTTAATTCGATTATTTTTTCGAAGTTGTCGGCTGATGAGATCAAGAAGAAGATTAGGCCAAAGACCCCTGACTTGTTTAGCTTAATCAAGCTGTCCCCATCTAATTCCCAGAGTTTGGATTGATTGATCGTGTAATAGCCATTGAAGTTAACCTGTTTCTCCGAGCTAAGTATCAGTTCAACTGAAACCGGTTCGAGCAGGTCGAATTCTTCAAGTAAACCAAAGAACAGTTTATCAACATCTAAGCCGGCCCTGAGAGTCTTCAAAACTTTTTTAATATATTCCAGGTAGAGCGTTTCTCCGCCAAACTCCATAAAGACCGGCTCACCTTGGGTGCCACATCGAGGATGTTCCTCATCGATCATAATTAGGGTGTCTTCGATTTCATCGCTATCTGGATCGGTTTTACGGTAACCCATAGAGAATGGCCCGCGAGCTAGCATAGCTGGCACATAATGGACTTGCCATTCGTCATTTTCAATAAACAGGTTCTCATCTTTTTCAAGACCCAAGATCGCGTGGCTGGTGAGCTCCCCAGTCTTGGTATTCTTGTGGATAAAGATCGGGAACTGCTTGTGTAAGTCGGAGTACTCGGTGGCCACTATTGGCACACGGTTGACTAAATCGCCATAGTCTTTTCTAGGCGTTATATCGATCTTAAGGTCTTTGTGATCAACGTTATTCAGTATTTTTTTGGTCATTGGAAAATAGCTTTAGAGAGAGGAACGAAGAGTAAAGAAAATTTGCTGTCGTGGATAGTCAAAAAAAAAGGTTCTCACCAAAAGCTGGTGAGAACCTCTTTAAAGAACAACGATCTAAATTAAGTTGTTCCCACCCGAAGGTGGGAACGTCTTGCATTAGAAGTTGTAACGAGCCGCCAGTACCCAGCGTGCATCAGCTTCGGAGTTGATGTACATCTGGTTGTAAGTACGACCGTACTGGAATACGCCTTGCTCAGTGAGGTTGACGCCGTCCAAGCTCAGAGAGAGATTGTCAGACACGTTCCAGCTGAAGTTGACGTCCACCTGAGAGTGCTCATCCGTGTAGCGTGGCAGGTAGTTACCCGCGTTAGCTGACGAAAGGAACGCATCACGCCAGTTGTAGGCAATACGAGCACCGAAGGTGTCGTTTTCCCAAACTAGGATCAGGTTGGCTGAGTCAGACAGACCTTCCAGGGCGAACTGGTCAAAGTTAGGTGGCGCTGCATTGTCGAATGCAATGTCACCATTTACCAGTGTGGCGTTTGCCATAACACCGAAGCCGGATTCACCAAAGAAATGCTGAATCGCGAGCTCGTAACCATCAAGGTTGGCTGTCTTGTTGTTCACAGGCAGCGCAGTCTGGAAGGTATACAACGGATCTAGGTTATCAGGCATTACATCGTACTTGTTGAAGACTACTAGTGCCTGATCAGCTTCACCCGGTCCGTGATCGTAATCCGCTGCCCCATTAGGGAAGTCCGCAGGGTTATCGAGAATGGCGACCATAGTGAAAAGCTGTTCCTCGGAAGGGTTAGCAACACCAGCAGCATCGAACGCCTGAATCGCACGATCTAGACGGTTGCCAGGAGCGCGATCTGTCACGTTGCGCAGATTGAAGAACTGACGTTCTACCTGCTCGATACCTACGAAGTTGGATACCGCTTTTTGGAAGTATCCGATCGACGCGTAGTTGGCATCGCCGTAGTAATACTCGAACGACAGGTCGAAGTTATCTGACGTAAGTGGATCCAGCTTTGCACTACCGCGGCTTGCACTAGGTACACCGCCAAGATAGGTCAGCGTGCCGCCGTGAGCTACGTTGGTAGGGATGAACATATAGCTGTACTGCGGACGAGCGATAGTTCGGCTGAACGATGCACGTGCTTTGAACTCGTCTGTCAGGTCGACAGAGAAATCTAGGCTAGGCAGTAAATTTTTGTAGTCGTGATCTTCATTCAACGTTGACTCACCAGAACCAAGGAGGCGCGTGGTGTCGTTGTCTGAGTCCCATTTGAACGCTATTGGTACACCCTGAACGGTTGATGAAGTTACAGAAGTTTCTTCATATCGAAGGCCGGCAACCAGTTGCATAGGCTTATCACCAATCTCGCCGTCCATAGTAGTGCTAACAAAAGCAGACATGACGTCTTCAGTGATTTGGTTAGTTGCAGAGCCACGCTTCGGTGGGTTCAAGGCATCAAATGGTTCGCGAGTTGCATCGTAATCCCATCCGTCCATTGCGAACCAGAAATCGTATGGATCCGCGCGGAATGATTGCTCACCAAGCAAGAAAGTGCTGGTACCTTCAGGTGCCAGAGAATCAAGCACTGAACGGTTAGCTTGGAAGTCGAAGGACTTAAACTTACAGATACCACATACTTCGTAGAGCAGGCCTGGAGCCATTTCTTCGACGTCACCGGTATAAGCAACACCCCAACCACCAAGGGTATAACCCTCATTCAGGCTATCTTGGTTCATCTTCATGTCAGTCGCGCCGACACCCATGTCAACAGTGATGTTGCCGCCATTATCCCAGTTAGCAGTAAGCTGGAACTGGTCAACATCATGCGACATCCAACTGCTGTCACGGAAGGCTTGCTGGGTACCGATTTCATCAACGGTAAGCTTACCGTCTTGGTTGCCCGCACCATCGGTGATTGCAATTAGGGTGTTTGGCATTTTTTGACTTAGGTCAAATGCACGCCAACTACTAGCTGCTGAAGAAAACACACCGCGGTAGACACTCACACCACCTGGGAAACCGCCCTTAGAAGTGGCTTCAGATGTTGCGTAGTCGAGGTTAGCTGTCCAGCTATCATTGAGACGATAGTCAAAGTTAACGCCAAAGGACGTGATTTCGTCATTCTGACGCACTTTCCTGTTGTCGTCCATGATGTCACTACCAACCTCAGTGAAAGGCGCTTCAGGGTTTGAGTTGTAGTATTCAGACAGGGATAGTGGTGTAGCCGTTACGCCGCTAGCATCCCAAACCATGGTGTCAAACTTACGAGCAAGCCACTGCTGGCTTTGGTTAGAGTTTTGCTCAACCTCGTTTAATGCGTAGTAAGCATCGGCCGTAATCGTCAGTCGATCAGACGGTGCGTACTGTAGAGTCAAGAACGCATTGG
>Ga0255769_10005751_pt1 | contig 11544 bp, 14 predicted proteins | sample 041ome_9_FD_179637 | JGI IMG/M metagenome (GOLD analysis project Ga0255769, IMG submission 179637) | Coastal salt marsh microbial communities from the Groves Creek Marsh, Skidaway Island, Georgia - 041413US metaG (version 2) | ecosystem: Environmental > Aquatic > Marine > Intertidal zone > Salt... | reverse complement strand
CACGCTTATTTACATCCATTATTTTTGCAGTAATAGCACTATATTCCTTTGGTTTTTCCATGCCAAAATCTTTTTTCTTTTGTTCTTCTGTTTTTATAGCTTCTATTTTTTTTAGGGGTGATTGTTACCTCTTCAATAGATTTATTTTTTTTAAAAATTGCGTCATAGCAGGCAAGTCTTGCAGGTGGGTCTGATATATCTATGCAATTTTGTATGTCAGAATCATAAGAAAAAGCTTGCATGCTTAAAAAAAATAATCCAACCAAAAATACTGAGGTTAATTTATTAAAATTATTCATAGTTATAAAAATATAACCCCCTGACATGAGAAGTCAAAAGTTTTTATAACCAGATGTTTTAGGCCTTGCTTTTATGAGGGCGCTAGGCATCATCTCCATAATCTTGCATGTGCTTTGCGATCCTCTCGTTGGTGCCATACATAAAATGATTTTCCATTTTTTCTCTATATTTGCTTGCTGGAACTGTTAGGCCTGCAGCTTCTGCAACTTCCCTTATATGCATGGGTGTTGCCCCACAGCAAACACCGAGGTAATTAATGCCTAAAGCTACTGCTTCTTTACCAAACTCTCTCATTTCATATCTATTACAATATAAAGGGTCAAGAGCGGTTGGGAATGTTCTGCCATGAGGTGCTGGGCAAGTGCATCCATTTTCATCAGGCAGATTAAAGAAAGTTGGATGTTCCTCTGTGGTTCTAAATGGGAGAGGTAATGCAGCCATGTGACACTTCAGAGCTTCTCTCGCTTCTCTGAGATAAGGCATCATGGTATCTGGGCCTCTGAAACAATTCATCCCAACAACATCTGCCCCCCTTTGCTCTAATTCTTTCATAGTATCGAGAATGGAGACCCCATCTCTCATAATGTTTTCTGCCATAGGGGCTATTGTAATGACGGATGGAAGTCCAGCTTTTTGAATAATCTCTAGGGCTGTATATGCTTCTTCGGCATAATAAAAAGTCTCACCAACAAGCATGTCGGCGCCCTCATCAACCGCCCACTCAACCATTTCGCTAAACATCCTATAGACCTCTTTTTGAGCATCTTTGTCATTTTCAGCCCAAATATTTGAGTTAGAAATATTGCCAGCCATTAAGTTGGGTTCACCGCCATCAATCGGATTATCAGCAACTTTTTTTGCTATTTTTAGTGCAGCTCTGTTTAAAGGCTCCAATAACTCTTCTTTTCCAATGACTCTCATTTTTTCTCTGTGACCATTGTATGTAAAGGCTTCAACAATATCAGAACCTGCATGCTGGAAATCTTTATGCAGATTTTCGAGCGCTTCTGGATGCTCTAATGCAACCATGGGTACAAATTCACCCGAAGCCAAATAACCTCTTTTTTCTACCTCAAATAAGAAGCCTTCTGCACAAATTACAGGGCCTTCATTTAATCTCTCAATTAATTGTCTTTTCATACTCATCTACCTCATACATAGACTTAATCATTGTTGCTTAATCGCAAACGGTAAATCTTAATTAAATCCTGGGAATGTGTTCCGTTTTAGCTCTTTGGTTAACATCGCAGCAATAGGATCAAATCACGATGAAATCATTTTATTCTTAAAAAATTATTTTGCAATTACTTTTTAATTAATGCTGGCTTAGCTTAAGTCCTCTCTAGGTTTAAATTCGAGCACAGTGGCATTAATACAGTATCTTGTCATCCCATTTGGCCCATCCGGAAAAACATGACCCAAATGAATGTCTGATGTAACTGATCTTATTTCTGTTCGTCTCATCCCATAACTATTATCAGGTTTTGTATAAACAGAACCCTTAATTGGTGCGGTGAATGAAAGCCATCCAGTAGAAGAATTAAACCTATCTTTGGTATCAAACAACGGAGCTCCGCTTAATTTATCTACAAAAACACCATCTGGTGTGTTTTTAAAAATTTCATATTCTTTGCAAAACCTTGCATCGGTACCTTGCTGAAAAGCAACTTTATAGGCCTCTGAATCTCCAAGCTTGAAGTAACCAAGAGCTTGATAAAATTCTTTTGGGCTTAGATAGCCTTGATAACCAAAAACCTCTTCTCCATCCTCTATAAACAAAATAGTTGGGGTTGCCCATGTTGGTGATTTAATCTCTAAGTCCTGTAGTTGAGATGCAAATCTAAATATAAGCGGAATATTCCCAAGATAATTTTTAACAACCTCAGCTTTAAATTTTTCACAATAAGGACAGTAGCCCTCTGCTTCAATAACAATAATATGCTTTCCAGAAAGCAACTTAGAATTATCCAATATTTCTAATGAATTCCTTTTATCAAATCTAACTCCAGTCGAGTGATCTGGACAATATCCATTAGGGTTTTTTGCTATGTAGTCTTGATGATATTTTTCAGCCTTGTAAAAATTCTCAACGGGTTTGACTGAAGTAACTATAGGCCCATAACCTGCAGATGATAAAAGCGTTTGATAGGTTTGCATAAGGCTATCAACTACCTGTTTTTGCTCTTGGGTTGAGTAAAGAATAATAGATCTATATTGGGTGCCTATGTCGTTTCCTTGTCTGTTTAATTGAGTTGGATCATGGGATTCAAAGTAATGCATTAGCAGCTCTTCAGTAGAAATAAGATTCTTGTTATAAGTGACCTCTACCACCTCAGCATGATTATTAACATTAAACTTATTTTTAAGCTTGGTTATCTCTCTATAAGAAGCTCGGACACCTTTGCCATCAGCATAACCAGAAACTGCGTCTATGACCCCTGGCAGCAATTCATAGCCTTTTTCAGCTCCCCAAAAACAACCTGAACCTAGAATAATTTTTTCAGAGTGAATAGTGGCTTCACTAATATTAGAGGCTGCAAGTAAGCTCATAAAAAATGAAAATGTGCATATGAAGAGTGAAAGAATTATTTTTTTCATAGAGAGCATAAAAATTATAGTCCAACTAATCTAGATGCTCTATTAAAAGTGTTGGGACATTGTGAGTATGAGATTTAACCGTAGCAACCAATGTTTTTTCTTTGATGCCTTTTTGAATGGGTGTGACTTCAACGCCTGCGTCTACAAGCCTTTGATGAGCCTTTTCTATATTTTTTACATCCCAAGCCAAGCCCCACATCTTATCATTGGGTGGCAAGTCATCTTCTTGTTCAATCACCTCAATGGTGGTTTGGTTTAGTCTAAAAAAAAGCATTCTTTTTTGCCAATGCTCAATGGTTTTATCCAAGGCAAGGCGGAGATTAAATACATCTTTATATATCTCTATAAATCCATCCGCATCATTGGTGTTAATAACTACATGATCTAATTTATATGGCTCTGATTCTTTCTGCTCTTTTGGTTGAGGCAAATATCCATGGGTATGCTCAATGACAAATGAAAAGATGCCCCTTGTTAAATCCGGTGGTAAAAATAGATTTTTCCATTTTCTTATTTTTTGATCAGCCGAGTTTATCCCCTCCCCATCTGTTGGCTCTCCGATAAGAAAGCCTTGATTTTGAAGAGATTGATGAACGTCTTTAATGTCATTTGTTGCAAATACAATTCCTATCAAGCCTTCTCCAGTATCCTTTAAATAATAATTTATAAGATCAGCGCCTAAACCTTCGCCGGTTGCAGATAAGAGCTCAAGATAAGTATTTTGAAAATTAAATAACGTGTTGCTGGTTCCCAGACTTTTGTGCTCACCACTCCAAACTGGTGGTACGCCCATGATGAGTTGATAGTTTTGTGTGGCCTTGTCTAAATCTTCAACGGCAATAATTAGGTGATCAAGGCTATTAAACATTTTAAAAAATTATAAGTCTTATTCACTTAGGCTAGTGAACACACGATTGATAAAACCAAGCGAGCCAGTTTCAGGACCATAGATCTTATCAAAGTCCTCGGTTGGTTTGGCGTCTTTGATTTCTTGTAACGTTTTTCCATCCGCAATTAATGCGGCAACTCTTGAGCGAACCGTTTTTAACATAGAAATATATTCCTTTAGAGTTGCTGTATTTGTAACTGGTCCATGTCCAGGAATCACTATAGTATTATCATTGGCAAGTTTAAGAGTATCTTCACAAAATTTAATCATTCCATCGATGCTGCCTCCGCTTCCAACATCAATAAATGGATAGCCGGCATTATTAAAAACGTCTCCCAAATGAACGGCATTTTGTTTTTTAAAAAAAACTGCTGTATCTCCATTGGTATGGGCGGATGCAAAGTTTTTTAAATCAATCTCACCGCCATTAAAGTGAATCTGCATTCCGTGATCATATGTCAATACAGGCAAAGCTTTATCTGGATAAGGTTGCTGTTTATATTTGGCAATTACCATATTGATCACTCCTCCCTTTGCCATATCTGCTCGCGCATTAGCATGAGCTACGATCTTAGTCCCTTGCGGGCCTAATGCGTTGTTGCCCTCAGCATGGTCAAAATGCCAGTGAGTATTAACAGCATAGTTAACTTCGCCGCCTCCAACTTTTAAAATTGCTGCTTGAACTTTATCCATGACCTGAGGGAATTGATCGTCAACAATCAAAACTCCATCTTCACCAATAGAAGCTGCGATGTTGCCGCCTACTCCAAAGAGCACATAAAGACCTTCTGCAACTTTTTGTGTTTGAATTTCAGCCTCTTCAAAATTCCACCCAAAAGCATGTGCTACTTGATCTAAATTCATAGCATCATCATGATCAGCAGACTTAAGGTCGCTGGATATGAAGATCAAAAAAGTTATTACAAAAACTGACAGAGCGATTCTCATTAGCATCTCCTAAAATCTAAAGATTAATTATTACATTTGTTTAAATGTTGTTAAAAAAATTTTGAAAATTTTTAATTCTTTTTACCTGTTAATACTAGGGTCCCAGCCCAATCTTTAGTTTGATTTGCACGCCAGCCTTCGACATTGGAAAAACCTGCTCTCTTAAACATTTCTATCCATTCTGTTTCTTTTAACATCAGCATTTTGGTTCCCACTTTCCCTTCCCAGGTATGAGAGTCTTTATTTTCGTAATATAAATCTATTCCTGCTATTAGCCGCCCTCCTTCTGCAAGCCATGAATTAGATATTTTATTTAATATGGATTCAGGGTCCTCTAAATAATACAAAACTTCCATGGAGTGAATAAGGTCATATTTTTCTTGAGGCTCATAGTCATAGATGTTTGCAAGAACGTAATTCTCATTGTTTCCCCTTGCTTTTGCGTGGGCAATCATCCGATCGGCACCATCGATTCCACTGGCTTTGATGCATAATGGATCATCAACAACCCTCCTAACAACCCACCCGTTACCACAACCCAAATCTAAAAAAGTGAAATTATTGTTGATTCCATGCCTTTCTTTTAAAGCAAAATCTAGCATTTCAGTCACAGCATCGGCATGACCCTTTTCCATTCCTAGATCTTTATCAAGCTCAGCCCATTCATTAAAAACTGCTACTGCATCTTTCATAGTGCTATCAATTAAGTTTCTTTTTTAATATCGATTTTAAAATATAACAAAATGCCAGACAGGGAGCTTATTAAAGCTAATACAGAAAATATTTTTAATAATATATTATCTATGTTGTCTCTTTCTTGCCAATCCATAATGTGAAACCCCCACATTAAATCCCATATCCGCCATTGCGCTGATCTTATGGCTACGATATCTCCACTAAAAATATTTAAATATGCATTAATCTCTTTGTCATTGGCATTAAGGGTGATCACTTTGTAAATGGGTAATTCCCTGCCTCTGTATTCAGAACCTTTTTTGGATTCACTGACTTCCTCAACTGCAATTGGTTTAAGCAGCGTATTTTCTGCAACTATCTGTTTTGCTTCATCAAATGAAATTTTCTTTAAAGGATCTCCCTCTTCATCAAAATATCTCATCCCAACTTCGGTTGAAGCAGTAATGATGGTCTTATCTAATCGCTTTTTTACAACTACTGAGGTGGCCTCAGGAATATCAAACTCTATGTTCTTAAAACTATAGTTAGATGGCGATTGAAGTCGATATTGCTCTCCTCTAACATTTTCAATTTTGTTTAATGCAAAATAAATGCCTGAAACTGTCCACAAGAGTAGCTGTATGGAAATAAAAAAACTGATGTATTTGTGAGTATTTCTTACAATTAGATTCATCTTTTTAAGAGCTTTACAATTTCTTCAATTTTTTTGTCGCTGTCTCTATTTCCATTGAAAGGCTCCTTGATGCATTCTTGAAAATGCGTTTTTAAAACTTTGCCTTCAACATTAGAAAATATATTTAAAGATTTATTAATCGTGACAAACACAGTCAAGTTTTCTGCAAACTTGATAATTTTTGAAGTGAGAAAAAGCAATGATGGTCGAGCCCATCAAGGTTAATGCTTTCTCATTAAAATCTCCTAGGATGTTTGGGCCGAGAAGTGCTGCAAGAAACAGCAGAGCCAAGCCGCATGCCCCAAATAAAAGAACCCAAGATATTTTATGATTTCTATATCCAGAAATTAACGCATACAAGCTTACTGGAACTACAAATATCAATAACAGCTGATGCACAAGCACGCTATCTAATGAAATAGCCAGAAACCCTGTGCTAAGAATAAAGAAAGAGGGAACAAAAAGACAATGCAAAGCACAGACAAAAGACAGCGCCATTGCCAATTTGTCTGAATTAAGTTGCATGTTCATGATTTTAAAGAAACTTGATTCTATTGGAGATGCTCACTAACTGCAAGCGCTATAAAAGATGCTTTGAGGCATGTTGAGCTTATGATCTACCAATTATCACGCAGTTTACGCAAGCCTATAAAGGTTTTTTCGTTGTCTAAATGTTCAAGTTCTATATTTAAACTTGCTGCAATTCCTGCTCTAACCTGGGCTATATTTAACCTAAAGAAGACATTTATCTCTCTTTCCAGGCCTATATCACTCACAAAACTTTCTGCCTTGAGACCATTTTGAAACTTTTCACGCAAGGATAGGGCTTGCTTATTATCGGGCTCTCGATCAAGAGTAAACTCTAAATTGTTTTCAATGTAGTCATGGCCAGGATAAATTCGAACATTGTTTGCAAGGGGGAAGATCTGATCTTCAAAGGTTTTGTGAAGAATTTTTGGCTCACCACCAAAATCACATCTACCTACACCCGCATTAAACAATGTATCGCCGCAAAATAATGCAGGCTGTTCTTCGTCACTCCCATGAAAATACAAGCAAATATGGCTCATGGTATGCCCTGGAGTGTCCATAACTTTCAAAGTAATCTCTCCACATTGTAAATCATCCCCTGCAATCAACCCCGTATTTACTCCAGGAATTGAATCCATAGCATCTTGATGCGCAACTAACTTCGCACCTGTTGCAGCAATCACTTGGTCATTCCCTCCAATGTGATCATGGTGATGGTGAGTATTGGCAACTATTTTTATTGTCCAACCCAACTCTTCAGCAACTTTCAAACAATTTGCATGATCTAGTGGGTCTATCGCTATAGCATTAGAGGTCTTTTCACATGCTAGTAAATACATGTAATTGCGTAAATCATTCCTAATTGGTATTTGTTTAATTAGCATTCAACAATTATACAATAAGTTACTATGCAGCCTTTGATTAACGATTGCCCTAGAATTTGGTCTTTAACTAAGACTCTTCCATAAATAAAGACAAAAATAGGTCCTGTATGGAGAGTAATGATAGCCAGAGTAATTCTTTGTATTAAAAAAGTTTAAAAGTGCTTTGTTGATACCTAAATCGCCTTCTAAAAAAACATCTGTATCTTCGATGAAAAACATTCTCACGACACCCAAGGTCCATGGCCCAACCCCTTTCAAACTCAAAAAAAACTGCGATAAGTCCTCAAGGGATAATTTCTTTAAACTTTCTTTCGTCATTTTTTCAATGCTTTCGTCTTGAGTAATCCCTAAAATGTATGTTGCTTTTGGCGTTGATAGACCTTGTTCTTTTAAAATATTTAATGTGATTTGTGATGGAGAATTATCCAAAATAGTTTTTACTTTCTGCCAAATGGATTGAGCTGCTTTGGTGGAAACTTGCTGGCCAATAATTGTCTTAACTAAAAAATACTTTAGCGACAGGGAGTGATCGGTCCTTGTTTCTATTGAGATGAGCTCTGTGCTTTGCAGAAATTTATAAAATTCATGATGCTTTGCTTTTTTTGAAACATTCAACAAAAACGTGTGGGCTTTCCTTGCGCTCATCGATTGCTCTTAAATATTTGCTGGCCGCGCTTTATTCATTATGAGAAGCTCATGCTAATGATCCCAACACCATTAGATTTCTAAAGTTTTTCATATGCCAAGCCAAGCTAATGGCGCTGTTGCTCCTGTAATTAAAAACCAATTCATATTTTTTCAACAATCTTTTTTATTTCTTTTATGTGATCGGTTGTAGTTCTGCAACATCCGCCAATTACTGAGGCTCCATTCTCAACCCATTCAACAACAAAATCTTTGTACTCAACAGAGCTTATAGGCTGATGATTGTGGTAATGCCATTCATCTGAATCACTAACAAACCCCTCTAGCTTATTTTTTTTATATATAGAAGAGTTAGCATAAATTCCAAAACTTTTTTCTTTCTTTAGCTTATCAATTGCCATGCTTGCAGTATCTGCATGAACACAGTTAACCAATTGGCAATCGATATCTAATTTTAGACCCTCGCTGATTGCAAGATCTAACAGCTCAGTGCTTGGCAGTCTATTGAGTTTATTTCCTCGAGTTGTCCAGCTTAACCAAACTTTTTTAGAAAAATTTTTAGCTGTTGAGGCAGCGATGGTGCCTTCGTAAATTGATGCCATGGTTTCGCAAATAATCACATCAACATCGTTCTCATAAATTTTGCCCAATGTCTCATAAAACTTTCTTAGTGTTTTTTCTTTTGAGCTTAAATCCGGTCTGAAAGTAACATGAATTGGGGGGTAACACCCTGCAATCATAGTTTTTGCTCCTGTTTTAATTATTGCCTCCTTGCACAATTCAAGTGATCGCTTTGCTAAATCCTCATATGGAGGAGCAGAAGGCTCTCGCTTTAATAATTCTGGAGTAGCTTGGTAATTCGAAGTTGTAATCACGTCTGCGCCAGCTTCAATGTTATCGATATGAATTTGTTTTATGGCCTCTGGATTGTGTATTAAAGAATATGCCGACCAGATGGATGTTTTAAAGCTTGGCAGGTACTCGCCGCGGTTTTCGAGTTCTGTTCCAAGTGCGGAATCTAATATTAAAGGTTTCATAATTTTTCGACCTCCTTGGTCTTAGAGCCAACCTCTTCAGCTATGGCGTTGGGGATAAGCATAGTCAAAGCATAGTGTGCTATTTTCCATTCACCATTTATTAACTGAACTACTCCGGTCCCCCTGCAATAACCTAGCTTTTCATTAAGAAGAATTTCATCAAACCAACGCGTATCGCCAGCCCCCTCCCAATTTCGCTCGACGACTGCATAGGTCCAACCATGTCCATCTGCAAAAGCTGGCCTAGCATAAGCTTTGAACTCCTCCTTCGTCCACCGCTCTTTTTTATCTGTCCCCAAAAAGACGGCTTTGGAGGTATATCGGGCAAAGTAGGCCTCAAAACTTCCCTCATGCGCATCTTGATGAAGGCCGTCTAAAAGCGCATCAAGAATTTCATTTGCCCAGGTCCCGATTGGAAACAATAACAAGCTTAAAAATATTATTTTTTTCAAATTGTTTTTTTTATAAATAGTTACTCTTAATTTTTATTCACAAAATTTCATTAAAAAAACTGTCTTCTTTTTATTAAACCTACGCGTATTATACTCCTTTATTTTTTTAGATTTTTTCTATTTATATTTTCAAAAAGAACAGTCTTTATCTAGTATCATATCGATATGAAAGTAACCTCATTCATACCACCAAATAGAATTTTAATGGGTCCAGGTCCATCTGACGTTTGTGATCGGGTGTTAGAAGCGATGGCTAGACCAACTATTGGTCATCTTGATCCTGTGTTTATAAAAATGATGGACGAAATAAAACAGTTACTTCAATATGCATTTCAAACACAGAATGAGTTAACTTTTGCTGTATCAGCCCCTGGTATGGCAGGTATGGAGTGTTGCTTTGCAAATCTTGTTGAGCCTGATGACAAGGTAATAATTGCTAAAAACGGGTTTTTTGGTGAAAGAATGAAAGAGAATGTTGAACGATTTGGTGGAATACCAATAGTTATTGATGATGAATGGGGAACAAAAGTAGATTTAAATAAAATTGAGTCAGCCTTAAATGAACACATGGATGCAAAAATTGTTGCGTCAGTTCATGCTGAGACCTCTACCGGAGCTCTTACAGATCCAGAATCAATTACAAAATTAGCTCATGATCACGGGTGTTTATCAATTGTGGATACTGTAACTGGTTTGGTTGGAGTTCCTTTAAAGGTAGATGAATGGGGAATTGATGCAATTTATTCTGGCACACAAAAGTGTTTGTCTGCTTCTCCTGGTTTATCGCCAATTAGTTTTAGTGATGCTGCGAAGGAAAAAATTAAGAATAGAAAATCAAAAGTGAAGAGTTGGTTTCTTGATTTAAACTTAATCATGTCATATTGGGAGGGGGATGGAGGCCGATCTTATCATCACACTGCCCCTATAAATGCATTATATGGGTTGCATGAAGCCTTGGTAATATTAAGTGAAGAAGGCATAGAAAATTCATGGAAAAGACATAAAGAAAATCATCTTCAGCTCCGAGAAGGTCTAGAAAAATTAAATATAGAATTTTTAGTAAAAGAAGAGGACCGACTGCCTCAATTAAATGCTATTTATATTCCTGATAGTGTCAATGATCTAGAATCAAGACAAAGACTTTTAAATGAATTTAATCTTGAAATTGGGGCTGGCCTTGGAGTTCTTTCAGGAAAAGTATGGCGAATTGGACTGATGGGACAATCTTCTAATAAAAAGAATATTGAATATTGTTTAAATTCTCTTGCAGAAGTAATTTAAAATCACTGTTCGAAACTGCTCCACACTGGTTGAGTGGTTTTTTTATTTTGCTAATCATTCAACAAAGGGGTCATCTTTGTCAGTGAGTCTTCCAGTGCACTTTAGAAAGAAATAATAAGTAAATGCAGAAAGAAAGAGTGGAGACCAAATATCCCCTAATTTCATGGGCAAAGAGAAAAATGCCCACCAAGACTAAAGACTTACAACAAGTGGCAAATACCAAAAATATTTACCATATTTTGATAACAAATTTTTCATCACATGATTCTAAAAGTTTTGAAAATTTTTTTGTAGGTTTTATTTTTCGGTTTTCGCCAACCCAGTGCCGCTCCAATTGCAACACCTATCGCTATCCACACTGGTTCATTGGTTACAGCAAAAACTGCTACACCTATCGCAGTCCCAACACCAATCCAGTTACCGCCATTATCAGAATTTTTAAATTTTTTACTCATATTATGTAGACACCTTCATCTACTCCACCGTGACTGATTGGTTTTGAACAGAGAATTAGATTTCTTGTTCTTAAATGCTTTATGGAAACTCTGATAGAACTTGATATATTTTTCTTCCATTCAACTAGATTCGATATTAGTCAATACTATCTTTC
>Ga0255769_10005745_pt1 | contig 11558 bp, 10 predicted proteins | sample 041ome_9_FD_179637 | JGI IMG/M metagenome (GOLD analysis project Ga0255769, IMG submission 179637) | Coastal salt marsh microbial communities from the Groves Creek Marsh, Skidaway Island, Georgia - 041413US metaG (version 2) | ecosystem: Environmental > Aquatic > Marine > Intertidal zone > Salt... | reverse complement strand
GACTTTTAATCAATCTAATTGAAAATGATTCTTACTTTGAAGTAGGCGGTTGGGGAGATGGGCAATCTCCTGGAGGTTCATATTTGGATGGTTTCGTAAAAGAGGTTCAAATTAATGTAAATAATGAGAATTTAAAATATGAGTTTAGTGAAGCAAATAGAGACCAACAATATTTTATATTCCTTCCTCAAACAAATGATTTTTACGATAACAGGAATGATGGAAAAATTATCTTTACTGAGGATGGAGTTAAACTTAAAAGACCACGAAGTTATTGGATAGCAATACCTAATCAAAACAACATTTCAGAAAAAGATTTTGAGGTAATTTTGCAAGTTAAGCTTAACAATATTCCTAGAGGGAATGAGACGCTTTTTAGCCAGAGCTCAATCATTAAAAATTCAGATTTGACAAACAATCAATCTTGGAAGTGGTCAATCATTGATGGAAGAATGTACTTCTTCTGGATTGAAGATGTTGCTAACGGATACTCAAATTTTCTTGGAGGACAAAGTTTAAGATCTGGTAGGTTAATATCAGAAAATGGTCAATTTAGCTCCATAATCTCTGACTTTTCTCTTTCTCAGTATGACGAGATAACAACTTCCCATAACGGCTTCTTGACTATGGCTGTAGAATATGGATTACTACCTGTATTGGTAATTATTAGTTCATTAATTCTTATCATTTTCAAAAACTTAGGTCACAGGAATCAATTGGAGCTCTCTATCTTGTTTGCATTCTTAACCCAAAATTTAACTAATGATTTGGTATATTCTCCAGATGTAGCTATTTATTTTTGGATTATCCCAACTTATTTAATGAGTAAGGTATTTAAAGATTAAGAGTCTAATAGTCCAACTTCCTTAGCATATTCAGTGAAATTTTTAGATACAATCAAAACTTGTCTTCCATCTTGTAGTTCATATGGGGAAGTAGGTATTGATAGTTTATTTATATTATCAAAATTAGTCCCTCTAAGGTTCCAAAGGGCGTTTATTGCGGAATTAAGTGTAAGATTTTCATCTACTATAAAAGAGTCTTCCAGTGCATTTACAAAATTATTTAGATCTGCAAGTGATGTAAAATCATTCAGTCTCCTCAGAAGTTGCAGTATTACATATTGTTGACGTTCATTTCTTGACAAATCACTAACTCCACTCATTTTCACCCACGCAGACGCATCATCACCATTCTCATCAAGTATTTTCTCTCCAACTAAAATTTCGGTGTTTCGAGAAACTACCCAATTTAATGCTGTAGAACCGTTAACAATTTGACACCCTTTTTGTAGTTCAAAAGAGTAACCTTCTCTTTGTGTTTCATCTACACAAATTTCTATACCTTCAAATGAATCTATAATATTTTCAAATCCTTCAAAGTTAAAGCTTGCAAAGTGTTCTACTTTAATGCCTGTTATACCAGTTACAGCGGCAGCAAGATTTTCTGCTTTATTTCCACAATCATTTTTAGAATAAGATCCATTTATTCTTTCTAGATCCTTAGTGCATGAATTTATAATTAAGGTGTCTCTAGGAATTGATAGTAGGTGATGGTTATTTGAATTTTTATCAATCAAACCAACGATTATTACATCTGCTCTTTGCCCATCAACATAACCTCGAGATGGTGATGAATTTTCATCTCTCTCATCACTCCCTATGAGTAGATAGGTTTTATAATTATCAATTATTAACTCTGCTTTATTATTAAGGAGAAGTTTCTCAATTTCAGTTTTTTCAATTTCTGAAATCTCAGAAGTTGTTGGTGGCGTTTGATTTGTTTGATTATTATTTTCAGGACTTTGTGTCGCTGTAGTAGTAGTGACACCTTCAGATATTTCTACAACTCTATCCGGGTCAAATTCTTGTGTTTGAAACCTTGGGATAATTGTAAAAACAGCTATTAAAACTAAAGCTAAAATTCCTATAAACAGATACGTGTATTTATTTAAAAGTTTCATGTTAAACCAAAAACCAAGTATAACTATATAATAAATTTTATGAATAAAATTAAAACAGTTATTGCAGCGGGCGGTCTTGGTACACGCTTACAAGGTTTTAGAGGTAATGATTCAACTAAAATTTTACTAGAAGTTGATGGATCTCCTATGATAGTCCGACAAATTGAACAACTTTCCTCATGGGGCATGAGTGAATTTATCATAATAACTAACCCATCTTTTGATAAAATGATTAAAGACGTCATAAAACAACATTTTCCAGAAAAAAATATCAATTTTACGATTCAGCATGAGCAAAAAGGTATTTCACATGCTTTATTATGTGCAGATGAATATATAGACACTGGAGATACACTACTATTCATTCTGGGTGATAATTTTTTTCAGATCGACCCAACTAAGAGCATAAATATGGATGAAGTTGTAAAACAAAAGGGTGCTTATATATTTTCATACAAAGTTAATAATCCTGAAGAATTCGGCGTTGCAGAGTTAGATGTCCAAAATAATGTTGTTTCAATTGAAGAAAAGCCAGTTAATCCAAAATCAAACAATGCAGTTGTAGGTGTATATATTTATGACGACACAGTAATGGAAAAAATTAAAACATTAAAACCTTCAGCTCGGGGAGAATACGAAGTTACAGATTTAAATAATTTATATATTGAAGAAGGTATGTGCAAAAATGTCACATTAAGTGGATGGTGGATTGACGCAGGGACTCCAGAGAGAATTATCGAGTTAGAATCAAAATTAACTTAAGGGTTCTAACTTTATGTACCTTAAAAAACTAAATATGAAAAACAATAAATACAAAGACGCAAAGAGATAACTTAAGAACCCACTAAAAGATATTGTTCCAATTAATAGACCATAAAAAATAAAACTTAAAATTAAAAATTCAAGTAGTACTTTTTTTTCAGAGTAGCCAGTATTCAGTAATCTATGAGAAATGTGGTCTGTCCCTCCTTGAGTTGGAGAAATACTATTTCTAATTCTATGAGTAGTTACAACAATAAAATCTAATATAGGCACTACAAAGATAAAGAGTACAGGACTTAGAGGAGAAATTAGTATATTGTCACCAAGAGGACTCCAATCAAAAATAATACTTATAAACCCAAGTACATATCCAACAAAAAGTGTTCCTGAATCACCAAAATATATTCTTGCAGGGGGGTAATTGAAGATTAGAAAACCAAAAAGAGTAGCTAAAAGTAACAATGAAATATCTGTAACTTTGTAAATATCCGAATAATTGGCTAGCATAGCGATTTGCAAGCAGATACTACCTGACACAAACACTGTTAAACCATCCATATTATCAATAAAGTTTATTGAGTTAGTTATTACAAGAACCCAAATAAGTGAAATCACAATATTCAAAAAATTTTGTATATTTAGATTTAAAAAAGCTTCAATGTTTATAAAAATATCAAGCGCAATTAGTGGATAAAGAATAATTAAAATCTGAAATATTAATTTTGCTTTCCACTCAAGATTATATTTATCATCAATTATTCCAATAATTGAAATTATCAAAGCACAGATACCTATTGTTATAAAAGCTGGCTCAGCTCTACCCAAAAAAATAGTAGCTACAAAGAAAGCAAATGAGGTTGCGACTCCACCATATGGAGGGATGTTTTTATTAGACAATCTTTTTTCATTTCTATTATTTTTTTTCTTATAATTTCTTGAAAAACCTATTAAAACTCTGTTTAAGAAAATTGAAATAATAAAAGCCAAAGTGGCTGCATATAAAATAGGAAGTTGAAAGAAACTCAATTAAGTACATCCAGTTCTTTATAAATTTTTTCAAATTGGAATGCAACAATCTTTGAAGTATATTTCTTTTCAACTAATTGCATGTTATGAGAATTATCTATGTCTCCAGTGAAGTTCTCTATGTATTTTTTGAATTCATTTATTTTATTCAACGGAATAAGTTCTAGGTTTTTAAAATTTTCCATCACTTCGGTACCTTGAATTCTATATGCTAAGCAATAAAGCCCAACATACAAAGATTCCAAAAGAATTCTAGAGAAGCCTTCATGGGAAGACATAATTATTGATATATCAAAATTTGATAATTCTGTTTCAACATCTAATTTACCTAAAAATTTAAGATTTTCATTCCCTAATATTCTATCCATGTCCTCATCCGTTATATTTTGAGGATTTCCATGATCACGTTCTCCAGCGAGATAAAACTCATAATTTATGTTCTTAGACGTTTCAACTAACTCTAGGTAATCAAGAATACCTTTGTCATACAACAGTCTTGAAACGAGGATTACTTTTATTGGTTCTAAATCCTTTTTCTTGTTTTTTCGAATAATAAACTTACTAGTCTCTATTCCTGAACTTGGTATGATCTCTATTTTGTTTGAAAATTTCGAGAAGTTAATAAATATTTCTTTATCTGAATGATTTTGAAAAATTATTACATCAAAAGCACTATTCATAAGATTTTTTATAAATGGCTTGATTAAAAATCTCAATAATTTTGCTTTTTTATTATCTGTGAACATAAATCCTAGACCTGTGATCGATAAAATAGCTTTTCTTTTTGTACTAATCCCTATTTTTGCAACAGCAAATAATAGTCCAGTCTTCAAGGTGAAACAGTGATAATTAGTTTCAACATTCTTTATATGCTTTCTAAGAGTAAGTATTGCATTAAAGTCTAGTAATTTTTCTCTATTTACCTCCCAAGTAGTAGTGGACTTATAAACTTTCTTTAGGTTTATAAGATAGTCTCCATCTGGACACATTGCGTGAATATCATATGAGTTTAAATAAGTTACTAATTCTTTTCTAGATTTATACAGAATCCAATCCCAATGAGATAAATAAGTTATCATTACCACCATTTTAAGTGCTAAATTTGTTAACATTGCATAATATGAATTTAGTAGTCATAGGTACAGGGTATGTAGGTTTAGTAACAGGTGTAGGTTTTGCTAGCCTCGGTAATACTGTAAGTTTTGTAGATTTAGATGAAAATAAAATAACAAAACTAAAGAGTAAAAAAGTCCCATTTTATGAACCAGGTCTTGAAGAGCACTTTCAAGATGGAGAAACTTTCTCGCGTATGTCATTTTCATCAACGTATAAAGATATCAACTGGGATATGGTGGATGTAGCTTTTATTTGTGTTCAAACTCCAAATAATTTAGATACAAACTCAGTAGATACAAGATTTCTTGAGTCAGCTATTACTGAAATTAATAACTTAGATAATTCAAATATTGTAGTTACAGTAAAATCAACGATTCCACCATATGAAATTGAAAAAGTTTGCAATAAAGTAGGAATGGATAAAAATGAAATAACGTTTAATCCTGAATTTTTAAGAGAGGGCACTGCTATCGAAGATTTTTTCAAGCCTGATCGAATTGTAGTTGGTGGAAATGACCCAAAAAAACTATCTGTATTAAAAGAACTTTACAAGAGTTTTGACGCGGAGCTTATAGAGACTGATCCCATAAGCTCTCAGTTAATAAAGTATCTAGCAAACACATATTTACCATTAAGGCTTTCGTTTGTTAATGAAGCTGCAAGATTAATTGACTACTCTGGAGGAAATCAACAAGATGTTCTAAAAGGTGTTGGTCTTGACTCAAGAATAGGATCGCACTATTTTAGACCATCACCTGCATGGGGTGGATCATGTTTTCCCAAAGATTTAATAGAAGTTAATAATTTCTATCAAGATGAAGAGCTAACCCTTCCATTAATATCAAATATCATAGAATCAAATAATCTTCAAACTACATGGACAGTAGATAAACTAGTAACGATTCTTGATAAAGAAAGCATAACGTCAATAGTAATGGTAGGAGCAGCATTTAAAGAAGACACAGATGATTTAAGAAATTCTCCAACATTAGATATTTATCAAATGCTTGAGGAAAAAAACATTCAAACTTTAATTTATGACGAAATGGTTGAGCTAGAGTCATTTAATTCATTAGATGATTTAGATGATATAAGTGAGAAAAGTCTGATTGTACTTATGTATCCAGTCAAGAAAGTACTAATGGAAAAAATAGATTCAGTAATATCAAGAACACAATCTATTTTGTATACACCATGGTAAAAATATGAATATCTTATTGACAGGAGGGTCTGGATTTATAGGATCAAATCTTTCAAAAGAACTTTTAAAAAATGATGAAAATAGATTAATCATTGTTGATAATTTACTTACAGGAAGTCTTAATAATCTTGAAAGTTTATTAGATAACAAAAATGTTAGATTTGTTCAACACGACGTACAGGACCATTTAGAAATTGAAGAAAAAGTTGATTATGTATTACATTTTGCGAGTGCGGCTTCTCCTGTTGCTTATACAGAAAATCCAGTAAATACTCTGAAAGCCGGCAGCCTTGGAACAATAAACACACTTGGTTTAGCAAGAAAACATAATGCAGAATATTTCCTTGCTTCTACTTCTGAAGTTTATGGAGATCCTTTAATTACTCCTCAAAATGAAGATTATTGGGGAAATGTAAATCCTAATGGAGAAAGAAGTATGTATGACGAGGCTAAAAGATTTGCAGAAGCTGCAACAGCTACTTATGCAAGAACTTATAATTTGAAGACTAAAATTATCAGAATTTTTAATACTTATGGTCCAAACATGCAGCTTAATGATGGAAGGGTTGTTACAAACTTAATAGTACAAGCACTAAATAATGAAGACCTAACTCTTTATGGAGACGGTACACAAACAAGAAGTTTCTCTTACGTGTCTGATACCGTGGCAGGGATACTAGCAATGATGAACTCAGAGTTTTATGAAGTTTTTAATATTGGCAATCCATATGAGATGACCGTAAAGGAACTAGCAGAGACAGTTCTTAGTCTTACAGATTCAAAGTCAAAAATAATTTATCAACCTTTGCCTAATGATGACCCAAAACAAAGAAAGCCAGATATAACAAAAGCTAAAGAAAAATTAAATTGGGAGCCAAAAGTCGATTTAGAGACTGGTTTGACTCATACAATCGATTGGATTAAAAAAGAGTTGTCTAAATAACTTTAAGTATTCTTTCATGTAAATTTGACAGAGATTCTTCCGACACTCTTTTTTGACTGAATTTAATTAAATCTACCAATTCATCATCACCAAAATTTGAAATTAGATTAATTTTTTCGCTCAGGTCTGATTCGGTTGAGTTAAATTTGAGATGTTTAATATATTTCGGATGAACATTTCGATCATAGTCCGAGTTAGTATAAAAATTAATTATTCCACTAGCCATGGTTTCCAAAACACTTTTATCATAGAATCCTTCCGAAGTATTATTTATATGAAAACCAACATCTTTGATACGTTCACTTAGCTCTGCATGGGGAATCACGCCTAAAAATTTTATATTCGAGTAGTTTTTGTATTTATCTTTCAAAAAGGATTGATAAAGAATATCATCATCTGTAATGGTCCCACCAATTATTCTTAGTTCATTAGTTTTCCCATAACAACTATTTAAAAATCCCTGGATTGATAATTCAATATTTTTAGACCTAGAAATGCGGCTAATAATTATGAAATCTTTTGATTTAGTTGATATTTGTTTTTTATAAAAACTGTCATAGTCTATGGCGTGACCAATAGGAGTAACCTTGTTCGTTTTAATCGGGAAAGAATTTTGAGAAGCAGTAATTATTTTATTTGATAAATTCGTCGCAAGAGTAAGTATTATCTTTTTTGATAATGATTCCGGGCCCCTATGTGTATACCAAAAGATAGTTTGGGTTGATCGAAATTTAGGTATCGTAAATGCAACTAACACCAAAGCTGACGACATATGGGATAGGCAAAATTCATAACTATTTTTATTTATTAAATCTTTAATTATTCTTCTTATTTTTATAAATCGTATGATTCTATTTGAGTTATTAAACCCTTCACTGTGAACGTTGATATTTTTATTAAGATTTGTTACATCACCCTTATGCAAAGTCACAATATCTACTTTGTCATAAAAACTTGAGAAGTTATTAATCCAGCTTATGGCAAAACCTAGTGATGTGTTCTTGGAATCGGTAGAAATATTAAATAACAGTAAATTTTGTTTTTCCATAGCTAATTTTTCATTATTTTCTCAAATACTTCAGTATATATTTGTGCTTGAGTGGAAAAGTTATATTTATTTTGGATGTATTTTTTTGCTGCAACAGCTTTCGTGAGTGCTTCGTCATAATTATCATGAATGTAATCAATTTTTTTAGCTATTTGCTGTTTGTTTTGTGGGAATGAAATTATGAACCCCCTATCTCCATTATTTAGCAAATCTTTACATCCACCAACTTCAGTACTTAAGACTGGTACTTCGTAATTAATAGCCTCTAAAATCGAGTGAGGTAGACCTTCATAATCAGATGCTTGAACAAAAAGATTTGTTGTTTTTAAATATTCTGAAATCAATTCGTTTTCAACTTTCCCAATCATCTTCACTCTATCTTGAATCTTTAGATTGGTAATTAAATCTTCTAACCTAGGAAGCTCTCCACCTTCACCAATTATTTTGAGATTTATATTAAGGTTTTTAATAGAATCCATTGCTTCAATTACGAGATTTATATTTTTTTGTAATACCAACCTAGAATTTATTAGCACATTGAATTCATGCAGAGGAGTTTTACTTCTTTTGAACTCTGAAATTTCAATGCCATTATTAATTTTAAGAACTTCAGTTTTTGGATTTGTTATATTTATGAATTTTTTTAAATGATCTGAGGGTGTTATAACTACTTCAGATGAACTTATACTCCAGTTTCTTATTAATTTTTGAATTCTGACATTTAAATTTTGATTAATATTCTGAAATTCATCAAATGTTTTAGACGTTCTTTTTTTATTATAAAACCTTTCCCATACAGGATCTCCCACTATCTTTCTAACAATTTTTTTTCTTAAATACAAGTTTGCAATCGCTGCCTCAACACCCAGGCCATTAACAAAGAGAATGTCACTTTCCTTTCCATATTTAATTATTAAAGATATTGTTTTAAACCAACGTATAGGTAAAAATGTAGATCTCTTAATTCTGAGGACATCCAATTCATGTTTAAGCATTAGATTTTCTTCATCTGCTAAACATATAATTTTTACTTTATTATCCATGTTTATCAGGTGGTTAGTAATTTTAGGAACAAAACTAGCAGGACCCCCAACATCTGGAGGAAATATTCCTACAGTTATCAATATGTTCATAAATTAAAGTTTATTAAGTTATTTTTTTTTATGAGCAACTATCTCTTTAATCATAGAATCAATGTCTTTTGAGGGGGATATACCTGTAAAGTTGACGATTTTATCTATGTTTGGGGTTCTTCTTGTTGGGTCTTCAAATTTATTACCAAAAACTTTATCGTGCTCTACATACTCAATTACTGAAACTGAATTACATTCATTAATTATTAATTCTGCAAGATTTTTAATTGTAATTTCTTGAGTTTGGCCGATATTGTAGACTTCACCATATGCTTTCATTTCAGCAAGTTTTATAAAATACTCTGTTACATCGTCTACCCAAGTAAATGATCTCGACTGGCTTCCATCACCATGAATAACGATAGGTTCGTTTTTTAGTGCAGCATCAATAAACTTTGGAACCACCATGCCAAATTCAGAAAGTTGATTTGGTCCAATTATATTAAACAACCTTACAATGATAGGATTAAGGGTTCCTTCTTCATACTCTGAAAGAGCTAAAAATTCATCAATCATCTTAGAAGCTGCGTAAGACCAACGCAACTTAGTAGTTGGACCTATTAAGCTTCTCGATTCTTCTGTCCACTCTTTATCCTCCGAAACACCATAGACCTCAGAAGTGGAGGTTACAAGTACAGGTATATTGTTATTTTTACAGGCCTCAAACACTTCATGTGTTGCCATTATATTCGTGAGTAAAGATTTACTCAGATTTTCCATAATGTACTGAACACCTACTCCTGCAGCAAGATGATAGCAAAAATCATATCCTTCAAAAGTTTGACTTAAATCAACAATATCTTCAACTTTTTTATTTATAAATTTAACTTTTCCTGTGTCTTCAAATTTTACGAGATTAGCACTTTTTCCTGTTGATAGGTCATCTATTACAAGGATTTCAACAATATCTTTATTGAGTAATTTTTCTATTAAATGCGAGCCAATAAATCCAGCACCGCCTGTGATTATAATTTTTTTCATATTATTTCTTTATATAAGTTAATGATTTTAGCAAATCTAAATTTTCAAGATACCACTCTACAGTTTTTTCTATTCCATTTTCGATCAGTGTAGATGGTTCCCATTCGAGTGTCTCTTTAATATGCGTTAAATCTGGCTTAACAACATCAGGATCTTTTATAGCTCGTTCTTTGAATGCAATTATTGGTTGTGAATTTGTTTTATCTTGAATAATTTTAATTACCTGATTTAATGACACCGTTTTATCTGATCCTATGTTGAAAGTATCTGATGTATCATAGTCCATTAACTTGATTAAAGCCTCTACTACATCGTCAATATAAGTAAATGATCTTCTTTGTTCTCCATCACCAAACACTTGAACCTCTTGATTATTCACTATCCAGTGGATAAATCGTAAAATTGACATATCAGGTCGTCCGTAAGGTCCATAAACAGTAAAAAACCTTGGTACCTTAACCTTCGTATCTGTTTCATCTAATATTGTTTTGGCAAGTATTTCTCCAGCTAGTTTTGTACTAGCATAAACGGAGGGGGGTTGGATTCTTTCATCTTTGTTTTCTTGCATTAAATTTTCTCCACTATCACCATAAATTGAAGACGTGGATGCGAGTATCAATGATGAAACACCTGTTATTTTGCAAAAATTAGCCACATTAGTAGTTGCAACTGTATTGTCGAGTACGTAATTGTAAGGTTCTAAAAAGCTTTGTCTTACACCCGCACGAGCCGCCATATGAAAAAAAGTTTGTGCTTGAGTGTTGAGTGTTTGAAGGTTTGAAACAGATGCTGGATTTGATAAATTTAATTCATGAAATTCATAATTTTTATTGCTACTAAGTTCACTTATCCTTAAATTTTTTAATCGTACATCGTAAGCATCATTCAGAGAATCTACACCTACTACCTCAAATCCCATGCCCATAAGTTTTTTTGCAAGATTAAAGCCTATAAATCCTGCAGTACCAGAAATAATTATTTTGTTGTTCACAACAATCATGCTACCAAGAATATATTTAATTCTTTAAAAAGATTTAAATAGTATTTATTTCATTTTAAAAAGTAGAATTTTATTAGTGCAAATATTACTTAAAAAATTAAAAAGTTATTCACCTTTAAATGTTGTATTTCTTATACCGTTAATACCGCATTTCAACATTATCGAAGACCTTCTCCATACTGATGACATACCAGTATTTGTATTTCTTATCTTATTTGTCATTAGAATTACCTCTTTGTTTCAAAATTTCAAACCAATTAAAGGGTATTTATATATCGATTTTTTTATTTTGTACCTTTTAATTCAAAATATTTATCTTGGAAATGGTTTTTTTAATACTGAAATTCTAAGGTTTGCATTTTATGCTCTTATTTTCTTTTTCATC
>Ga0255769_10005734_pt1 | contig 11571 bp, 18 predicted proteins | sample 041ome_9_FD_179637 | JGI IMG/M metagenome (GOLD analysis project Ga0255769, IMG submission 179637) | Coastal salt marsh microbial communities from the Groves Creek Marsh, Skidaway Island, Georgia - 041413US metaG (version 2) | ecosystem: Environmental > Aquatic > Marine > Intertidal zone > Salt... | reverse complement strand
CCATCCAAGACTGGTTACACCCTTAGAGTGGTAGCACTCTGGTTTATCTTTACTGTACTGTTATTCGTATAGCAAAACAGAACCTCTTGCACACCCAACACACAGTAGACACAGTACACACACATCAGACACAACACTGGATACCATAAGAGACACACTAGACTATACTAGAGAAGTCCGAAGGCGCCAATAGGCATTCTAACGCTACCGCGTGTGCTACGCACACCATTGGGTCTATCACGATACCAAAATTTTTGGCGTCGCCGCCCTGCGGGCACTTCTGACTCTTGGCCCACTACCAAAATCCTCTGAAGGTGAAGGATTCATTAAATACTGTATGACTTGGATCATTGTATCTGTTGTGTTAGGGATTGGTGGTGTGTTATACCAACAGCACCGACATCACCGCAGTCAACTGTATCATCAGTTGTTGGAGCAGATACGAGCAGAACCTCGTCCAACCAAAACTCATTGGGAAGCATGGGAAGACGACTACATGGGGAGAGAATAATGTCATATGTGATACAGGGCATCATGATCATCGTGGTGTGTGCCATTGCGTTCTGGTTCGGTGTGTATGTGTGGTAGGTGTCTGTAAATACTGACACATGATACTGATACAGCAGGACAATTTCTTTGATGATATTCAAGCCATTCGCAGTCTAGCATTTGGCGCCACCCTCTACACCTGCGATCACTACAACACACAATTCAATCGAGCAGAAGACTGGCCCGGGCAACGCACCAATCTGTTGAGTGAGGCTCAACCCGAACTGAACGAAATCATTCATCAGCACGTACATCGCAATCCCATGTTTCAAGGTTTGAAGTTCAACACCTTTGTACACTTCAGAGGCGAGGGCTGTGAGGATTGGGTACACATGGATAGGGAACCACTGGCAGGCATCATCTACATCAATCCCACCCACTATGAAGCAGGCACCCGAATATACGATGAGAATCAGCAGTGGATCACAGACTGCCGCTATGTGCAGAATCGTCTGGTGATGTATTCAGGGGGCTATCTGCATCAGGGCTATGGGCATCATGGCGCCACTGCCACCCAGGGCAGAACCACCATCAATCTATTTCTTGCTGGCGAATAGGTAGGGCTCAATCAGACGCTGTAACAACCTGATGTGTTCAGGGCTGTCATTCACACAGGGCACCACATGACACTGATCACCATGGGCTTCTCTGAAAGTGTTCACACCCTCCATGCCGATCTCCTCCAAGGTCTCCACACAGTCGCTCACAAAGCCTGGGGTGGCAATCATGATCCTGTAGATGCCTTGGGTGGGTAGCAGTTTCAGTGTGGCATCTGTGTAGGGTTGCAACCATTCTGCTGGGCCAAACCTAGATTGGAACGTGGTTTCAATGGGTATGTCTCGGTAGGGCCATGCTTCTCTGATCAAACGTGTGGTCACTGCACACTGACAGTGATAAGGGTCGCCCTGTTCAAGATATGTGCGAGGTACCCCATGATAACTCAGCACAATCTGTTGTGGACGCCATTCAAGACGTTCCAACTGACGCTCCAATTGACCCACCATCAGTCTGATATAGTCTGGGTGGTCATAGTATCTGGGCACAATCTGTACCTGGGGTTGCCATCTCATGCGTTGCAACACTCTGAACACTTCATCACACACCGTGGCAGTGGTTGCCGCACAGTATTGAGGGTACAAGGGTAGCACCACAATGCTTTCGCAACCTTGCTGTTGCAATGAATGTATTCTGCTCTCTATGGAGGGGTTGCCATATCTCATGGCCCAATCCACTATGATGTTGGGGTGATCAATTCGATTGTGCAACATCTCTGCTTGACGTCTGGTGTAGTAACGCAAGGGAGACTCATCAGTTTCTTTGCGCCATATCTTGGCATAGGCTCTGCGAGTCTTGAAAGGTCTGGTGTTCAGTATGATGCCTCTCAATATGGGTTGCCATATCAGAGGGTTCAATTCTATCACACGTCTGTCAGACAAGAACTGTTTGAGATACTTTCTGATATCCCACAGACTGAGGCTGTCGGGTGTGCCCAGATTGATCAACAGCACACCCTGTTTGCCGTGATTAATTTTGGGATGATCCTGGGTCTTCATTCTTTTTCTTTGGTGTCCAACTCCACTTGTCAAACAGATCTTTTAGATTGGCTCCACTGGCTTCGCCAGGTTTCTCCTTGTAGTCTTTTCTCAATCCAAAACCAATTCCTACTTTACTCATATAGTGTATTTCGGGATCATATTGAGAATCTTTTTGAGCCTGCTTTTCTTTCTTCTGTTGCCATCGTGGCTTGGACTTGCTGTTTGAATTCTTTTTCTTTTTCATAAATCCTTTTATGTGTCATATTAAAATACCTTTTAAAGGGCCAGTAAATGCTTCTAAGACCCCTGTATATTAACAAGTCCGTTAATTGTTATATTGTAGCATATCTTTTGTCGTCTGTCAATGTATGACGTTTAAATTTGGTATCTGATACCTACACAATTACTTAACTCACACCAACTCACGAAGTCTTTCAATTGGCTTTGAAAAAGATTAAGTAGCACATATGACTAGACTTTACATGGTGGGTGACAGTTTCAGTTCTGTGCCAAAAGCAGAAGATGACTACAAACCTTGGTATCTACAGGCGGCGGACAATCTACAAATCAGTTGTACCAATCACTCCATGATAGGTGTGAGTCAAGACTGGTGCTGGTGGAAATTGGCACAAGAACTTCCCACACTCACTCCAGACGATCAGATATTGATTGTGCTAACACACCCAGGACGCTTTTGGTTCTTTGATGACAAACCACAAATGACCAATCCCAACATTGTGAACATTGATAAAGAATTGTCGTCGGAACAATTAGAAGCAGTCAAAAACTTTATGCTTCACATTCAAAGACCACCATTGGACATTCAACAGTTGAGTCATAGACTGGGTTGGTTGGAAGCACAGTGCAGTATTCGTAAACTCAAACCTGCTCATGTGTTGTGTGCATTTCCGCTCTACATCAAAACACAATACGACATGAGTGAACACATCAATTGGACTGAATACAAACACGTTTTAATCAGCAAAGGTGATCTGTTGGGCTGTGTGGAAACTCCTGAGATGAAACCAGGTTTAAATGAATATGAATTGTGGAAAGGTTACGATTGTAGATACAATCATATGATCAAAAGCAATCATACCATTCTGGCAGAAGCAGTGGCTAAAGGTATTAGATCAGGCGAACCAATCGATTTGGTATCTCCAGAGTTTGTGAAAGCAGTGTTGGATAAATCTGTGTTGGAAGATCAAGACTTTATTCAAAAAGAATTAGAACCTTTTGCTATCACAGACAGAAAAAAATATCTAGAAACACAATTTCAAACTCCATGGGCAGAAGCATCTGGACTGTTTGATATATTCAAAAAGAAAAAAGTTTAATCGTATTTCTTATTTTTATCCAAGAACATGATACTGCTGGATGATCCCAGTTGTCCTGTGGCAAATGAATTGAAAGCCAAACTGTATCTTTTCTTATTAAGATGTACGTTTTGATTCACACTGTGGTTTAGATTGCTGGGAAACATGATAAGATCCCATTGTTCAGGACTCACATTTAACTTTCGTTGATGATACAGATATGCTTTTTTAGATGTATCAAAGTTTTTTCTGTGATCGATATTAACAGTGTCTGAAAAAATATTGTCCAATCCTTGTCTTTTGTAAAACACAATGTCTGATGTGTCTTCACAGTCGTCAAAGTATAAAACTCCGCTGATCAAACTGTTGGAATGATAGTGTAAGTCTGACCATTGTTCTTTGCTGTATCTATTCATCCAACTGGTTGTGATATAGAATGTGTGTTTTTCCAAATCAACATCAAGGTATTCTAAAAACTCATTCATCTTCTGAGTGAGTATATCTTTCAAAGGTTTACAGATATCATTGTTCAACACGTGCAGTTCTTCAGAATTGTCTGCATCAGAATATTGTCTTCTTACAAACTTGATTTGATTCTTAAGATAATCTTGAATCTCCTGTACTGGCTCATCTATTTTTGTTTTGCACAATGGCACAGCAAATAGAGGAATCACATTGTTATCATTGATCATTTTTGTTCTCCTTTTTTGGTCTTTGGAAACCGTGTGGTATTCCACCGTGTGGTCTACCGTCCCATGGATTGAATAGTTCGCCCTTCACATCTGTGTAATGATAGAACACTTGAGCGGCAGTTACACCATGATAGGCTTCTCGCCAGTGTTCAACTTCACAACCTTTATACACCATGGCATCTCCTTGTCTCAATTCAACAGCAGTTTCTTTGCCCTGTTTGTCTTTGAGGTATATGGGCCAAGGCTTACAGTGTTCTTCACAATTGGAATCGTCCCAATCCAAACAGATAGTGGCTGAGATTTCGCAACTGGGTCTGTCTGTGTGCTTGTTCAACACAGCACCATGACTGTACATTCTCCAATATGTGTATGACGGAGCCAATTCCATTCCTGTGGCTTCTTCAAACACTTTACCGTGTGCCATCAGCATACTGTCCATCATAGGATCACCATACTGTGAATAATTGCCAGGACATTGTTTGTCATAAAAAGTTCCGTCCCATGCTTCTCTGTATTTTTCTTTGTCGTTGTGTTGTTTAAGTTCACAACGTGAAGCAGTGTATCTACAATAATCATAAAGAATAGTACACCATTTAGGATCGATCAAACCTCTGATGATCACATAAGAATCTTTTTCAAAATTTGTTAATTCGTCTTGTTGCATTCTATTTAAAATTTGGTCCTGTTACCCAACCTACCACACTCTCTCTAGCACCTTCAGTTACCGGTTCAACTCCGTGCATTATGAAAGGAGGAAACACCAACACAGTGCCTTTACCTACTTCAACTATGTGCTTGACTCCTTGTAGTGTTTGGAAATAAAACTCTCCACCTTTGTAGCCATCATTAAGGTAACCCATCACAGTTAGTTTTCTACTGAAACCATTATCATATTCAATTGAATCCACATGACAATCGTAATGATCTCCTTTTTTATCATAGTGTAGCATTTCAAACTGACAAGGTCCGCCCAGTTGATATCTAAACAATGCTTGATTGGCTTTCACTGCCAAGCCGAACATAAACACTGAGATCGGATCAAACTCATCAATTGGAGTTCTTTCAACACTGCGAATATCTTTAGCAATAGATCCATCCATTACTTTGCCTTCTTCTCGCTGTCTAGTTTCAGCCATTTTGAAAGTGGCCTCAATCAACTCATCGGAAATAGTTCCTGGTGGGTATTGCCAAAAGTATGGCTTTTCTATTGGTTTCATTTGTCGTCAGTTGTAAGATAATTGAATGTTAAAGTTATTCTCTTTTCAAAATTTAAAGGAGCAGAACTTGAATGATAATGAGCACCATCAAACTGATGCCATGTGTTGGCTTTGGGAGTTAGTTTTTCCTTCACGGTGTATTCTTTTGATTCTTCTGTTTCATTGTACACCACTGTTTCTCCATCAGCGTCTGTCAAATAAAATAATCCTGTGTTGTGAGGAACATTCCCGTCTTTGTGTGGAGCATGAACAACCTTGTAAGGTGTTCTTGTGATCAATCCCATTCTTATTCTTATTAATTCTTTCAGTGTTTTTCCTTGTCGATCTAATGCTGTTAATAGGATTGGAAACGTGCTTTCAAATAACTCGCTGATTGGTCCTGTATCGTTCTTGAAAATTAAATGACTGAAACTGGAATGAAATGGTAATTTTTTGTCAAAGGTATTGGCAGTGGTTTCAGCAAAATACCATGCTACTCCTGGATGATCCAATTTGCCTAACAAATAGCCGTAGTGTCCGTGTCCTAGTAAGTTCTCTATACGCATACAATTAATTATTTCGCCAACTGTTTTCGAAAACGTTTTATGACTTCAACCATAAATGCCACACTATCTACAGGAGTTTCTTTTATCACTCCATGTGCCAAATTAACCACATAAGCCATGTCCTGCATCTGTCTCAACATGGGTAAGACGCCTCTCATTATTTTTTCTTTATCGAACTCTAATAATAATTCAGGAGCAATACCTCCTTGCAGAGCAACAGTGTTCATGTGTTTGTATAGATATTTTATTGGAACATCTCCACTTAAACTGACACAGTCCACATATGGATCACTCCAAGCAACAAAGTTTTTAACTTCTCTTCCAATTAATCTTGGAAAAGCGATAACTCCTACATCTGGATATCTTGCTTTTATTTTGGACACAATTCTTGCTGTAGGATCAAAACAATAATCTATAATAAAGTCTTCAGCAAGATCACCTGCCCACGAATCAAATATTTGCACAGTGTCACAGCCTGCATCGATCTGCCCTGCCAAATGTTCAACGCAGTAATCAACAAGATATTCAATATGTTCTCTGGAAGCAAATGGATCCATGGTGTCTGGTTTGTTGTTGCCAGTCATGTATCTGTACAATGTCCAAGGTGCTCCTACAAAACCAATTAGACTTTTACTAGGATCAAGTTGTTTGCGTGTGTCTCTGATGGCTTGATACACCGGCTCGCACATCTGTTTAAATTTTGTTAGATCAGTTTTAAAGATTGTAGGATCAAACTCACCAAGCACAGGACCTGGAGTATAATCTAAAGATTGACCAAGTGCATAAGGAATAATCAATATGTCTGAAAATATTATAGCGGCATCCATATCAAATGCTCGGATAGGCTGTAGAGTTATCTCAGTGGCTTTGCTGGGAGTGAGAGCCATGTCTAAGAATCCTTTGCTGGCTTTTTTAATTGTCATGTATTCTGGCATATATCTTCCTGCCTGTCTCATTAACCAAATAGGATAAAGGTTAGGTTCTTTATCTACAATAGTTCTTTGTAACAGTGTTCTCATATGCCTTTTATCCTGTGTGTTGATTCACTCCAACCTAAGTTTTCATAAAAGTCTTTAGGATCGGTGTCTATATAATCGTCTGGCATTTGTTTTATTTTTTCTATCAAACTGTTTGATTCATTGAAATTAAAATTCTGTTCTAGCCATTTCAAATACATTTTAGGAGTAGGATGCCTGTCAACCTTTACACGTGATACTAATTTTTTAATGGTTGCGTCCCAAACTCTTTGTTTGTGTTTTACGCCTTCATAGTTTTCTTGTTGACTGAATGAAAGAAAGTCCTGCTTCCATTCGATGTCATCATTGAACAATTTCATATAGCCAGGATGTAGTCGTTCAATATCTGGACGCAAATCTATCATGCTGGTGATGTGATATTTACAAGGCAGTGTTTTCAACAGTGACAGAGCCAAATTGATAAAGTTACAACTGTGATATACATAACTGGACTCACTCCAAAAATCTTTGACCCATTCCATTTCTATTTCTTTGACCCAGATGTTGCCACCCAGTCTCCAATTTGAAATGTTGTTTGGTTCAATACCTTGTTGATGTATGTCATGTCTGTGAAAGTCTGTGAATTGAATCACAATGGTATCGTCTGCTGTGATCTTATTGTGAGCAACACATTCGCTCAAACGTTCCACTATGGCTCTGTTGCCGTAACCTGAACAAGCCCAGTTCTCATAATGATCATAAGTGGATCCCAAGATGTCGGCCCAAGTGGGCCAAAAGAAATGTGTGAAAGAACAACCAAATGTGAACAATCTTTTTGGAGCAAAATATTCGGGTGTGTAACTTGTCATATCTATACTTAATTTAAAATTTGGCGGACTCGACAGGATTCGAACCTGTGACCTCCAGTTCCGCAAACTGGCGTTCTATCCAACTGAACTACGAGTCCTAAAACCATTTAACCACAGGAGGCAATGACATCAAAATGGCATCCATGTTGCCGCCTGTCTTAAACCCAAACCGTGTGCCTCTGTCATACAGCAGATTGAATTCCACATATCTACCGCGTTTGATCAACTGAGCCTGTCGGTCTTGTTCAGTGTAATCGAGGTGCATGGTTTGTTTAACAGTTTTGTACATCAGTTCATTGAATTTGGTGCCCACTGCTTGAACAAAATCAAAACTCATATCTTCTGGTTTGTTGTATTCAAAGAATAATCCTCCTATGCCTCTGGTTTCTTTTCTGTGTGGCAAGTAGAAATATTCATCGCAGGCTCGACTGAACTTGGGATAATAACTTTTATCATATTCATCACAAAATTTTTTCAATTCTGCGTGATATTGTTTTTTAAATTTTGCATCTGGCAAACAAGGCGTAAAATCCATTCCACCTCCATACCATTTCGTCTCTGTGGCAATGTATCTAGTATTGAAGTGCATGGCAGGCACTTTGGGATTGGTGGGGTGCAACACCACACTGACTCCTGTGGCATAATAACTTCTGTCTTTGCTTGTGCCCGGTATCTCTTTGGCAAACTGTTCATCAAACACTCCTGACACTGCTGAAAAGTTCACAGTACCCTTTTCAAACACAGCACCTCTAATGGTTTTGTGTGTTTGACGCCAACCCTTTCTTGTGGGTGACTGATGTGTTTCCATTTTGATTGATTGTTTGGGATTGAATTCGTGTTCTAGTGATTCTATTCTATCACAAATGTTTTGTTGTAGATGTTCAAACCAATCTGTTATAGAGTCTCTATCCACAACATCTTCACCAAACATATCTGCATTGGGAGAATTGTTTGCCAAGTCGTCTAAAAATTTATTTCTTACTTTGTTCATAATATCTTTCGTCTGTGTAAGGTCGCATTATCTCATCGAACTGTTCCTGAGTGATCATCTCCATTTCCACAGCGTCTGCTCCTCTTTCATACCATGCTTCAACTTCTTTTAACACTTCTTTGTAAGGAAAGTATCCTATGTGCCACTCATCTTCTTTCTTTTCAAAATAGTAACTGCCTTTCACAGGTTTCAGTTTCGTTATTGTGAGTTTGTAGAAGCACTGATCCATTAAGCAGGATTCATTTGATTCAGCACAGCAAACAGTATTGCCAACACAAATAAAATTGAAACGATGCCTGCCAATGTTTTCTTTGTCTGTATAAAAGTTCTTAATACTTTAATTTTTTTCATTGTTGCCTTTCTTTGAGCGGGGAGAGCCTAGTACCCTCCCCAACTAGGATTAATGGTACGGATGGTGAGATTGGGTACTCACAACGCCAGTCTCCCGGCACTCTACCTTTTGGAGTAGAGATGTGTATTAGTTCCACCACATCGCGTAATTATTAATATAACTGATTTTAAATGAAATGTCAATACTATTCTGGATCTTTATCTTTAGGCATCTGTGCTTTGTGATCAAACTCATGCAGTCTAGGAGTTTCGGCTTGCCCTTCTGGTTTCTTAACCATCACCGTTTTTCCATCCTTAACCAACTTGTTGCCCTTGACCATTTCTTTTTTAACTGCATCTGTGGCAGGCAACACGTGCAGTCTAGGACCTTTATCAGTCATGATCAGCACAAATGCTTCATTGCCTATCACTTTGGAATACAAAAATTGAGATTCAGGCAAAGGTTGTTTGGTAGCATAGCCTTTGCTGGCTTCGTATACCATAAATCCAAACCCCATGGTGAACAACATCCACGGTATCACAATCAATGTTAACCAGAAATTGGCTCGGGCTCGCACCATAAAGAAAATTAAAAATAAAACCAATAGAACCAAACTGCCTGTGATAAAATATTCCATTACTGTCCTGCTCCCCTGTAACTGAATTTAGGAATGGTTCCCACAGCACTGATGTCAGTGTTCTCCAAACAACAAATTCCGCCTCTTTCAGATACATTGAACTTATAGAAGTGAATTGCTTCTCCTTCATCGTAAATTTTTTTAGTCTGGGTGTAGACTTCTCTGTAAGGATTAACTTTCATAACTTTAATAGTGATGGGTATGCCGTTAATCTCGTTGTCACGTAATCTTTGTTTGGAATAGAAGTGTACACTCACATAATAGTCACCGGATGCTATGCCTCTAACAGTGGTAGTTTCTTCGTTGCTCTGAATTATGTTGGGTTTACCATCAATGTAATAGGTATCGTTGGCCACTCCCAAATCATCTCTTTCCAAATTCAATAGACCAGATTCCTTGTTGGCGAATCCCACCTTGTTGCCTTGTGGTCCCATGACCCATAAATCTATATCGTGCAAAGAATTTTTGTCCCAAGTCATTGTGATTATAATTTCAGCCTTCTTCTGGATGTCGGCTTTCTTAGCCACAGGATTGATCAACAAGAATGCCACCAAGAATAGGAACACAAATCCAACCAAGATGTTGAACAGTAGGTCCACAAAGCCAATTGTGGATTTATATCTATCTTGTGAATACATCGTGTTTCTTCTGATCCAGCAAGTGTTCTAAATTAACCAATTGGGATTTGATATACAAACCACACACCAAACCTACCAACGTGGTGTAGAGTGCTGTACTCATGCCCACCGCCATAGATGACAGTGCTGTTTGAAGAGTGGCTGTGTCTGCCACATCGATGCCTGAAAATGCTGATCCCAACATCAGTAGGAATCCAGCCACTGTGCCGATCATTCCTATTGCCATACAAGTTTCGCTTAAGAACCAACCTATCTTGATGAGATACGATACATGAACTCTAACAAATCTTGCCTGCCAAAATCCTATCCAAAGAGTTGTGATCAACCAAATGGATAGTATAACGAAACTTAATTTTGTTAAGTCTTGTTCCCATAGTTCTTGGACAGCACCAAAGTATCCTGCAATGCCGAATGAAAGAACTTGTAAACAGACGATGGCCCACCATCTTATTAAACTTTGTTTTGTGCGTGAAATCATTAAATCTATTTATAATTTATGTTGTGGTGCCAGACAAATTGTTTGACATGACATCATGATTAATGTATAATGATACAAGTTTGGCCCTTGGTGAAATGGTATCACACCGGTTTTTGGTACCGAGGTTTGAGGTTCGAGTCCTTGAGGGCCAGCCAAACAATGACGTGGGGGATTAGCTCATCTGGGAGAGCGCCTGATTTGCATTCAGGAGGTAGCAGGTTCGATCCCTGTATCCTCCACCACACAAGGCAACGTGGCGGAATGGTTACGCAGAGGATTGCAAATCCTTGTATCCCGGTTCGATTCCGGGCGTTGCCTCCATACTATAAAATATAAATAAAGTATATGTTAATTAAATGGATACAGAACCTGATTAAACGCAATACTGCTTTGTTGTTAAAAGCGGAATGGATTGTGGAAGACAAAAAGCCTAAAAAGAAAACTAAAAAGAAAACTAAAAAGAAAACTAAAAAGAAAAAAGGTCCTTATGATGGACCTTGGAATGGAAGAATATAATGCCTAAACATATGGGAATCAACAGAGCCTACGTTGCCGGAGAAATAACAAAAACACCTCAAGAAAAACAAAGAGAACTAGATGAAATGATGAAAAAGTTTTTAGAAAAAGGTGGCAAAGTTGAGCAATGTAAACCACATAAACCTACCAAAGAACAATTAAAGAGCTGGAAAATATAATGGAAGGCACAATAGGAGAAGTAAGATATTTTGCAGGAAACTTTGCCCCAAAAAATTGGGAATTTTGTCAAGGACAGATAATGCCTATTTCAAAAAATACATCATTGTTTAGCATACTAGGA
>Ga0255769_10005723_pt1 | contig 11598 bp, 11 predicted proteins | sample 041ome_9_FD_179637 | JGI IMG/M metagenome (GOLD analysis project Ga0255769, IMG submission 179637) | Coastal salt marsh microbial communities from the Groves Creek Marsh, Skidaway Island, Georgia - 041413US metaG (version 2) | ecosystem: Environmental > Aquatic > Marine > Intertidal zone > Salt... | reverse complement strand
ATTAATGCGCTGCTGCAAAGCACCGCCTTTTTTGCAAATCGCCAAAGACGCGCTCGTAGCTCAGCTGGATAGAGCACCAGACTACGAATCTGGGGGTCGGGAGTTCGAATCTTCCCGAGCGCGCCATTCTTTCAATAACTTAACAGTTCTATCTAGTTTTTAATCCACGATAAGGTACCGCTAAGGTACCGTTTAATTGTCGGTGGTTGATCACAATTTTCACCAAATTAAATAGCAATCAATTCGTATGGAAGCATTAGTCAGTGAACTTTTTTATGATCTGTGTGCGTGCGATTCACTGGTTAGCCGCTGCCTCGGATATCTCCTATGAAGCCTGGAATCTGATACTATTTGTTTTACTGCAACCGCTATTGACTATCATATTTTTTGTTCTTTGGATCAAGGCTCGCTAACGATGGGCTAGCAGTATCTGCTACGGCATTCCCCACCGCCCAACATCAATCCAAAAAAAGCTGCTATAACCGCTGCTGCTAATAGGAATCTAGCTGTGCTGCTGAAAATATCGTCACCAGTATCTTCGTCTCGAAACGGATAGTGACCATTCCAATAACTAAAGAGCAGCATGGCGGGAACAATTGCCACGCAACCAAGCAAGATAAATGGTTTGGCTTTCCGAGCTACAGGCATCAGTATTTAATTCACGGCCACTTTAGGTGAGGTAAGAATGATTGATCCTGTCAATGAAATTTTAATTGAACACAAGTGCCAGAGATTGGTTCTGCTTTATGGGAAGTTAAACGACTTGGGAGATTGGGCCAGTCTTGCAGATACATTCACAGAAGATGCAACATTTACAAGACCAACGGCTCCAGACGAGATAATCAAAGGAAGACAAAAAATACTTGAAAGCTTTCAATCTAGGCCCAACGCACGTACGCAACACATTATTACTAACATAATTGTTGAAGTGGAAAGTGAATTTAAAGCCCACTCTACGTGCACGGTACAGCTGTATGTTGGCGAACAATCATCAAAGCATGCAACTGCGACCCACAAATTACCTCAACCTGTCATTGGACAATATTTTGATCGCTTCATAATGGATAACAACAAGTGCTACTTCACTGAAAGACGTGGTATATTAACCATTAAATAATTCAGTGAGCTGAGAATTCGGGATGACAATACCTACTACACACGTTGGCAGCCTTCCTCGCGGTCTCAAACTATCATCTTTGCTCATCTCAAAAGACAAAGGTGACAACTTTGATCAAGTTGAATTTGAAGAAACAGTCCAGTCGGCAATAAATGCTGCTGTCCAGAAGCAGGTTGATAACGGCGTCACAATAATTTCGGATGGTGAACTTGGAAAAATTGGTTATTCAACATACATCCAAGAAAGACTCAGTGGTTTTGGTGGTCACATCGAGAGACGACCTGCAAAAGATTTAGCTGCCCATCCAGATCTGGCAAAAAAATTAAGTCATATCATGGGCAGCCAAGAGTTCACGAGAGCCTCGTGCATCGATAAAGTGAAACTCGTAAATCTTCAACCAGCACTTGACGACATCAGGCGTTTTGAAAATGCTTTAAATCGGCAACAAAATCGACCTTCCGCGTTCATGAATGCAGCCTCACCTGGCCTTATAACTGCCTTTCAAGTCAACAAGCACTACAAAAATCATGAAGCCTATTTGGCAGATTTAGTATTGGCGATGAGATCTGAATATGAGGCCATCTTAAATGCCGGCTTTTTGATCCAATTTGATTGCCCAGACTTAGCAATGTCAGCGCATACAGGGTTTCAGGATCTATCTGAGAGGGAATTTCTCAAAATTGCTGCATCAAATGTTGAAGCTCTGAATGCTGCCACAGAAGGTTTGCCAGCTGACCGCATGCGAATGCACCTTTGCTGGGGTAATTACGAGGGCCCGCATGATCATGACATTCCACTCGAAAAAATAATCAAGATTGTGCTAAAGGCTAGGCCAAACACTATTTTGTTTGAAAGCGCAAATCCGTGCCACGAACATGAGTGGACCGTCTGGAGAGACGCCATTATTCCAGATAATAAAATTCTTGCTCCTGGGGTTATCGACACATGCTCTAATTATATAGAAAACCCAATGCTCGTAGCTCAAAGATTGGAGCGCTTTATTGACATCGTTGGTAAAGAACGAGTAATTGGTAGCACAGATTGCGGGTTTGGCACATTTGCGGGCTACGGGAAAATTGATCCTGACGTCACGTGGAAGAAGTTGAGGAGCCTGCGTAAAGGAGCCGATATAGCGAGCAAAAATGGAATTAAGTGCTAGCTAAACATTGTGACCCACGGCTTTTTTCAATATGTATCGAACATTTTCGTTTTTGCTATCTTGAACAATGGTATCACTGGCAAAAGCGACAAATTCATCTGGTCTAACAAGAATGATGCGCTTTTCCCACAACGCTAGCCCTGCGTTCATTTCACACTCAATTATAGCCAGAGGCACCTGTAGTTCATTTGCGGCTTTTTTGAACGCGCTAGTCACATCATCGGGCTGATCAATTAGAATTAAACTAAACTTATCACCAAGCAATTGCCCACCCAACAAGCTAAAGATGCTTCGGTCATCTGAAATCTTTTGAGGTGATAGGTGAAAACCCGCTTCTACTGCATGTTTGTGCGTACCGCATGCGCTGCTGACACCGCCCTCTGACCCAAAAACTATCGGTGACCCCGACACATTGGGTAAGAATTGAGTGACATCAATATCTTCTCCTGTGGCTCTTTTATGCCAATAAGCCTCAAAGGCTTCTCGATCGATATCCGGATCAAATCTGGAAACCATTTCGGCATCCTGGTTGATCATGCGTACGATAAAGTCATCTCGTGTTGACTCAAAGATAGGCTTGCGCTCGGCGCTGTAACTTTCGAGAAGATTATCGCCCGCCCAGCCGGCAATTTGGGCCGCTAGCTTCCAACTGAGATTACGCGCATCTTCAAATCCGGTATTTACACCATAGCCGCCATACGGAGGGTGCGAATGGGCCGCATCACCAGCAATAAATACCCGACCATTTCGATAATTGTCGGCAACGCTGATGCGCAAATCCCAAAGCCCAACATGGTCGAAATCAACCTCAAAACTTTTGCCAACCGCGCCATAAAGCAGCTCCTTAAAATCAAATGCATCAACCTCAGTTTCAGGTGGTACAGGCGCGTGGAAAAACCAGTTTCCTTGCAAGTCGACTCGTCCCAGAAACTGCCAATATCCTCTCATTTCCTTACTTAGTGCATTAAAGATGGTCTTTCCGCCAAAGTCTTTTAAAATTTCGTCCAATTGAGTTGATTGGAAAACTAATAGAGCCATACGTCGCCGATGCCCATCCGTTGTCTGGGTAATTCCAGCCGCAGCTCGAACTGCCGAATTGGCACCATCGGTGCCAACAAGGTATTTCGCAGTTAGAGTTTTCTTTTTTGATCCCTCAGTTTCCTCGATTTCAACCTTAACACCACCTTCAAATTCACTGTAAGATATGAAACTCCAACCAGTCTTAATGGTTATGTTGGGAATTTCTGCTGCCCGGTCGCGTAAAATTTCTTCGGTAGTGTACTGCGGTAGTCGCTCATTTTCCGCAGCGTAAAAAGCTGCAACGCTGGAACGATTGAACCAATCATGATGATATCCCGAGAGTAAAGTGCCGTAAGCTGTCATCCCTGCATTCCCAAAATCGCGCGGGATGGGGCTAGCATCCTGGATTGCCTTCGTAATGCCCCAGCGCATAAAATGCTCACCTGTGCGCTGTGTAAGGTTCTGCCCCTTTGGAATTGGTTGAATAGCTTTCCGTCGCTCTATGAGAAAGACCGACACACCGCGTAACGCCAGATCTATCGCCAGACCAAACCCTACGGGGCCGCCGCCAGCGATTATAATTTCAGCGTCAAATGATTGAGAATTTTTCATTAAAGGCCTTAGCGAACTGTGTTGCGGAGTTTAGACGATCTATCAGAGAAAATGGTATCGTTCGAACAAATTGTAAAGGCGCACAAACCCACGGATCGCCGCTCTCCCTTTAAATGCGTAAAATTTAGTTCAAAAAATCAAAATTGGACCTTTCACCAAGGTTGGGATCGTAGTTAACTTACAAGCTAATAATACCTATCGGGAGGAAAAGATGAAACCACGGTTCTTTTATGTAGCTGCCCTCATGACCTCAATGGCTTTCGGCAGTTCAGCTATGGCCGCATCGTATGCGATCGGGACGTCAGGTCAGGGCTCAGCAACCTATGGTATTGGCGCCGCACTAGCTAAGGTTGGATCTGAGAAAACCGGTGATCAATTTACCGTTCAGCCATTTGGGGGCACCGGCAAGGTAGTTCCACTGGTAAACTCTGGCAAAGCTGACTTCGGCTTAGCAAACATTCTAGAGGTTACTTCGGCAGTCAAAGGCAAAGGAGCATTTGATGGTCGACCAAATGAAAATCTCCGTATTGTAGCCGTCATTTACCCCTTTGAAGTTGGATTTTTTGTAAAAAAAGACAATCCAGCCAAGTCTGTGAACGACATACGAGGTATGCGAATTTCATCAGACTATACAAGCCAAAAAATTATTGGTGCACTCACCAAAGCGGTTATGGCAAATGCAGGCATTTCAATGGACGAGATGTCACCAGTTCCGACAGCAGGCATCATTTCAAATGCTGATGACTTTGCTGCTGGGCGCACTGACGTTGGCTTCTTTGCAGTGGGGGCAGGTAAAGTCAATGCGGTTAATGCCGCCGTTGGAGGAATTAGGTTCTTGTCCATCAATGATGATGCAGAGTCTGTTGCGCGGATGCAAAAGGTAATGCCGCAAACTTATGTTCAAAAAGCCCAACCAGCGAGTCACAAAACTGGCGTTGAGGGCCCAACAAATCTGATGGCATATGACTATATTCTCTATGCCGGTACTCATGTTTCAGACCAGTCGGTTTATGATCTAGTTGAGGCGATGGCTAAAAACCGGGAAGAGCTTGCAAAAAATTATGCCAGTTTTGGCGGGTTAGAGCCTTCAAAGATGAGCAAGAACGTAAACATGCCATTTCATCCTGGAGCCGAGAAATACTATAAGGCAAGTGGACTATGGGCCCAGTAAACACGCCCGAAGGCGCCTAACCACCAACATTTAATTTTGGTCGATCCAGTTGCCTGGCGTTGGCTTCTGTATCGACCTTTCTAATTCAAAGCTCGTGCACCCCGGTTAAGGTGGATTAGTCCATGGGACAGCAAACCGAAACATCTTCAGCAGCCTCTGGCGAGCCAGAAAACTCTGCATATGACGGTCTGATAAAGCTGCGGAAATTGCTTTCATTAACCCTGACCGTACTCGTAATAGCATGGGTTGCCGATGCACCTCGAGCCTTGTTTGGAGTAGCACTACTCACGCAGGAATTTACCCTGTGTATTCTTGGACTGTGCCTTGCCATTAGCTTTTTCAAAATTGATGAATTGCCACGTCGGGTGCGGCCGTTTTCTTTAACTGTTGGAATCATCTGCATCGGCACATTTTTATTTGCGGCAATACGATACCGCATTTTGTCCGAAGAGATGTTTTATCATCCAAAAGAATCATTCGCCCTTGGGCTTCTCATGGTGCCTGTGGTTTTGCTAGCACTATACCGTCAGGTTGGGATGATGCTTTTTGCTATTGTTACAGCCTTTATAGCTTATGGGCTTTTTGGTGATTTGCTACCACAACCCTTTACTGCGAGACCTTGGGTGTTGATGGATTTAATGCCCCATTTAGCGCTGGACACCACATCGATGGTTGGTGTCCCGCTAACCATCGGTGTTACAGTGGTGATTCCATTTATCATTTTTGGCAGTGTTCTATTTGCCAATGGCGGCGGGCAGTTTTTTACAGATCTGGCAATCTCCATGATGGGCGGTTTCAGAGGTGGGGCCGCTAAAATTGCGGTTATTTCATCTGCCCTGTTTGGCATGATCTCGGGAAGCGCGGTGTCAAATGTGGCATCAACCGGGGTGATTTCAATCCCGATGATGAAACACGCCGGTCTTAAAGGTCGTATTGCCGCGGCCACCGAAGCAGTGGCTTCAACAGGCGGACAATTTATGCCTCCCGTGATGGGTGCCGCGGCATTTTTAATGTCAGAGCTATCGCGTGTTCCATACCCTACAATTGCTGTTGCTGCCATTTTACCCGCATTCTTTTTCTTTTTGGCGGTTTTCATGCAGTCAGATGCTGATGCCATTCGCTATAATGTGAAAGCTGTACCTGAGGAAGAACGTCTGCCGGCAAATCAGATTATAAAAGATGGCTGGCATTTCATTATTCCATTTGTCGTACTCATCGGTTTGATGTTTGGCTTAAATCAGTCGCCTCAACTCGCAGCTCTAAGTGCAAGCTTAACGACGATTGTCCTCGGGTTTTGGAGAGGGTATTCAGATAAACCACTAAGGCTTGGACGCTTGATAACAGCATTTCAAAAGGCTGGCGAAACCTCAATTGAAATCATTATCATCGTCGCCGCCGCCGGCTTTGTCATCGGCGTGTTGAACGCAACAGGTCTGGTTTTTAACCTTACCCTCATAATTGTAAACCTCGCCGGTGGGCAGCTCGTTGCGCTTCTAATCCTAGCAGCATTGATCAGTATTATTTTAGGCATGGGAATGCCTACGATGGCAGTCTACGTTCTTTTGGCGGCGCTAGTCGTGCCCAGTTTAATCGAATTTGGCGTGCCAGTATTATCAGCGCATATGTTTGTACTATATTTCGGCATGATGTCGATGATCACACCGCCTATCGCTATAGCTTCATTCGCCGCCGCTAGCCTTGCGGGAGAAAAGCCACTGGAGGTTGCGATGGTATCAATGCGGTACGCCTGGGTGGCCTATCTAATCCCATTTATTTTCGTATTTCGATCAGACTTTCTAATTGGTACAGCCGGTCAAACCTGGATTGGAACTGCCGAACTATTTGCCGCCACGAGCCTGATGATCTTTAACGCAAATGCTGGTTTATCAGGCACGTTGGTTAACAAAGTCAGCACATTGATGCGGCTGATCCTTACCGCAAATGCTGGTGTCATCTTCTATGTCATGATTAGTCTGGATGACCGGCTGGAGGCATACCTCGTTAGCATGCTAATCTTTGGTATATGTTTTGGCTTGTCATATAGGAATCGTACATGACCAGTGCCACTACGACCGCCGCTCAGGGATTTCTAACACGGCTTGGCCAACACGGTGTCAGCTATCTTTTTGCAAATTCGGGGACTGATTTTGCACCCTTGATAGAAGCTTATGAAGGCGCTGATACAGAACAACTATCCCGCTGGCCAACGCCACTTACAATTACACATGAAACCGTTGCTGTTGGGATGGCTCATGGAGCTTACCTTGTGTCGGGTCAGCCGCAGGCCGTGATGGTTCATGTGAATGTCGGACTGGCAAACGCAATTATGGGGCTGATAAATGCGCAAAGTGACAATATTCCAATCCTGTTGTTTGCCGGACGCACCCCTATTACTGAATATCAACGGCCAGGTGCACGTATGACACCTATTCAATACGGCCAGGAAATGCGCGATCAGGCCGGTATGCTGCGCGATGTGGTGAAGTGGGATTATGAACTCCGCTACGGCGAACAGATCATTGATGCGGTTGACCGAGCTGTTTCGATTGCACTTTCCGAGCCACTGGGACCAGTGTTTTTGGGCCTTCCGCGTGAACCGTTGGCCGAAACCATTGCCGGGGGGCATGATACCCATCATCCACTACCGCCGCAACAACGGCCACACCTCCCCGACGTAGCAGCTATTGATGAGCTTGCCAAAAAGATTTCTACAGCAAAATTCCCGCTTTTGATATGTCAGCGTGGCGACCCTGCTGGCCGTGTTGGCGCCGCTATCGAAAGGCTTTGTGCGGCTCGTCCTATTGGCATAATTGAACCGTTTTTTATCAGGAATAGCCTGGCATCAGATCATCCAAACCATCTTGGTTATCAGACTAAAGACCTTCTAGATAAGGCGGACTGCATAATAATCGTAGACAGTCCGGTACCGTGGATTCCCCATTTTTCTGCGCCAAGGGCAGACTGCCATATAGCCCACATTGGCGAAGACCCGCTGTTCACCAATTTGCCTATGCGAAGTTTTTCTGCAAGCCAATATATTGCTGGTGCACCATATCTGACTCTCGATCTACTGGCTAATCATCTCAGCCAAATCGGCTTCGAAACGAATCCAAGTCTGCAAAACCTAAAACAGACTAGAATCGAAATGCTGGCGGCAACGACAAAAGGTTTTCAAGAGCATGGTGCAATAAAACCTGATCAAGTAGCGGCCGCGCTTGCCCCCTATATGGACGATAAGACATTAGTTTTTTCTGAACTGGGGCCCTCACCTGACCTCGCAAGACCACAACAAGCAAATCAATGGTTCACGCCGCCCTATTCCGGTGGTCTTGGCTGGGGTGTCCCGGCTGCAATCGGTGCCAAATTGGCTGCTCCAAAGAAACGCGTGATCGCCTGCGTTGGTGATGGTTCATACATCTTCGCGAATCCTGTTGCTTGCAATCAGGTGATGGCTTCCCTGGGCTTGCCGATTTTGGTGATTGTGATGAACAACCACAGCTGGAATGCAACCCGTCGTGCGGCACACAATATGTACCCGAATGGAGCTGCAGCTCAAAACGACAATCCCGTTCTAACAGATTTACGACCGACACCCGAGTTTACCACGATTGCAATGGCGAGTGGGGGCTGGGCTAATGCGATTGATGATGCCGCCAATTTAGAGGCGGCTCTAACAAGAGCAATTGAGGTTGTTGAAAGCGAAACCCGTCCAGCAACATTGGAAATCAAAGTTTCTAAACGCGATGGCTTTTAACGTATCCAGCCACTGATGCGGTTTGGATTTACACAGTCATATTTGTCTAAAAGGGTTGGATTCGCTGGCACCGAGGCATCAAGTGTGGCCTCATCCATCTTAATTATGCCGGTTTCCAAGACGCCAAGCACCAATAAAAGTCCAAGCATTAGGTTGTCTAAGAAACGTATAGCCGGCGATTGGGGGATGTCCGCTTTTGCTCCATTGGGCATTACATCAAAGTTTATCTCAGCCACCCTGCTTATTTTCTCTAGTGATCACTCACGATAAAACCTTAGTATTATTATGAGATAAAAAACATACACTTTGGATAAATATGGCCGGGGGGGGCAAAAATCTCGAGCCTTGTCACCGCACTCATGTGGTACTGATATTTTTTCACAAAAAGGCACTTCAAAAAAATTTCAGAAAAGAAGTGAAAGTGTCATTTTGTGCGTTTCGCGATCAACTAGTGGCAGGGTATATTGATCAACATAAATGGCTGTAGATGGTAGCCAAGAAGGCGCGCATAGCAATATGGCGTTTGGTGTGGCGAAGACCTCAGCTGAGAAAATTGCTAACTCGGGCGAATGCCTAAAGGCTTTATGAGCAGGCTCTGTGAAAAACCACAACCTGCGGGTAGCTGATTGTTGCTGGCAAAGCTAGTCAGTGTTCCTGCGTTAAGAGACGGCGCGTAATGGGGAGATCGCTCAACCACCCCCAACCTCACTAAGAGGTGACGCTTTTGCCAGCTGAAGCGACCGACGGATATGGCTCCGGAGATCATTTCACGACTTAGCCTGCGGAAGGCTAAGTGCGTCCAAAACTCACCAAGCTTGAAAGACTGAAGGCTTCCTCAGGACATCCACCAGAGATCATCGAACACCAACAAAAAATTATATTTGGCTTCAGAGCTGATTCCACCAGAGCGACAATCGGTAGGATTCGAACAGTAAGGATATAACTCTGTCGCTCTGTGGAATGAAAGATTCTCCTGAGCACTTTCATACATGCGTATCATTTTAGTAGGCTTGCAGGCTGCACTTTATTGGAGTCACTCTTGCTTAAGTGAAACTTACTACATCAGACAATTCATGTGCATATTTGCTACGGATCAACCGTTATGACAGGTTTACTGTTTGGCTGGCGATAAATCGTTCTATCTCATCAATAGACCAGCCAACTCTGCCCTTTGAAACCCTCACCATTCTAATCAGTCCGCTGTTAGTATTTCGATAAAGGGTCGTACGGCTAATTCCCAAGAGTTCACATGCTTGCTTGCAAGATAAGATTCTTACCATCAATTTATCCCAGAAATTTGTTGAATGTCGGATTTTATCAATCACCTTGTGCGTATAACAACGCACAAATTGAAACCAAATTTTTAATCATGCATAGGTCATTTGGTTTGTCGCAGGAGAACGATATTGTCACGATCAAACAGGTTACTTTCCCATGCCATCAGCGCCTTTAATTTACGACGGACATGGAGTGATCGATCGTAGACAGCAGTTACGCTTGTATCCGTGTGGTTAAGAACACACTTCACTGAAAAACGATCAAAATCGAGCTCCTCAAGGGTAGTTGCCAGACTGCGGCGAAAGTCGTGAAGACGCCAATCAGTTATCTCACAAACCTCATCAAGTTGTTTCTTCATTTTTGAAAAACCTGATATTGGTCGCGCGCCACCTGTAGTTGAGAAGACGAACTCTCCGTCGCCACGCGCTAGCTCACCAAGCAATCCTGACATTCGTTCGGTTAGTGGTGTAACGATTGGACGGCTGTTCTTGCTACGCTCAGCAGATAGTCTCAACAAACCATCTTCAATCTCTTGCCATTTTAAGTTTGAAAGCTCACTCCGCCTATGGCCTGTCAAAATCAATAATTTTACAAAGACAGCGTGTACCTTTCCAAGTCCATCGGCTGATACATAAATTTTTTGAAGCTCATCCAGACTCAATACATGGTCTCTGACGGCCTCCTTTGATGGCTTGGGTATCGTGTGAGCAGGGTTGGCATCGATGTAATCCATTTCGACACACCAACCGAAAAACCGCTTCACATACTGAAGAACACGGTTGGCATGGATTGATGCACCTCGGCCTTTTATCTGATCTAGCATTTTAATTAGGTCGTTTTTGTTCACTGCAGTGATTGGGCGCTTCTCAAACCGTGCGAGGAAGTCCTTCCGCATGGCCCTATCATACTCTCGCCAAGACTTCAGTTTTGCTCGCAAATGACGTACTAAAAAATCTTCGTAACAATAGCTAATCGTCAAATCAGCTTCAGCCGTTGCAGCCTTTTTGATTAGTTGCGGGTTAGTTCCATCAGCTAGCTGCGCACGGAGACCATCGGCAATTTGCCTTGCATGCTTTAAGGTGACCGCTGGATAAGAACCTATTGTGTATCGATATTTTTTGCCAGCAAACCAATAGAGCAAAGACCAACTTCTATGGCCACTTTGTGAGGTTCGAAGCTCAAGTCCACGGCCATCGCGCAGTGGGCGTTTACTATTATCGCTAGAGGAGCTTGAGATGGTTTGATTTGTTAACTTCATAGCGTGTCCGAGGTACTTTTGAGGTACCAAAATCATGTTGATTAGCTGAAACAACATGATACTACAAGACACCGATAATGTTTATAACTAATTGAATTTGGTGCATATATGCAGCACTTTTGGATGCATTTGATACTGGGTGAAACAAGAGAGCACCAGACTACGAATCTGGGGGTCGGGAGTTCGAATCTTCCCGAGCGCGCCATTCTCCTTACAAATGTCAAGCCAT
>Ga0255769_10005718_pt1 | contig 11606 bp, 13 predicted proteins | sample 041ome_9_FD_179637 | JGI IMG/M metagenome (GOLD analysis project Ga0255769, IMG submission 179637) | Coastal salt marsh microbial communities from the Groves Creek Marsh, Skidaway Island, Georgia - 041413US metaG (version 2) | ecosystem: Environmental > Aquatic > Marine > Intertidal zone > Salt... | reverse complement strand
GCTTTAGCAAGAGAACAGGCTGTTCTTAATCTCTTATACAATGTATGGGGGCTTGAGGGATATGCTGGACAAATTGCTCCTAGAGATTCTGGAAGCTTCCCATGGCAGTCTTCACTTGATTTAAATATTATCCAAGAAATACCTGGATTTAGAGATGATGATAAGTTCGTATTGACTTTTGCACTTGAAAACTTGCTTAACTTCCTTGATGACGACAAAGGTATTATTGAATACGGTTACTACTCAGGAAGAGTTCCTGTAATTGATTTAAGAATTGTTGACGGCGACAAATACGATTATAGTGCAAATGCTTATGGATATGGTGACAGATACAATCCTACCAATTTTCCTAATCCATTTAATATTGATAGATCGACAACTCAGAGTTTATGGAGAGCGTCTTTAGGACTTCAATATAAATTCTAATTCTAGTTGATTACAATAAAAAGGCAGTTCTAACTGCCTTTTTTTTGTTAAAATAAATTATGGATAACAAAATCCCCAAACTATCTTTATCAAAGTTATTGTTAAATGATAAGGATACAACCAAAACTCTTTCAAATGCATTATCTAATCATGGTTTTTTTGTAATAACAGATCACGATATTCCTCATAAATTGTTTGATAAAGCGTATGAGTATTCTGAAAAATTTTTTAATCTTGACACAACAACAAAAAATAAATATTCATTTAGACATAATGCAGGTGCCAGGGGTTATACGCCTTTTGGTAAAGAAACTGCATTAGGTGAAACTGTTCCTGATTTAAAAGAATTTTGGCATCATGGTCCAGTCGTAGATTCAACTTATGACTCAAGGATTGCGAAAAACATTCAAGTAAATGAAATTGAAAATTTTAATAATATATTTGACGAATTATTTACTCAAATGCATTCTTTAGGATTAAAGTTATTAGAATCAATCAGCCTTACATTAGACCTTCCAGAAAGTTTCTTTTATAAATCAACAATGAAAGGTAACTCTTTGCTTCGTTTAATTCATTATCCACCATCTAATAATGAAAATATGTTTAGAGCTAGAGAACATGCTGATATAAATTTAATTACTTTATTGATAGGTGCTAATGAACCAGGACTTGAGGTAAAAGATAAGTCTGGTAATTGGATTCCAGTTACTTCATCTTACGAAGACATAGTTTGCAATATTGGAGATATGATGCAATTAATTACAGATAAAAAACTTAAAAGCACTCCTCATAGAGTAGTGAAATATAAAACTGATGAATTAAAGTCTAGATATAGTATTCCTTTTTTCTTACATCCATCACCAGATACTAATCTAAAATCAATTTATCGAGATGATGATCAAGGTGTACTAGCTCATGATTTTTTAGATGAAAGATTAAAAGCTATTAAGTTATACTAAAAATATGTCAATGCTAAACTTTATTCATATTCTTACAGGCTTTGTGGGCTTAATTATATTAGCAATACCGTTTTCAAATAATTATAAAATTATCAATTTGAGATATATATTTTATGGCGTAATTTCTCAATTAATTTTAGCAGCAATACTTCTGAAGGTTCCCTTTATAATTGCCTTCTTTGAATTGCTTGGAAATGGTGTGACTATCTTACAAAATGCAACCCTTGAAGGTGCAAGTTTTGTATTTGGATATCCACCTTCAGATAGTGATTCTGTGTATAGATCTTTATTAGAAACATTTGCTTTTGGAGTTCTGCCATACATTATTGTCATGTCATGTGTTTCAGCAATACTTTGGTATTGGGGTGTTCTTCCTTTTATTGTAAATATGATTTCAAAGGGATGTCAAAAACTTTTTAATATCGGTGGTCCTGTTGGACTAGGTGCTGCAGCAAATGTTTTTATAGGCCAAGTGGAAGCACCATTGTTAATAAAACCTTATGTAAGCAGACTATCAAACAAAGAATTATTAATTTTAATGACTGCTGGTATGGCTACAGTAGCAGGCTCAGTAATGGTCGCATTAATTTCAATATTAGAGGTACAATTTGTATCCGTTAATCTGATACAACATTTTTTAACAGCTTCTGTTTTATCTGTTCCCGCTGCAATAATGTATGCCAACATTATGATACCTTCCAATGAAATAACTGATTCATCTGAAGAATCGAATACTAAGGTTTATAACAGCACTATGGACGCTATTACAACTGGTACAGCTCAAGGTTCAAACATTGCAGTTAGTGTTGGCACTATCTTGATTGCTGTTATTGCGCTTGTATATATTGCTAATTCATTCCTTTCTTTAATGGGAGGGTATTTAGGAATTAATCTATCTATTGAGATGATTCTTGGTTATTTATTTGCACCTATAACTTGGTTAATGGGAATTCCCTGGAATGAAGCTGTAATTGCTGGAGAATTATTGGGATTAAAGACAACATTAAATGAGTTTGTTGCCTATCCTGCACTTGCATCTTTAGAAGATGGGGTTATGTCAGATAGGTCTAAATTAATTACCTTTTATAGCTTGTGTGGTTTTGCAAACTTCTCTTCAGTTGGCATATTGATTTCTGGTATCGGAGCTATGGCTCCTGAGAGGAAAGATGATTTAATTAAGGTATCATTTAAAGCTCTTGTTGCTGCAACATTAGCATCATGCATGACAGGACTTGTCGTTGGTTGTTTTATCTAATTATTTAAAACAATAAATAAATTCAAATAGGAAGCAAAAAATAACCATAGAACATATGGTATAAATAAAATACCTGATAATTTATCTTGATAGAACATTTTTAAAGTTAATTTAAAGTTTAGATAAATTAGTAACCATATATTTAACAATGCTACAAAAGGCATTTGAAAAGCAAAAAATAACCATGACCATAAAGCGTTGAATAACAATTGGATCAAAAATAAATTTTTTGTTTCAGTGAATGTTCTATAAGCAGAAATAGACATTAAAAAATAAAGAATCGGCCAGACAATACCAAATACATATCCCGGTGGGTTTAAAGGAGATTTAATTAATTGTTGATACCAAATATCATCAGCAGTATTAGATGATGCAAGACCACCAACTATAAGAGCAAGAATTACATATATAAAAACTGAAAATTTTGAAGAAAAAAACAAGATTTATCTTTTTCTAAAAAATCTAAAAATTGAATTAGAAATGTCTTTTAGGAAGGTTGAGCCTTTAGGTCTAGCCTCAATAAAAATATAGAAGCCAACAAATATAGCGCTTATGATAAAAACCCAAACTGCATCGTATTCACCCATGGCGGTATTATAATAGTTTTATATTTTTATATCTCTTTTTAATTTAACTTTTTTCAACAATAATTGAGCATACTGAGTAACCTGCACCAAATGAGCATATTACTCCTTTCTGTCCTTTTGCTAAGTCATTATTTAAATTGAATGCAAAAAGCGACCCTACAGATGCGAGATTACCAAATTCAGTTATAGGCATTGGAGTAATATTCTCATCAAAGTCATCCGTACCAAGAATTTTTGATGTTATTAGCCTTATCATTTTTCCATTGGCCTGATGTAACCAGAATTTTGTGATTTCTTCAGGTGCAATATTATTTTTTTTCAATTGTTCAGAGATTAATGATGCAACAAGAGGACATACATCTTTAAATACCCCTTTACCATTTTGATGAAATAATAAATCCTCATTATTTTTGCTATCAACAGCAGCTCTATTTAAATAGCTGTAGTTGCTTCTAATGTTGTTAGAAAATTGAGTATGAAGTTTTCTATCAATAATTTTAAATGCTTTATCTGAGTTACTGTCTTTTTGAACAACTGTAGCTGCACAACCATCACCAAAGATAAAATGTTTGTCTCTATGAGTAAAATTAACAAATGGTGTTGAAACTTCAGGATTAATAACCAGGATAGTATTGGCTATGCCTGAGGCTATATCACTGTATGCATTATTAATTGCAAATGTTGTGGAAGAGCAGCCTACTAACATATCGTATGCATAACCACTTATTCCTAGCTCTTCTTGAATCTCTATAGCAACTGCAGGATAATTTCTTGCAGCATGAGAAGTGCCAACAATAACAGCATCTATTTCATTAGAAGTTACATTTGCCTGATTCATTGCTTTTTTTGCAGCCATAATTCCAACTTCAGCATGAATAGACAATCTATCAGGATGTTCATTTTTTACCCTAGGCATCATTCGATTAATATCTAAAATACCTTCTTTATCAATTACGTATCTAGATTTAATGCCAGAAGCTTTTTCTATAAATTCAGCAGAAGAGAGTTCCATAGATTCTATTGACCCATTTTCTATTTCTAATTTATTATCTTGATTAAATTTTTCTACATAAGAATTGTAGGAATTGACGATTTCACTATTGGAAACTTTTTCTTCTGGGTGCCATATACCAGTGCCAGCAATATAAATGTTGTGCATAATATTTAAGTTTTCTCTGTATCGGATTATTATAAATTATGGATACTGATATGACTAATAATCTTTATTACGAAAATATTTCTTCTAACACTTATCCAAAAGGTGTTTTTATTATTAGTCATGGAATGGCCGAGCATATAGGAAGATATAACTGGTTAATATCAAAGTTAAATAGTGATGGTTATCATGTAATTTCAAGAGATCATAGGGGCCATGGCGTTAATATTACTGAGAAAAATGCTCAAGGCTATTTTGCTGATATTAATGGTTGGTTCAAGGTAAGAGATGATTTAAAAGAAACCATAAGTTATGCAAAGAACAAGTTTCCAAATTTGCCGTGTTTTTTATTAGGTCATAGTATGGGTTCTTGGATTGCTTTATCAACCTTAAATAATAAGTCATTAATAAAAGCGTTAATTCTCTCAGGTTCTTCAAAACTTCCAAAATTAGCAATAATAGCTAATTTAATAATTATAAAGTTAGATATCATAATTAATGGTAAATTCAATCAAAGCAAGATAGTAGATGGTCTAACTATTCGAAGATTTAATTCAAAATATAAGCCTAACAGAACTCCTAACGATTGGATTTCTAGTGATATTGAAAGCGTTGATAACTACACAAATGATCCGTTATGTGGATTTATAGTAACTTCTAGTCTTTGGTCGGATTTGTGCTTTGGATTAATGATGATATTTAAGAAAGATTATTATTCTCATTTGAACAAAGGTCTTCCGATATTAGTAATGTCTGGTGAGTATGACGCAGCATCATCTAATAGCAAATTATCTCAAAAATTATATAAATTTTTATCAACTATTTTTAATAACGTAACCTTAAAAATTGTTAAAGATGCTCGGCATGAAGTTTTTACAGAAGTTAATAAACTTTCATCCTATAATTACATGATCAAATACATTAAACAGTTTTAAATAATTAATTCAAAATGTTCATTCAGCTTAAAGACCACAAAGCACATGTTTTTATAAAAAATGATTTAGACAATTCTAAAAAGAATTTTGTTTTCATACCAGGTGCTGGTATGGATCACAGAACCCTTTCGATGTTCAAATTTGGCTCATTAGAAGAAGAATATAATATTATAGCAATAGATTTGCCTGGTCATGGATATACATCTGGTCCATTGATGCATGATGTAGAGGGTCATACAAAATTTTGTATAGAATTATTTGAGTATATTGATCTGAATGATCCTATCTTTGTTGGACATAGTTGGGGTGGATTAGTCGCACTAGATTTATCACTGAAAGTATCAAATAGTATGACAATATGTATGAATATTGCTTATCCATTCTTAGTTGGAGATCTTTTGTTGGAGCATGCTAAAGGCAATCTAGATCAAGCAGTAGAATTTTTAACAAAATATGGTGTTTATAAATTTCCAGAAATTGAAGTTAAAACTCAAGGTTTTGGAGTAAAAGGTTCAGGATTTTATGGAAGAACTAAAGGTGAAATTAAATCTCCATATGGGACAAAAACTATTGAATCTGATCCTGAGAGAGAAATAAAGTTATATCCATTAAAAAGATTATTTAATCAGACACAAAAAGAAATTAGCTCCATAGATTTAAAATCATGCAATAAATACAGATTAAGTGATAGCCAATTTAATGAGTTGAACAATGTTAAATTTATTTTTTGTGATAAAGATAAACTTGCCCGATATAATGCTGATAATATTATTTTAAAAAATCTTGATTTAGAAAAAGATATTTTTATTTTGAATGAGACTGGTCATTTTCCATTTTTTGAAGATCCAGAACAGCTTCAGACAACTCTTCTAAAAATCTTATCATCTGATGTTAAATAAAAAGAAGTATGAGTATCCGATTCTTGAAAGAGTTGATCTAGAAATTGGACGTCATTATTTAGACTCAAATAAAAAACCTGTACCTAGTGTTACAACTGTTTTATCAGGAACTTCAAAATCTGCTGACGGACTCATTCAATGGAGGAATAGGGTTGGTGAAGAAGAGGCTAAGAGAATAATCAAACAAAGTACCGATATAGGTACAGCCGTACATGAGGCAATTGAAAATTATTTAAATGGAAAATCTTGGGATAATTTTGAAGAAACTCATGATCAACAATTAGCACAAAAGATTTCAACTAAATTTGTTAATGATGGCTTAAAAGGAATAACTGAAATATGGGGCCTTGAAGTTGGCCTATTGTTAGATAATTTATATGCTGGAACAGCAGATTGTGTTGGGTTGTACGAAAATGTTCCAACTCTCATTGACTTCAAAACTGCAAAAAAAATAAAGAAAAGAGAATGGATTGAGGATTACTTTTTGCAAGGTTGTGCATATGCAAATGCGCATAATGTAATGTTTGGAACAAAGATTGAGCAAATAGTTATATTAATGGTAGATAGAAATTCAGACTTTCAAGAATTTATAGTCAGGCCAACTGAGTTTAAATTCTTGACAAGAAAATGGAAAAATAGGCTTATTGAATTTAATAATAAGTATAATGTTTAACTTTTAAACATATTAAAAATGAAACCATTAATACTAGATTCAGCTTTAGGTACAGAATTAGAAAATAGAGGGGAATATCTTCCAAGTTTTAAAACATCTATCTGGTCAGCATATTCACTTATTCACAATCCAGAAGTAATTAAACAGATTCATATAGATAATATTGAAGCTGGAGCAAATGTAATTACAACATCTAACTATCAAGCAACCCCAGAATTACTAAAGAGAGAACCAACAGCTCCTACCTATGAGGACTTGGCAAAACGCTCTCTTGAGCTTTGTAAGGAAGCAGTTATAAAAACTGGCTCTGATACTAAAATTGCAGGATGCTATCCACCAATACATGTAACATTTAGACCAGATCTAAGCTCAAAAGAAAAAACACTTAGAAAATTTTATGAAACTTTAGGTTCCATATATAGCAACGAGGTCGATGTAATTATTTGTGAAACAATGGCATCAATATACGAAGGTACAATAGCTGCCTCAACTGCAAAAAATTACTCAGATACTGTTTGGCTAAGCTGGACTACAAGAGGGAACAAGTTAAATAGACTTCCAAGTACCGAGCTATTAGATTTAGCTATCGAAGAAGGCTTAAAGTTAGATGTAGATTGCCAATTAGTTAATTGTGTTCATGCTGACACTGCAAGTCTTGCAATAGAAAAACTAAAAAAAGAAAAAAGTTTTGGTATATATGCCAATTCCTCTATATATAAAAAAAATAAACTTGAAGGATTTGTAAGTGATTCTGATGAATGGCATTATCATAACCATCAACCTATAAAACCAAATCAGTATAAAGATTTTGTTGTCCAGTGGATAGAAAATGGTGCTTCAGTTGTTGGTGGTTGTTGTAGAACAACAACTGAACATATCAAAGAAATAAAAAAAATTGTAGATAATTTATGAAACAAATAATTGCAATTGGTGGCGGGGGATTTGGTAGAGAGATTGGAGAACTAAAAATTGAAAAATATATAGTTAAACAATCTAATAAATTAAACCCAAAAATTTGTTTTATTCCAACAGCTACCGGTGATGATCAAAGTTATATTGATAATTTTTATAAGGCTTTTGATTCTTTAGATTGTCTAACATCTCACATTGATTTCTTCAAAAGAACAATTGATCTAGAGCCGCATATATTAGAACAAGATATCATATATGTTGGTGGAGGTAATACTAAAAGCATGTTGGCAGTTTGGAAAGAGTGGAACCTAGATTCTATTTTAAAAGAAGCATATGAAAATAATATTATTATGAGCGGTGTTAGTGCAGGTGCAATATGTTGGTTTGAAAAAGGAATTACTGATTCATTCGCAGACCACCAAACAATTATTCCGTGCCTCGGTTTTGTAAAAGGTATTTGTTGTCCACATTACGATGAAGAACCTGAAAGAATACCTTATGTCAAAGAAATGTTAGAAGGTGGAAATATTGATGAGTGTATAGCTATTGATGGATATTGCGCACTTCATTTGATTAATAATGAGCCTAGATTTTCAGTTTCTTTTAAGAATAAAACTAATACACATCATGTAGTTTGCATTAATAATGAAATCATTCACAATAACTTACCAAATGTAGAAAAGATATTATTATGAAAATAGCGAATACATTATCAATACTACTAGCAACAGTTCTTGGAATCATTTCTGCGCAATGGATTTTTTCACCAGAAGCAGCAGCTCAATCATTAAGCATGGTTTACTTAGAAGGGGATGCAAGAAATACTCAAGTTAGGGACTTTACTGCTTTTTTTCTTGGTACGTCAATAATGTCCCTTCTTTCATATGTAACTAAAGAATATCAGTGGATATTAAGTGCTGGCCTCATTTTTTTAATTGCAGGAATTTTTAATGTACTAACTTCTATTAATTATGAAACTGAAATAGCTGTTGCTTCATTGATCTCTGAATTAATATTTACATGCATGGCATTTACTGCAGCGTATATTTATAAAACAAATAAGTTATAAATAACTTACAAAATCTTCAATATCTAATTCTGGTATTTTTTTGTTGGATCCATCTGCAGTTCCAACATATATATAACCTAAAATTTCTTGATCGGCTTCAAGATTAAGTTTTGATGCTATAAATGGATTAAACGCCAATTTACCAGTTCTCCAAATTGCTGAATAACCAAGAGCATTTAATGTTAATAGAATGTTTTGTGCAGATGCTGCAGTTGATAGCTTTTGTTCTATTTCAGGTACTTTAGGATGATCTTTAATAGAATTAACTAAAATTACTATCATTGGAGCTCTATATGGCGCATTCTTATACTTATTAATTATTTCATCTTTTATATCAGGGACGGTTTTTGCATACTCTTCGAATATTTTTGATAATCTATCAATTCCTTCTCCAGTAACCTGAATAAAGCTACTCGGTCTTAACCAGGCGTGATCTGGAGCACGTAATGCACCTCTAAAAACTTTATCCATTTCATCCTGAGTAGGGTGAGGCTCTGCTAATGTTCTGGCCGAAACCCTATTTAAAATATTGTCTAAAGCATCCATATATAGTTATATTATTATAATTACTTAATAAATTAGTAATTATATATAGGAAATTCTTATGTTATATCAAATAGGTTTAATTTTAATTTTAGTTGTTATTGCCTTAATTATTGGAAAAAAATTTAAAAAAACCGATAGTGCTGAGGATCAATTAATTTTCGAGGATGACATGAGTAATGAAGAGCTTGAAAAATTAGACGATGAAATAAATTAATTATTTAATTCATCTTCAAGAGATCTATAAAGCTGTCTGCAAGCAAATGCAGTAATTATAGAAAAAGGTATTCCAAAAATTACAACCGCTGTTTGTAGAGCGCCTAATCCACCGGCATTTAATAAGACTGCAGCCACAATTCCTAAAAGTATTGCCCAGGTTACTCTTGAAATCAATGGAGAATCACCTTTAATGTCGGCACCTTTTTTTGAAGATAGCATAGAAGCAACTAAAGCACCCGAATCTGATGATGTAACAAAAAAAGTTACAATAAGAATTAAAGAAACTACAGATAAAGCAAATGAGAAACTCATTGAATCATAAAGCACAAATAATGCAGTACTGGCACTGTTACTTACGGCTCCAGTTATATCTGAGACATTATTTACAAGTAAATAAATAGCAGAATTACCAAAAACTCCCATCCATATAAAAACTATTAGAGATGGTACAAAAAGAACTCCTACAATAAACTCTTTAATTGTCCTTCCATATGAAATTCTAGCAATAAACAATGAAACAAAAGGTGCCCAGGCAAACCACCATGTAAAATAGAATAAAGTATATCCGTTTTGATATATTGAATTATTATAAGCTTCTGTCCAGGTTGAGAGTCGTATTATTTCATTTATGTACACGCCAGCATTTTGGACCATTGCATTAAGAATAAATACAGTAGGGCCTAATAAAAGTACTGCGAAGACTAAAGATACAGCTATAAACATATTAACTTGCGATAGTCGTTTAATTCCAGCATCTAGACCTAGGCACACACTAAGTAAACCTAAAAGAGTTATTACTACGATAATGATAAATTCATTAATTTGTATATCGAAAACGTGATCAAGACCTCCATTAATTTGAGAAGCACCCAAACCTAAAGATGTCGAGATACCAATGATAGTAGTTAAAATTGCAATAATATCAATTATAGCTGCAAGAGGTTTATTGTCTTCAACAGAGTTACCCAACAAGGAACTAACTCTAAATGCCTTTTTTCTATTATATGATGCAAAAGCAAAACACAAACCAAGAGCTGAATATACCGCCCAGCCATGAAGACCCCAATGTAAATTGGTTAGACTCATAGCTTTACCAGCATTATATGAGAGATTTTTACTCATCTCAGGGTAATCATTTAAATTACCTATAGGCTCAGCCACCCCATAAAATAAAAGACCAATACCCAAACCTGCACTAAAAAGCATAGCTATCCAGTTAGGGTAGGAGTATGCGGGAACAGCATTAAATCCACCTAATCTGATATTTTTGTATTTAGTAAATATTAAATATGTTGAAAATACCAAAAAACCATTTGCTGTCAGGATTATGAACCATCCCATTGATTCAGAAATAGCAATCTGGGTAGTACTGAAAAATTGTGATGAAGCTTCAAGATTCGTAAAAACAATAGCAGTTATGGTTGATAATAATAAAACTGAAAAAAGAAATCTCGATTTGTTTAAGCTGTTCATTTATTTTATTATTTATTTAATTTTTAAGTGAAACATAAATAATAGTTTTTTTCTAGGAGTTAAATAATTAACAAATTAAATTTGCATACTAAATATAAGCTGGTATCATAATTCACAAGACCGATTTACAGAAATTGCTGGTCTATAAACTAAGCTAAACTTCTCTTGGGGGAAAAACTAGGGGATACCTTAACTTTGTTTATTTAGCAATTTTAATTTTTATTTATATAGGAATTTTATTATGTTAAATAACTTTAAAAAAATTCAAGACAAGATACTTCCATCTTTGTCAGCATTTGCATTAGTTAATGCATCTGCATTCACTGGATTAATATCAGCTCAGAGCAACGCTACTGTTGAAGAAATAGTTGTTACTGCTCGTAAGAAAGCTGAAAGTCTTCAAGATGTGCCATTATCTGTTCAAGCTCTTAGAGAAGAGACGCTTGAAGAAAGAGGCATAAGTATATTTGAAGATTATTTACTACAACTGCCAGGTGTTA
>Ga0255769_10005716_pt1 | contig 11609 bp, 13 predicted proteins | sample 041ome_9_FD_179637 | JGI IMG/M metagenome (GOLD analysis project Ga0255769, IMG submission 179637) | Coastal salt marsh microbial communities from the Groves Creek Marsh, Skidaway Island, Georgia - 041413US metaG (version 2) | ecosystem: Environmental > Aquatic > Marine > Intertidal zone > Salt... | reverse complement strand
GATAAAGCTATTAATTATTCAAACAAAGTGGCAATGTCACTATCGGACCTTTTCTGTGTTGAGAGGCATAAAAATCAATTTTTAGATTTAGTCAAAAATAAAATTGATATAGTTTTTGCAAATGAACAAGAAATTCTATCATTGATAAATACAAAATCATTTAATGAAGTAATAAATTTTTGTAAAAATCTTGATAATACTATCGTAATAACAAGAGGAAACAAAGGTGCAGTTGCAATTAAAAATAAAGAAATTTTTGAATGTCCTTCAATTCAAAATATTAAAATTATTGATCTAACAGGAGCAGGAGACTTATTTGCTGCAGGTTATTTAGATGGTACAATAAAACAAAATAGTATTCCTGAATGTTTACAAAAAGGTACAAATTTAGCAGCAAGAATTATTCAGAAAATAGGAGCAAGAATTTAATTTTAATAAACAATCAATAATATTATATTGTATTTATGAATAATTATGAAATATTAAAACTTTTTCCTGAGCCCGTTTTTAAATATAAATTAGAAAATTTTAAAACTCTCAATAAAGATTTGGCTGAGTATATATATGATCTTAGAAACATGGAAAAACATGGGTTAAAAAGATCTAATAGAGGTGGTTGGCATTCTGAAAACTTTAAGCTTGGATTTAAAAATACCATTCAAAATAAATTTGCAGTTGAGGTACAAAAATACGTTTTAAATGCATTTCAAAATTATGGATGGAAGACAAATGATGTAAATATTAGAATTAAAGAAATGTGGGCTATAATAAATAAGAAAAACGATTTCAATGTAATACACACTCATCCGAATTGTTATCTAAGTGCCGCTTATTATGTTAAAGCACCAAAAAATTGTGGTAGATTTCAAGTAGAGAGTCCAAATATAGCAAGAAGACATTCTTATCCTGAAATTTCAAAACAAAATGATCTTAATGTTGAGGTGGCAGGCATAGAAATTGAAGAAGGAGATTTATTGTTATTTCCAGGTTATTTGCCACATAAAGTAGCAAAAAATGAGAGTGAGGAGGATAGAATAGTAATAAGTTTTAATGTTGATGTTAAATAGCATAATCGCTAATTTATTTTTTAATTCTTTTATAGCTACCCTTGCCTTTTTTTGGTTTAACTATTTTAGGTCTATATTTTGTTGAAAGTAAATCTTTAGCAAAAATATTTCTTTTACTTAATTTGATAGCCATTTTTTAAACTTTCTAAAAAGCTTGTATCATTAAATATATCAATTATTTTTTTTCTTAATCTATAGATATGAGTTTCAACAGTATGGGTTTCTAGATCTGATTGATAACCCCAAACTTTGGCTTGTAATTCCTGAGCCTTAACAGGTTTTTTAGAGTTAAATAAATAAACTATAGAATTTATTTCTTTTTCAGTTAATTTTAAATTTAAATGATCTTTTATTAATTCTCTCGAATTAATATCAATTATATATTTTCCAATTTTAACGTTTGACTGAGCGTTAAAATTTAATTTGAGAAATTCTATATTTATTTTTTCAACTAATTTAAAAATACTTATTGGTAATTTATTTATAATAACTTGATTTTTGAAATTTAATATTTTTTTTGGTGATAAAATCAAATAATTTAAATTATTAATGATATTTGATTTTATTATTTCTTGTTTATTTAATTTTAAAATTGAAAACTTAAATTGATCTCTTATTTCAATCAAAATTTCATATAAAATGATATTATCGTATATTACAAGATATTGCTTATTCATGTAATATTAGCATATGATAATTTTAATAAAAAATAAACACACACTTGTACTAGACGAATTTATTTTTCAATGTTGTATTGGTAAAAAAGGTTTAACCGCATTAAAAGTTGAAGGTGATTTAAAAACCCCCAAAGGAGTTTTTGGAATTGAACACTTGTACTTTAGACAAGATAAAATAAATAAACCAAAAACTAAATTAAAATGTATCAAGATTAATAAGAAAATGGGTTGGTGCAACGATGTTAATAGCAAAAAATATAATAAATTAATTAATGTTAGTAATAAAATTTCTCATGAAAAACTTTTTAGACATGATGAAAAATATGACTTAATGATACCTCTAAAATATAATTTCAAAAAACCTATACCTGGAAAAGGAAGTTGCATTTTCTTACATTTAACTAATAATTATAAGCCAACAGCAGGCTGTGTTGCTTTAAAAAAAAAGGATTTTCTCATTCTCTTAAAATTTATTAATAATAAAACTAAAATAAAAATTGTTTAAATTCTTTCACCGAATATTTTTGAACCAATTCTTACAAAAGTGGCATTATTTTTAATTGCTAAAATGTAATCAGAAGACATGCCCATGCTTAATTCTTTTAGACCCAATTTATCATTAAGTACTTTTAATTTTTTAAAATAAACTTCAGGATCTTCTGATGCGGGAGGAATACACATTAAACCAACTATATCTAAATTTAAACTAGTCGAAAATGTATATAAGTCATCTAAATTTTCAATACTTATACCTGATTTTTGAGGCTCACTACCTATGTTAACCTGAATAAAAAGTTTAATTTTTTTTGACTGTTTTGTCTCTTCGTCAGCAATTTTTTTTGCTAACTTTTGATTATCAAGAGAATGGATATAATCAAAAATTGCAATTGCTTGTTTTACTTTATTTGTCTGGAGCCTGCCTATTAAATGTAAATTTATTTTTTTATTTTTTTTTATATTTGACCATTTTTCAATTGCCTCTTGAACTTTATTTTCCCCAAATTCTTTATGGCCGTATTCAATTACAGGCATGATTTTTTCAATTGGGAAAGTCTTTGAGACTGCAATAATATTTGCTTTATTATAAGATGTATCCGATAACTTTATATTATTTTTGATATTAATTAAATTTTGAACAGATTGATGCATAATAGTTCTCTTGAAAAATATTACTTTATTAATTCGTTAGATACAAATGTTATAAAAAAACTACAAAAACATACTACTTTAATTTACAGAAACTATAACAAAGATAAATTAGACAAAATTAAAATTTTAAAACTAAAATCAATTTGTAAAAAAAATCAAATAAGATTTATACTTTCAAATCAATTTAAATTATCAATTAAGTTAAATCTAGATGGAGCTTATATTCCATCATTTAACAATGAATATAAACATTTATCTTATAAATTACCTAAAAATTTTATTATAATTGGATCTGCACATAACTTGAAAGAAATTAGAACTAAAGAATTACAAAGGGTTGATAGACTTGTCATATCTTCTTTGTTTAAAAAAAATAAAAATTTTTTAGGAATTAATAAATTTAAAAATTTATCAAAATTAACTTTAAAAGTAATAATTGCATTAGGTGGTATTTCAAAAAGAAATATTAATAAATTAAAATTGGTAAAATGTTTTGGTTTTGCTGGAATATCTTATTTTGAGTAAAAAAAAGGCCCCTAATAAGGGGCCCCTTTTTAAAGTTTTTCTAAACTAAATTAGAATGCAAATGATGCACCTAAAGCCCATACTTCTTGGTCTTCAGTTACAGTAGTTGTATAACTAATATTATCACCAGTAGCTGATGAAGCAGTTAATGTCATTCCACCTGCTGTGTATGCAACTTTTAATCTTGCAAAATCAGCAGCTACGTTTGTAGAAGATACAACACCAAATGTTAATTCTTCTGTACCGTAAGATACTGAAAGATTATCAGACACAGTGTATGCAATGCTGTACGCTGTAGTTTCTTGATCTCCAGAAGCTACTACATCATCATACTCTGAATTTGAATAACCAACAGTGATTGGACCATAAGCATAAGTCGCTTTCATTACAGTTTGATCTGCATGAGAACCAGCTGTGCTGTTATCATCACCTATTGCGTAAGTAAGTGATAAGCCATCGATTCCGCTGTAAGTTGCTGCAAATGAAGTAGATGACTCATGACCAGTTCCTTTTGGTGCATATGAAGCCATGATGCTTACACCATCAACGATTGATGGAAGTGTATACATTAAGCCGTTAGAACCAGCTGGTGCGTATTCTGGCTCATCAGCTGTTACTTGGAAAGCATCCCAAATGTTACCAGCAACTGTACCATCAACTGCGCCTGCAGCTGAATCTCCACCTTCACCAGACATTTTTAAAGATCCTAAAGCATCTGAACTAATTGTTACAGAGTGACTGTCAAATGGAGCTTCTGTTGCGCCAGCTTCTTTGTCAGTTTCGTTATCACCTTGATCTAATACGAAAGAAATTGAAACGTTTAAACCGTTATCTAATTCTCCACCACCAGAAAAAGTTAATTGGTTGTCCATTGAAAATGATTTACCAGAGTTTACAGCACCACCATTGATGTGCTCTAAGTACATTCCAGCAGAACCATTTACAGTTACTTCACCAGCATTAGCTGAAAAAGCAACAAGTGAACCTGCTAATGCAGATAAACCTATTTTTTTTAAATTGTTCATATTAATTACTCCTTTTATTAAATTGTTATTATTAATAATAAACAGGGCATATATATCACCCTAAAATACAATTTTTTATGGATTTTATTGATTTTACTAATAAACTTTTCAAGTGTTGCATTTTTGCATCACTAAATTTCAATTTTTTATATATTTTAATAATATTTTAAAAATATGCTGTATAAGCAATGAAATTAACCTCAAAATCTATGATCATAAAACTAAAAACTATAATTTTCTTAACAATTCTAATAACTATTTTATCAGGCTGTAATGGGAAATTACCTGGTGGCGACGCAAGAAAAACGCCTGCTGATCCTGCGGAAAGAGTGAAAAAAAATCTTGAAGAAGGCAGGGGATTTAAAATATTTGATTCAAATGCTTCTAATAATGGTGGAGTTTTTGAGTTTGCAAGCTCAAATGACTTATGGAGAGCTTCGCTAGATGTAATTGACTTTATGCCATTAGCGTCAGTAAATTATAGTGGAGGGATTATAGTCACAGATTGGTATTCAAGTGATGAAAATCAAAACGAGAGTATCAAAATTTCTATTAGATTTCTAACGAATGAAATAAGATCTGATGCATTAGAGATTAAAGTGTTTAAGAAAAATTGCACAAATAATTTTCAAAATTGTAATGTTGTTTTATCAGATGGTGTTTTGGTTGCAGAATTAAAAAGTGAAATTTTAAAAAAAGCAACTCTCTATAAAAAAGAAAAAGAAGAAAAAAAATAAACTAATTTTTTATGACGATTCTTCACAATAACTAATAAATAATAAAGTTGTGCAAAGATATAATTTTAAACTAGTTGAAGATAAATGGCAAAAAACTTGGGAAAAGAATAAATCATTTTCATCAAAAATAGATTTTAATAAAAAAAAATTTTATTGTCTTGAAATGTTTCCATATCCATCAGGAAAAATTCATATGGGACATGTTAGAAATTACACTATCGGTGATGTGCTAGCGAGATACAAGATATTAGAAGGATACAACGTCTTACATCCAATGGGATGGGACTCATTTGGTATGCCCGCAGAAAATGCTGCAAGACAAAATAAATTAGACCCTAAAACATGGACGGAATCTAATATTACTAAAATGAAATCTCAATTAAAAAGGCTTGGGTTGTCCATTGATTGGGATAGAGAAATATCTACCTGCACACCAGAATATTATAAACATCAACAAGAATTTTTTTTAGAACTTTATGATAAAGGACTAGTTTATCGAAAGGAACAATACGTAAATTGGGATCCAATTGATCAAACAGTATTGGCAAATGAACAAGTGATAGATGGAAAAGGATGGAGATCTGGGGCTACAGTTGAAAGAAAAAAACTAAATCAATGGTTTTTTAATATTAAGAAATTCTCTCAAGAACTTTTGGATAGCTTGAGTTCCTTAGAAAAATGGCCAAATAAAGTAAAAACTATGCAAACTAACTGGATAGGACAGTCGTATGGTTGTGAGGTAAAATTTAATATTGAAAATTCTAAAGAGGTAAATGAAATAAGTTGTTTTACAACTAGACCAGATACATTATTTGGTCTATCTTTTCTCGCTCTATCTGTAGATCATCCTATAGCAAATTTATATTTGAAAGATGATGATTTTATTAAATTTAAAAAGGCATGTGCAAAAACTGGCACTACAGAGGAGTCTATAGCCAATGCTGAAAAAATAGGATTTAAAACAAATTTAATAGCTATAAATCCTTTAGATAATTCAATTAAAGTTCCCGTATATTTTGCAAATTTTGTTTTAATGGATTATGGATTAGGAGCAGTTTTTGGCTGTCCAGCACATGACCAAAGAGACCTAGATTTTGCCACAAAATATAATCTCAATGTCACAACTGTTGTGTCTCCTGAAAAAAATAATTTTAATCATGAAGTTAAAGATGAAGCCTACACTGGACCTGGATATCTCATAAACTCTAAATTCTTAAATGATTTAAAAGTTCCTGAACAATCTATTGAAAAGACTATTCAATATTTGGAAGAGAAAAATTTAGGGATAAAAAAAATAAACTTTAGACTTAAAGATTGGGGTGTTTCTAGACAAAGATATTGGGGATGTCCCATACCTATAATGTATGATGATAAAGGTAATCCTCACAAAGTTCCAAAAGAAATGCTACCCATCAAACTGCCTACAATTTCACAATTAGAACCAACAGGAAATCCATTAGACAAATTAGATGATTGGAAGAATATTGAAGTTAATGGAAAAAAATTCACAAGAGAAACTGATACTCTTGATACATTTGTAGATTCATCTTGGTATTTTTTAAGATTTTGTTCTCCTGAGAATGAAACTTATGGATTTAATATAGATGAAGTAAATTATTGGATGCCAGTTGATCAATACATTGGTGGTGTAGAACATGCTATATTGCATTTACTATATTCAAGATTTTTTATGAGAGCTCTTTCATATAAAAATGAAAATTTTAATATATTAGAACCATTTGATGGACTATTTACACAAGGTATGGTTTGTCATGAAACCTATAAAGATAATAAGGGAAATTGGTTAAGCCCTGAAGAAATTGAGATAATAGATGGCAAAAAATACATGAAATTAAATAATTCTGAAGCAGTCATAGTTGGGCCATCGGAATCAATGTCAAAATCTAAAAAAAATACAATAGACCCTGAAAATATAATCGATCTTTATGGGGCTGATTCAGTGAGGTTGTTTATTCTTTCTGATAGTCCACCTGAGAAAGACGTTCAATGGTCTGATGAAGGTATAATTTCTTCATACAAATTTATTCAAAAATTATGGATGCTTCATAATGAAATTATTGAACTTATAAAAAAAAATCACTCCAATGATAAAAATATAGATTTAGAAAAATATACAAATAAATTTTTAAAAAAGATTACAGAAAATTTAAATAATTTTAGTTATAATGTTATAATTGCCAACTTACATGAACTCTATTCTTTTTTAAAAAAAGAAATTAAAAAACAATATTCAAGCGAAACATTAGTTAGTAATTATAAGAAAATTTTAATTGCTTTGATGCCAATTATTCCTCATTTTGCTAATGAAGCACTAGAAGAAATGGGAGTAAAATCTCAAATTAGCTGGCCTCAATACAATGAAGATATTTTAAAAGAAGAGTTTGTAAAAATTGTTGTTCAAATAAATGGTAAAAAAAGAGGATTAATCGAAATAAAAAGAGAATCTAGCGAAACTAAAATTTTAGAGGAAATCATAAAAAATAAAATTTTTAATAAATATTTGAAAAACTCAGGCTTAAAGAAAAAAATCTATGTTAAAAATAAATTAATTAATTTGATTATATAAAATGTTAAAAAAAATAATAACTTTTACATTTATCTTATTATTTATTTTTGGATGTAATTATAAACCCTTATATCAAAATAATACTGAGAACACTTTTAATATTGAATTAACTGACCTAGAGGGAGACAATCAAGTAAATTCAATAATCCAACTAAACTTAAATAGATTTAATAACAAAAAATCCTCTAAACAGTTTGGTATCAGCATTAATAGCTCCTATGATAAAATTGTTATCGCTAAAAATACAGCTGGAAACAATACAAATTATCAAATTGTTATTACCTCCAATTTTTACATAAAAAGTGAAACAATTGAAAAAACCATAACTATTACAGAAAAGTTTAATTTTACTGAGGGGGAAAATACTTTTGAAAACAACGACTATGAAAGAGCCATTAAAAATAACATGATTTCTTCTATAACTAACAAGCTTATAATTGAGTTAACTAAAATTAAATGATCTTAAAACACTATGAGCTTAATAAAATAAATTTAGAAAATAATAAAATTATTTTATTTTATGGGAATAACAATGAATTAAAAAAAAAAGAAATTATTCAACTAAATAAAAAAATAACTAATAATGAAATATCTTCTTATGATGAAAAAGAAATTTTAGAAAATGAAGATTTATTTTTAGAAAGTCTTTTTACCTCATCATTGTTTTCAAGTAGAAAAACTGTTATTGTTAAAAGAGTAACCAATAAGTTAACAAAAATAATTCAACAAATTTTAGAAAAAAAAATTAAAGATTTTTTATTAATTTTAGATTCTGATAATTTAGAAAAAAAATCCAAACTAAGAAGCCTTTTTGAAAAAGATAAAAATTTAATATGTGTAGCTTTCTACCCAGATACTTATGAAATATTATTAAACCATGCTTCTTCGTTCTTTAAAGTATCTGGTATTTCAATTTCTAGAGAAAATATTAATCTTTTAATTAACAGGTGTAATGGTGATAGAACATTGCTAAATAATGAAATGGAAAAACTGTTAATTTTTGCAAAAGATATTAAAAAAATTTCTACTGAAAACTTGATAAAACTCAGCAATTTAAGCGAAAACCACTCTATTTTTGAACTTGCCGACAGCTGTTTGAGTAAAAATATAAAAAAAACAATGAATATATTAAATGAAAATAACTTTAACTCTGAAGATAATATTACAATAACAAGAATTTTTCTAAGTAAAACAAAGAAAATTCTTAAATTATCAAAAGAATTTGAAAAAAATAAAAACTTAGAAGCAGTAATTAATAATGCAAGACCATCAATATTTTGGAAAGAAAAAGATATTATAAAACAACAAATTATAAAATGGAGTCAAAGTAAATTACACGAGTTTATTTTTGATCTAAACAAATTAGAATATTATCTAAAAAAAAATACCACAAATTCTACGAAAATTTTAACCGACTTTATTATTCAAAAAACAACTAACTAATAATTATTTTTTAATATTTCAATTAATTTATTTAATTGATCTAAATCCTTATATTCTAATAATAGAACACCTTTATTATTTGTTTTATTTTTAATCTCAGCTCTTAGTCCAATTTTTTCTATAAGGGATTGTTCAAGTTCTTTAATATTTGGATCTTTAATTTTTAAACGATGCTTATTTTTTTTTTTAAAGATTTTTACAAAATTTTCTGTCTGTCTTACTGATAGTTTTTTTTCAATTATTTTATTAGCTATAAAATTTGCATTTTCTAGTCCTACTAAAATTTTGGCATGACCAGCGGATATCTTTTTATTCTCAACTAATTTTAAAACATCTTCAGGCAAAGATAGAATTCTTAAACAATTTGTTACGTGACTTCTACTTTTACCAATAAATTTTGAAACTTTTTCCTGATCATAAGAGAATTCTTTAATTAATCTCTGATATCCTTGAGCTTCTTCAAGAGGATTTAAATCATGTCTTTGGACATTTTCAACAATTGCAAATTCTAAACTTTTTAAGTCGTCTGCTTCAGTAACAACAACTGGAACTTCATGAAGTCCAGCCTTTTGGGCGGCAAGCCAACGTCTTTCACCCGCTATGATTTCAAATTTTAAATTTTGATCTGCAGATTTTCTAACAATAATTGGTTGAATAATTCCCCTCTCTCTAATTGAATTGGCAAGATCATTTAAATTTTCTTCATCAAAGTTTCTTCTAGGCTGATATTTATTTGGAATAATTTCACCTATTGTTAATTTATTTTTTTGTGTCTCAATCTTAGTTTCTCCTATGAGAGAAGATAATCCTCGCCCCAAACCTTTCTTAATTTTATTTGCATCCATTATGCTACACCTCCTGTGTTAATTTCTTGATTAATAAATTCATTTGTAAAACTAAAATATGATTTACTTCCAGGACATGATTTATCGTATATTAAAACTGGCATGCCATGAGAAGGTGCTTCAGACAATCTGACATTTCTTGGGATTACTGTAGAGTAAACTTTTTCATTAAAATAGTCTCTTGCTTCTTTTTCAACTTGAGATGAAAGCTTGTTTCGCTTATCGTACATCGTTAAAAGTATACCCCTGATATTAAGTTCAGGATTTAAACTAATTTTTACTCTTTCTATTGTTTTCATAAGCTGTGTAAGTCCCTCTAGGGCAAAGAATTCTGTCTGCAAAGGCACTAGCAATGAACTTGAAGAGACTAAAGCCATCACTGTCAGCAAGCTTAGAGATGGGGGACAATCAATTAGTATATAATCATAAGATCCTCTAGAATCATTTAAATATGCGGTTAATTTAAGCTTTAAAATAAATGCTCTATTACTATCTCCAGCCGTTTCAACTTCAAGCCCAGATAAATCTACATTTGAAGTTATGATATCTAAATTTTTAAATTCTGTTTTTTTAATTACCTCAAAAATCTGTTTTGTACCGTTAAGGACTCCATAAATTGTTTCCTCCGAGGCTCCCAAATTTGAAAGTCCAAGTCCTGTGGTAGCATTTCCCTGGGGATCCAAATCTAAAACTAATATTTTTTTATCTTGTTGAGATAATCCTGCTGCAAGATTTATAACTGTCGTTGTTTTCCCTACTCCACCCTTTTGATTTATTACAGAAATTATTTGCATTTTAACTTTTTTAATTTTTTTTAATTTTTTTTTTTATTTTTTTAATATTCAACAAAAAAGAATCTTTATTAGTTAAACTTTTTTTTTCTGAGAATTCTAAATCCCAATCATTTAGGGTTTCTCTAAAAATTTTTTTTCCATTAGCTCCCATAAAAAAAATTAAATTTTTAAAATCAGAAAAATTTCTATAAACCAAATCTAAAACTATTGGCATTGGTTTAAATGCTCGTGACATTATAGTTCCAGTTTTCAAATTATATAATTCAAAAATATTTTTTTGGAAAACTTCTGTTTTTAAGTTTAGTTTTTTTGATACCTCTCTCAAAAAATGGCTTTTATGGTGGCTTTTTTCATATAAATTAATTTTTATATCTTTTTTCATATTTTTTAACATTATTGCTATAATCACCCCTGGCATTCCACTCCCACTTCCTAAATCTGTTATAGTAATGCTATTTAAATCAATAAAATCAATTATTTGCGCTGAATCAATAACATGTCTCTCTCTTATTTCAATATTTTCCCCTATTTTTTTACTAATTAAGTTAATTTCTTTATTTTTTTTATTAATCAAAGATATAAACTCTTCAAAATCTAAAAATGTTTCACGTGAAACATTTAGATCTTTCATTTTAGAATATGAATTTATTATTTCTTGATCCATTAAGCTATATGCTTAATAGACTTTCTTTTTACATGTGACAACAAAATATATACAGCTGCTGGAGTAATTCCATCAATTCTTAATGCTTGTCCCATT